>ENA-OVGQ01004053-OVGQ01004053.1-human-gut-metagenome-genome-assembly--contig:-NODE-4053-length-10695-cov-3.110150_pt1 | contig 10695 bp, 9 predicted proteins | sample MGYA00237774_ERZ505427 | MGnify/ENA primary metagenome ERZ505427 (study PRJEB26158, sample SAMN06016404) | human gut metagenome | biome: human gut; feature: ankylosing spondylitis patient; material... | reverse complement strand
CTTGAGGCTACCGGGAAAGGGATCTATGTCGGCATTGTGTTGAATGTGGACAACTTTAATGTGTCCAACCAGCAGCACCCGTGGTTTGTGGAGGGCGACGATATGATTTTTATTGACGGCGAAAGCTGGCCGCCCTCGATCCACGGCACTGGGCTGGAAGACTATTTCCACTCGGCCTGGTGCTTCCCGACCGGGGAATATGAATCTCCCTACTATGGCACGTCTCTTGCCAGCGATACGCAGGAGCACTTCGGAAAATGGAGCCTTTACCGCTTCCATGTGGAGGAACCGATCTATTTCCAGAAATCCATCCGCGTGACGTTTGAACATGGCCACAACAATGACCAGGCAAACGATTGGTCCAGCGTAGCGTACTGGTATCAGCTGGAACCGCATAAAGATCTGCCTGCGCTGCCAGACGTAGAACAGCGCCTGGCTAGGCGCTGGCCTGATTTTGGAGTCTGGAACCGATAGGAGCTTGCCATATGCCATTCAAACCAGACTTTTTATGGGGGGCTTCCACCTCGGCTTACCAGGTGGAAGGCGCCAGTGCAGAAGACGGGAAAGGCCCGTCTGTGCAGGATATCAAGACCCTTCCGCCCGGCACGGCGGATTTTACGGTAGCCAGCGACCATTACCATCGCTTTCGGGAGGATATTGCCCTGATGGCGGAAATGGGGCTCAAAGCATACCGCTTCTCTATTGCATGGACACGCATCTATCCGCAGGGGAACGGCCCTGTGAATGTGCGAGGGCTTCAACATTACAGCGAGGTGATCGATACTTGCTTAGCGCACGGCCTTACGCCGATCGTGACGATGTATCATTTTGATCTGCCCGCGGCTCTGGATGCCGCGGGCGGGTGGAACAATCGGGCGACGATAGATGCGTTCGTGCAGTATGCACGCACACTGTTCGAACAGTTCGGGGATCGGGTCAAATACTGGCTGACGATCAATGAGCAGAATATGATGGTGCTTTGCGGCGATGCGGTGGGCACGGTCGGAAACCAAGAAGAGGCCCGCCGCACGCTGTACCAGCAGAACCACCACATGCTGCTGGCGCAGGCACAGGCTGTGGCGCTTTGCCACAGCCTTGTGCCGGATGCGCGCATCGGTCCGGCGCCCAACATTTGCAGCATTTATCCGCGCACCTGCGCACCGGAGGATGTTCTTGCCGCGCAGGATTTTGAAGCGCTGCGCAACTGGCTGTATCTTGATGCAGCAGTGTACGGGACATATAATCCCACGGCCTGGAACATCCTGCGGCGCAAAGGAGTCGAACCGACGATCCTGTCGGCTGACAGGGAAATATTGAAAGCGGGCAAGCCCGACTTTTTGGCTTTCAACTATTATAATACCATAACGGTGCAGGCGCCTCAAAACACGCCTGACATGCAAACGACGCATGATCAGCAGACCGGGGCTACTGAACCCGGGTTCTACGAGGGAGTCGTCAACCCCTATCTTGGCAGGACACGGTTTGGTTGGGAAGTAGACCCCGTCGGGTTCCGCACAACGCTGCGCGCAGTATATGAACGCTATCGTCTGCCGTTGCTGGTCACAGAAAACGGTTTGGGAGACTGCGACTCTCTGGATGCGGACGGAACGGTAACTGACGATTATCGGATCGAATACCTGCAAGCTCATATCGCGCAGATGCAGCGTGCCGTCGAGGACGGAGTTGAGATCATCGGCTACTGCCCTTGGTCGGCGCTCGATCTAATCAGCACACACGAGGGCATCCGTAAGCGCTATGGATTTATTTATGTCAACCGTACGGACGAAAAGACTCTTGATTTGCGTCGGGTCCCTAAAAAGTCATTTTATTGGTATCGTGATGTAATCCGCTCCGCAGGGATCGGGAAGGCGTGCGCCCAGCCCTTGCGCAGCATACAAATAGCAAGGGGATAAATTATGGAATACCTCGTGATCGACGTAGGCGGAACTGCCATTAAATATGCGTGCATGAACGAGAATGCGGAATTTCTGGAAAGAGGCGAAATTCCTACGCCAATGGACAGCCTAGACAGCTATCTGGCGGCGTTAGGTACGATCATCCACCGATATGGCCACAATGTCGAAGGAATCGCCATGTGCGTACCCGGCATCATCGACAGCGTACAGGGCGTTTGCATCACAGGGGGGAACCTACGCTATGTAAAGGACCTGCCGCTGGCCACGCTGCTGGAAGAACGGTATGGGCTGCGGGTATCACTGGAAAATGACGCCCGCTGTGCGGCCCTAGCCGAACTTTGGCGAGGAAGCCTTAAAAACTGCGCAGACGGTGTGGGGATCGTACGGGGTTCGGCGGTAGGCGGTGCGCTTGTGAAAAATGGCAGCATAAAGGCAGCCATTTTTCAGCAGGAGAGATCAGTTTTATCGAAAAAGATGGGGACATTTCCGACATCTGCAACTCGGTCGGGTATCAAAATGGCGCTCTATCGCTGTACAGGCTGGTGGAGCAACAAACGGGGATTCCGGCGGCCGAGCTGGACGGTATACGGATCTTCGAGATGGCGAATCGCGGGGATGCTGGCGTGCTGGAAGCGATTGACCGTTTCGCCAAAAGTTTGGCACGGGTGATTTATAACATTCAGGCGATCTACGACCCGGAAGTGTTTGCGGTAGGCGGCGCGATCAGTCAGCAAAACCTTTTCATAGAGTCACTGATCCGCAACGTGGATTCTATATACAATCGGTTGCCATTCACAGCCCCCCGGGCTAAAGTAGTGCCCTGCCGCTTCCGCAATGCTTCCAATTTGGTGGGAGCATTGTATCATCACCTTGCCACAGCGGATCCATCTTGTTGCCGGCTTGAGACAAACGGATAAGGAGCAATTACAGATTTTGTAGTCTGTACAGTTCGTAGTAACGCAAAACAGAGTTATGATCTATACAAACAAGCGTGTATTGAATTTACTTTTCAAGACGCTTGTTTTTTATTGATTAATTAATAGAAAAAACTTTCCCGGCTGTTAACATTTAGCTATTGGGGGAGACATTATTCTGAACTTACTAATGTCATCACCTCATGCCCTTTCTTGCTTTGAGTTATCAAACTTTTTTCACCGTTCGTAAGACCAAAGAAAACAAACAGCCCTGCAGGTTCGGGGACGGGTTTCGTTGGCTGGCAGAAATGGAATAGCTCATAAGATTACCCCCGTGTGCGAGGGGATAGCTTGTGCAGTTGACAAACCGCACTTTTATTCGGGCAGATTATAGTCTTTTTTGGAACCACTCGCTCAGCGAGTGGTTTTCGTTATACAAAACCGCCGCGCCCGGTCCCTGCCGGGAGGACAGCGGCGTGGTATCAGAATTGCATCAGGAACAACACCCAAGGCTCGGTCTGGATGGGTACGGATTCAGGATTTTATGTAGCCCTCCGGAACAGGCCGCTTGAGGGATATTTCGCCTCTGCCGCCAGAGAGAACCATCAATGACTCAGGGTTCCACCCGCACCGTCAGGCGGGAGGCGTGCAACCCACCGTGGTATACCCGGTTATGGGCCACCACGGTCCGGTCGGAAGCAAAACCTTCCCGGGTGTTGCTGTTGGGGAAGATGAAATTCTTAGCGCTGGAGGTGACAGTCACACGGATGCGGTGGCCTTTCCGGAAGCAATTGGACAACTTGGTGGTGCGGATCTTCAGGCAGACGATCTCGCCTTCCTGCAAAAACTCCGACCGGGCAAAGCCATTACGGTATCGGGCGCTGAGCAGGCCATCCGCCAGTTTGATAGATCGGCCGTTCTCATCCACGTCGGTAACACGCACCACAAAGTCGGTATCCGGCGCGTCAGAAGAAATATACAACTCCGCCGTCATATCACCGGTCAGAACCAGATTTTCCTTCAGCACAGGGGAGGTGTAGCACAGCAGATCCTGACGCAGTTCCTCCCGGGTGTAGTCCTCTGGCACTTCGATCTCGTTCTCCGACATATCGATGATGTGCTGGGACGGATGTTCGGGGTCATAGGCGTAACCGTCGCAGTTCTCCCGCTCCGGCTTGGCAAAAGTCAGCCGCCCGTCCCCGGCAGAGGTGTTGGCATGGCCGTCACTATCCAGATACAGGTGGGTGACCCGGGTCTCTGGCACTGGCCAGTTTTCGGCGGTCTTCCATACCTCCTGACCCAGGGTGTAGTATTCTACCGGGGCAGTCTGGTCGATGCCGTTGTCCACTTCCTTGAGGTGATGCTCAAACCATCGGAAATACAGCCAGTCCAGATCAAAGCGCAGCGCCTGACTGCCGAAGGATACCCCGTGCATGTCGTACTTACTGTTGCCGCTGTGCTGCCAGGGTCCCAGAATGACCTTGCGCATGCTCCGAGGGAAGTCATGAACCAATTCCAGAGCTTCGGTGGTACCCATGCCGTTGTCGTCAAACCAGCCGGACTGAATCAGCGCCGGGATCTGCGCCCCGACGGAGCGTTCCTGCCAGTTGGACATACGCCAGAAATCGTTGTAGTCACTGGGTTCCAGCCACCGTGTGATGAAGGGCACATCGTACCCCAGAGCCTTTTTCGGCAGGTCGGTCAGGGGGCGGATGTTCAGCACTTTCTCCCAATCATCGCGTTCCATCAGCTCAGGGTGGAAGGTTTTCTGAGACACTGCAAAGGCCCAGGCCAGCATGCCCGATGTGAAAGACCCACCCCGGCGGGGCAGATCCACAAAGGAGCTGCCCGCGCAGACTACGCTGATCAGAGCTTTCAGGTGGGGGTTGCCGCTGGCAGCGGCCGCCCACTGTACATAACCCAGATAGGACCCGCCCACCATACCGATGCGTCCGCTGCACCATGGCTGGGCGGCGATCCAGTTCAGAGTATCGTCGCCGTCCTCCACCTCGTGGTAGTTGGGCAGCCATTCGCCTTCACTGGCGTTTCGGCCGCGCACATCCTGTACTACCACCGCGTAGCCGCGCTGGACGTAACGGTAGTATACCTCACAGCCGTCCTCTTTGCCGTAGGGGGTGCGTACCAGCACTGCGGGCACCGGGGTACTGCAGTTTTTAGGCAGGTATACGTCGGTGGAAAGATGTACCCCGTCCCGCATGGGCACTGGGAAGGTCTGCGCATGTTCTACCGGGAACAACTGTTCCTCCGGCCAAGTCGAGCGCCACAGGCGCAGGATGGTCTCCTCCTCGGCACCGGGTTCCACCAGCACCGTGACCATCTCCCTGGCAGGGCAGGTGACGGCGATCAGCCGCCCTTCTTTCATCTGTTTGTTGTTGGGGAATTTTACATCACGCTGCAGGTAGCTGCAGCCGTCTTCGCTGGTGTAGCGCTCGCCGCACAGGGAAACTTCCCCGGTGCCATGCAGCCCCGACTCGTAATGGGACAGGTTCTGCCCTAGGGCGGCAAAGTCTATCTTCACAAAGAAACGGTAAAAATCCCGGTCCTGTTCAGTCAGGTCCTGCCAGTCCAGCAGCGCGCCGGTATGCACGTCCAGTTTCTGGATCTGGGGTGTGCCGTCGCCCAGCCGCAGTCTGCCGTACAGGATGCCTGAAACATATAAGTCAAAATTACGCATTTCCGTTTCTCCCGTTCTCCGTTCAGGCGCCGATGAAAGCACGGATGGCATAGGCTACACCGATGCCCACATAGTTGCCCAGAGCACCGGCCAGTACGCCCATGAGCAAACCGATGTTGATAAGGGTCTTCCACTGGGCGCTGGAGGCGATGAGGGCGGCGGTGGGGCCATCTGAGATACAGCCTACGATGGACAGCAGCACATACTCAAAACGGACTTTCAGCAGCCGGGTGATGAGCAGGTGCAGCAGAATGGAACAGGCGATGACACAGAAGCAGAACAGGGTGATGTAGAAGGTGGATCCGAAGAACTGCTTCAGGTCCACCGCAAAGCCGATGGTCACCAGGAACAGCACCGCTACGAAAAGGCCCAGATCAAAGTTGCCGCGCAGCTTGCGGACGGCCGGCACCTGTGCCAGGATGATGGAGAAGGTGGTGATGAGCAGGATGCGGCCTGCACTGCGGAACCCTTCTCCGAATACCATCGAGGAGATGCTGGTGGCAGCCCACACGGTGCCAAAGCCGATGGCCAGCAAACAGGCGATTTCCTGGATGGACCATTCCTTGGAGGCCATCAGTTCCTCGTGGCTGCCATCCCCCAGCAGTTCCGGCTCGCTCATTTCATAGGGTCACAGCTTTTTCAGCCATTTGGAACTCTTGTACAGGGCGGGGGTGGCAAACATCAGGATCAGCGTGGGGATGCCCACCACATAGTCGGCAGCATTGGCCGAGGCAATGGTGTTCTTGCTGGCATCCAGTCCTACAGCGATGGCGGTCAGGTTGGAACTGCCGCCGGTGTAGGTGCCCACGAACATACCGGCCACCTTCCAGCCCACTCCTAATCATTCGACTATCCTCCCTAAAAGTATTCGACACACTTTTAGGATAGCCGGTCTTTAGGCGTGGGTCAATTTTTGTTCGGCGCTATGGGGCTATTATACGTAACCGCTCAACCACAGCCGTCAAGCAAAAACAAAGCTGGAGCCAAACCCGGCTCCAGCAAACTTCAAATTTTCTTTTTGCAAACGTCAGGCAGCTTGTCCGACCACGGCAGCAGATCATTTAAGAACGCACGGTCATTCGGATCATGCTCCCGGCCATAAAGATGCTCTGTAATCTCGTCCAGTAAAAAACAGAAATACTCATACGGCTTGTCTCGTCTGCCTGCACCACGTGCTGTTTGCACAGAATATTCTTCAGCAAATCATTTTATGTGTACAAATGCACTGCTTGCCATAGAAGAAATTTCCTTTTATTACAGTTCTTTTGGCAGCGCATAAAAGAGTGTCAGCCAGGATTTATCGTCATCCTGCGGGATTTCGATGATCTCTCCGGGCAGCACAATGATGAATCCTTTCGGTCCATTACGGGATTCTGTCACGATATTTCACCTCCTGATTTTAATAGTAGAGTTACCCCCTACTATATATGGCATGAGAAAGGCCAAATTGTTCCAATGTTTCTAAAAATTTTCAATAATTTTTCTTACGAACAATATGTGTAATCATTATAGCGAAACATGGAAATCATATCCAGTCGAACCCTGCGGATAACGATTGAACTTTCCCTGACCAATGGAATTTTACAAAACATTTGGTGAAATAAAGTGGACAAAAGCAATGCCGATCCTAGAGACTAAATTTCTATATGGATTCCGTTTGTGATCAGGAACAGTATGCGTGGATTTCTACTAAAGATTGATAAGCGTCATTTGATTTCGTACCTGTCAAAAAAAGTCTCTGCCATGCTGATTACACACCATGACAGAGACTTAATTTTTGTATGATGGGAAAACGAGATTCCCTACGAGAGATTAGCTCTTGCAGAAACGATGCAGCTGTTCATAAACGGGAACCAGCGCTTGGTATGCTTCCTCAAAAGCATCCTGCAGTGCATCGTATTTTTCTGCATTGTCAGGGTTAGGATGAACATCACGGGCAATGGATACAAATTTGTCTACAACAGAGAAATCTGCAAACAGACCGACACCCACACCACCAGTGATGGCAGCACCCATGGAAGTGGCCTCATCCAGAAGCTTTGGAATCCGGATCCGCTCCTGATAAACATCTGCCAGGATCTGCTGCCAAGCAACACTTTTGATACCGCCGCCCACGACAATGATCTCCTCAATTTTCTGTTCAGCTTCCCGGAAAATTTTCAGAACTTCGTTCAGGTTCATGGCAACGCCTTCCTGCACGGCTCTGAGGAAATCCTTCTGGGTATGCTCCATGCGAATGCCCACAAAGCAGCCGCGGACATTCGGATTCCACCGGGGGCTGCGTTCACCAATTAGATAGGGCAGGAAGATCAGGCCGTTGCTGCCTACCTGAGATTCTGCCAGCAGTTCCTCCAGAATCTGATAGACAGACTGTCCATGATTCTTGGCAATCTGCTTTTCTTCGTAGCAGAAATGATCAACATACCAAGCATAAGCACCACCGCCGGTTTGCATAGTTCCGGTGGGGAGCACATAACCAGGAACGATGTGTGCCCAGGTAAAGGTGCGCTGCTTTTCATCGAAGACAGGTTTGCGGCTAGTAATGGAAATCCAGGAAGAGGTTCCCATGCTGCCCTCCTGAACACAGCCGGTGCCAACGGCGGCACAAACACCATCACCACCGCCGCAGACAACCTTTGTTCCGACAGCCAGACCGGTTAATGCCGCAGCTTCCACTGTGACCTTACCGGCAACATCTGTGGAACGGCAGAGCTGGGGCATTTTTTTATGATTCAGTTGCATGGCATCCAGAAGACGGTCGGACCATTCCAGCTTTTCCAGATCCATCAGGCAGGTGGAAGAAGCATCGGTATATTCTGTCACAAAGGCGCCGGTCAGCCGCAAGATAATGTAGTCCTTGGCATTGAGCATTTTGTAGGTTCTGGCATAGATATCCGGTTCATGTTCCTTGATCCACATCAGCTTTTGTCCGCCGTAGGAAGGGGAGATCTTGTGTCCGGTCAGATGATAGAACTCATTTTCGTCAATTCGCTGCCGGATTTTTGCTTCTTGCTCCGTGGCTCGCATATCTGCCCAGATGATAGCGTTGCGCAGGGGGGTGCCTGCTTTATCAACACAGACACAGCCCATCATCTGGCCGCTGAAGGATACGGCGGCGATATCAGCAGGATCCACATGGGTAACCAACTGTTGGGTACTTTCCACCACGGCGTTCCACCAGTCGTTGGGATCCTGCTCTGCCCAGTTACCGTTGGAATAATAGACAGGATAATGCTGTGTAACACTGGCTACCAGAGAACCTTCCTCTGAGAAGAGAGTCGCCTTATTGCCGGATGTGCCCAAGTCATGGGCAAGTATGTATTTCATAGCATATCCTCCTTTTTCATTATTGACGGCTGACGAACTCTTCGGTGATCTTCACAGCAGCGGAGGTGCCGATTCTTTCGGCACCTGCTTCGACCATGGCCATGCAGGTTTCCAGATCCCGAACGCCGCCGGCGGCTTTGACCTTCACGGCATCGCCAACGATGCTCTTCATCAGCTTGACGTCATCCAGAGTTGCACCGCCGGTGCCGAAACCGGTGGAGGTCTTGATGAAATCAGGCTTCACTTCCAGCGCGATCTTGCAGAGGATTTCCTTTTCTTCCTGAGTCAGGTAGCAGTTTTCGAAAATGACTTTGCTGATGACATTGGCCTTCCGGCATTCGGCAACGATCTGGCGCATCTCTTCGCGGATGTAGTCGTAGTTGCCGTCCTTCAGCTCGGTAATGTTGATGACATAGTCGATCTCGTCAGCGCCGTTCTGAATGGCGTCCACAGTTTCAAAAACCTTGGAAGCAATGGTGGTCTGGCCGAGAGGGAAGCCAATGGCAGCACCAACATGAACGTCTGTATCCTTCAGGAACTTTTTGCAGAGCTTAACCTGCACGGAGTTGACAGCGACCATGGCAAAATTGTAGGCACGTGCTTCGTCGCACAGTTTCTTCATATGTGCCTCAGTAGCGTAAGCATACAAGCAGGTGTGGTCAAAGAGTTTTACCAGTTGTTCTTTTGTCATTGTGTTCAGGCTCCTTTTCTAAATTAAATTACATAGCCATGTCATTACATGATCCATGTAATGACATGATACCATTTTGATTAATGGGTTGTCAATAGAAACCGTTGCAAATTTTGACCTGCTCCGCTATACTAAAAAGGAGGTGATGAAATGAAGCCTATTTACCACGCCATCCGATTAGACCGCGGTTGTGCGACCCCTTTGTGTCACCAAATCAAAGATTATTTGATGCAATATATTCGTTCCGGAGAACTGCCGGATGGAGAGATGCTTCCTCCGGAGGAGGAACTGTGTGTGCTGTTGAATGTCTCCCGCCCAACTGTACGGCAAGCATTGACAGATCTGGTTCATGAAGGATATCTGAACAGAGTTAAATTCAAGGGAACCTTTGTTACCCGTCCCAGACTGGCAGGTAAATTTATTCAGACCATCCAGACCTATGATGAGGAAATTCAGAGCATGGGACTGACACCAAGCACAAAGGTGATTTCTTTGATCTCCCAGGAGGCAGGGGATGATGTGCGCCGTGCCCTCCATCTGAAGGAAGGCGAGCGGGTCGTTTTTCTGGAGCGCCTGCGGTGTGCCCAGAATCAGCCTGTTGTGTATGTACAAACATATCTTCCGGAGAAATCCTGCAAAGGTATTCTGGAGGAGGATATGCAGAATAATTCTCTATATCAGCTTCTTGAACGGAAATATGCTATCGATATTTCTCATTTGAGCCGCAATGTCCGGGCTGCGCTGCCGGATTCATATGTTGCTGATCTGCTGAAATTGCCGGAAACCTCTGCTGTGCTGTATGTTTCGACGACGTCCTATACCCAGGATGATGTTCCATTTGAATATTCGCTGGCTTCATACCGGGGGGATATGTACCAGATGAATGTGGATTTGAAGAAAAGCTGAACTGCTTAATAACCAAAAGAAGCAGGTGCGTGGCCGAAAATGGGGCCATGCACCTGCTTTTTCTGTCTTTCTACCAATGTGATCCTATGAAGAAAAAGCGGATATGGAAATATATATATATGAGACCGGATACATGTTTTGGTTCCGTGGAAATTTGGAGAGAAAATCATAAAAATAATAATATTATAATGAATTATGGATATCTGCATATATCGGTGCAGTAGCGACGCTTGCACGGAGTTTTAG
>ENA-OVGQ01004047-OVGQ01004047.1-human-gut-metagenome-genome-assembly--contig:-NODE-4047-length-10705-cov-3.450141_pt1 | contig 10705 bp, 10 predicted proteins | sample MGYA00237774_ERZ505427 | MGnify/ENA primary metagenome ERZ505427 (study PRJEB26158, sample SAMN06016404) | human gut metagenome | biome: human gut; feature: ankylosing spondylitis patient; material... | reverse complement strand
AAACCCAGTGAAATCAATGGTTTTCATACAAGAGAGTGCCAAAAGGAGCAGTTGTTTTCGAGACCAGTCCCTTCAGCCACTTGGGTACATCTCCAAAGGTTATCTTAAACAGTATAGCAGAAGAAGGAAGAAAATGCAACGTCTGTATACAGAGAAGTGTTCTTTGATTGAAAAAGCGCGGCGCGCATGATATCATTTGAAGAATGAGAGGAGGAGAAAACGCATGGAATCCATCGGTTTATATATTCATATCCCTTTTTGCAGGCAAAAGTGCCTTTACTGTGATTTTCCCTCGTGGGCAGGAAGGGAAGGACAGATGCAGATGTATGTAGATGCGCTGACGGCAGAAATTCGAGCGCAGGGCAAGCGGTATAAAAATCGTGAGGTTGTTTCGGTATTTTTTGGCGGCGGAACGCCAACAGCACTGGAAATTCCTATGCTGGAACAGCTGATGCAGGCGATTTGGGAAAGCTTTCGGGTTACGGCAGATGCAGAGCTGACCACAGAGGCGAACCCGGGAACGCTGAGCTATGAGATGGCGGCTGCCTTAAAGCAGATGGGCTTTAACCGCCTGAGCATGGGCGTGCAGGCATGGCAGAATTCCATTCTGCGTAGGCTGGGCAGAATCCACACGATAGAGGAATTTCTGGAAAACTATCATGCGGTGCGGCAGGCAGGCTTTGAGCATGTGAATGTGGATTTGATGTTTGCATTGCCGGGGCAAAGCATGGCAGAATGGCAGGAAACAGTGCGGCAGATTGCGGCATTGGAACCGGAGCATATTTCTGCCTACAGCCTGATTATAGAGGAAGGTACGCCGTTTTATGAAAGCTACCGCGCAGGAAAGCTGGAATTGGTATCGGAGGAGCTGGACAGAGAAATGTACCACTGGACAGTGGACACCCTTGCGGAGTGGGGGTATGGACAGTATGAAATTTCCAATTTCGCAAAGGCGGGCAGACAGAGCCGTCACAATCGCATTTACTGGCAGGCGGAGGAATACCTTGGAATGGGCTTGGGCGCACATTCTTACATGGATGGAGAGCGCTTTCACAACAGCTATGATTTGCAAAAATATATTTCTGCGAAAGGAGATACTTCCTTATTCAGAGAGGATACAGAGCTGATTACAGAAACGGATGCGTTGGCGGAATTTATGTTTCTGGGGCTGCGGCTGACGGAGGGCGTTTCGTTTGCGCGATTCCGACAGCGATTCGGGAAGGAAATGGACGCTGTTTACGGGAAGGAATTACAGGAGCTGACAGAGCTGGGACTGCTTTTGCGCGACGAAAGCGGTGTGCGACTGAGCAGAAGGGGGATTGATGTGAGCAATGCGGTGTTTGAGCGGTTCCTTTTATGAAAGAATATGAATGAATTGTAAACATTTTCAAAAAGCATAAAAATTTTCAGATTAGCACTTGACATCTTCGGTGGCTAGTGCTATCTTTATATACAGAAGTTAGCACTCAAGCTAAACGAGTGCTAATAAAAGAAAAAGGAGGCGACGGTATGGCATTAAGTGACAGAAAGATACAGATTTTGCAGGCCATTATCAATGATTACATTGAAACGGCGGAGCCCGTCGGTTCCAGAACCATTGCAAAGAAATACAACTTAGGTATCAGCTCTGCAACGATTCGGAATGAAATGAGCGATCTGGAGGAAATGGGGCTGATTTTACAGCCGCACGCATCCAGCGGCAGAATTCCTTCCGATATGGGCTACAGGCTCTATGTAGACCATCTGATGCAGCAGAAGGAGCTGAAGCCGGAGGAAAAGAAATATCTGCAAAGCGTGGTCGCGCGAGATATCAATCAGATTGACTATCTGATGGAGGAATCCGCAAAGGCTTTGTCCCTGCTGACAAATTACACGACCTTTGTTTCGGAGCCTGTCGGGCAGAGAACGAGAATCAAACAGATTCGCCTGCTCCCGTTTGACAGCAGCTCCGTGTTGCTCATCATCGCAACGGGTGACAACTTCATTAAGAACCATGTCATCAAGATGGACAGCGCACCAACGGAGGAAAAAATCTTCTATATGGGCTGTTGCCTGAACAACGTGCTACAGGGCTGCGCGCTGAATGAAATTGATGGCGCGGTGGTCAGCAAGCTGCAGGCAGAGCTGAAGGAGTATCAGGAATTACTGCAGCCGATTCTCAAAGCGATTGAAATTACGATGCGGTCGGCGGAAAAGGTACAGGTTCACATGAGCGGTGCCAAGAATATGCTGGCGTTCCCCGAATTTTCGGATATCCAGAAGGCAAAATCTCTGATTCAGACCTTGGAGGAAAAGGATCAGCTGGTAACGATGCTGAAGGAAAGCTCCGGCAATGATATCCAGATTATGATCGGCAGTGAGAACAGCGTGCAGGGCATGCAGGATTGCAGTGTAATCACAGCGACGTATAAAATGGGGGATAATACAAGAGGTACCATTGGCATTGTCGGTCCAACCCGAATGGATTATTCACAGGTTATTTCCGTATTGAATGGAATGGTGCAGAGCATTGAAAAAGTATTGCGGAATCTATCCGATGGGAATCATAAAAATACTTAGAAATGAGGGAACAACGTGGAAGAAATGAAAAAAGACGAAGCTCTGGAGGAACAGCAGACGACGGCAGAAGCAGCGGAAGCTGCGGAAGCTGAGGCAGTTCAGGCAGAAGAGATTCCGGATGCTGTGGATGAAACGGCAGAAAAAATCGCGAAGCTGGAACAGCAGGCTGCGGATAATCTGGACAAATATCAAAGAACACTGGCGGAATTTGATAACTTCCGTAAGCGTACAATAAAAGAAAAAGCCGTGATGTATGATGACGGCGTAAGAAGTACCATTGAAAAGCTTCTGACAGTTATCGACAATCTGGAACGTGCCGTTGCGGTACAGGAAGGAAAGGTCGATGCGGACGATGCTTTCTTCAAGGGCGTGAAAATGACTCTGGTGCAGTTCCGAGAGATTTTGCACAGCATGGGCGTGGAGGAAATCAAGGCACTGGGCGAGAAATTCGACCCAAACCTGCACGCGGCAGTTGCGCATGAGGATGATGAAAGCTATGGTGAAAACGAAGTCATTCTGGAAATGCTGAAGGGCTATAAGTATAAAGATAAGGTGATTCGCCACAGTATGGTTAAGGTGGCAAACTGAGTACAAAATAAAAATGAACAATGTTCTTTTAGGAGGAATTGATTATGGGAAAAATTATTGGTATTGACTTAGGTACAACAAACTCTTGTGTAGCAGTAATGGAAGGCGGTCAGCCTGTTGTTATCGTAAACAGCGACGGTGCAAGAACGACACCCTCTGTTGTCGGCTTTGCAAAAAACGGCGAAAGACTGATTGGTGAAACAGCAAAACGTCAGGCAATTACAAACCCTGACAACACTATTTCTTCCATCAAGAGCCACATGGGTGAAAATTATAAGGTAAACATTGAAGGCAAGGCATATTCTCCTCAGGAAATCTCTGCTATGATTCTGCAGAAGCTGAAAGCAGACGCAGAGGCTTATCTGGGCGAAACCGTAACAGAGGCAGTTATCACTGTTCCGGCTTACTTCAATGACTCTCAGAGACAGGCAACAAAGGATGCCGGTAAGATTGCAGGTCTGGATGTAAAGCGTATCATCAACGAACCCACATCCGCAGCACTGGCATACGGTCTGGATAACGAAAACGAACAGAAAATCATGGTTTATGACCTGGGTGGCGGTACCTTCGATGTTTCCATCATCGAAATCGGTGACGGTGTTATCGAGGTTCTGGCTACAAACGGTAACACACATCTGGGCGGCGATGACTTCGACCAGAGAGTGATTAACTTCCTGGTAGATGAATTCAAGAAAGCAGAAGGCATGGATTTGTCTAAGGATAAAATGGCAATGCAGAGACTGAAAGAAGCAGCAGAAAAGGCGAAAAAAGAGCTGTCCACAGTAACCTCCACAAACATCAATCTGCCTTTCATCACAATGAATCAGGATGGTCCTAAGCATCTGGATATTACACTGACAAGAGCAAAATTTGACGAACTGACACATGACCTGGTAGAAAGCACCATGGGCCCCGTAAAACAGGCGCTGGCTGATGCAGGTCTGTCCACAGGTGAAATCGATAAGGTTCTGCTGGTTGGCGGTTCCACAAGAATCCCTGCCGTACAGGATGCAGTAAAGAAATACACAGGCAAGGAGCCCTTCAAGGGCATCAACCCCGATGAATGTGTTGCAGTCGGTGCAGCAATTCAGGGTGGTAAGATGGCAGGCGATGAGGGCGCAGGCTCTATCCTGCTGCTGGATGTAACGCCTCTGTCTCTGGGTATTGAAACTCTGGGCGGTGTTGCAACAAAGCTGATTGACAGAAACACAACCATCCCTACAAATAAAAAACAGATCTTCTCTACCGCAGAGGATAACCAGACAGCTGTTGATATCCATGTTGTACAGGGGGAAAGACCTCTGGCAAAGGATAACAAGACACTGGGTCAGTTCAAGCTGGACGGTATCGCTCCCGCAAGAAGAGGTGTGCCTCAGATTGAAGTAACCTTCGATATTGATGCAAACGGTATTGTAAACGTATCTGCTAAGGATTTGGGTACAGGCAAGGAACAGAAAATCACAATCACAGCAGGCTCTAACCTGAGTGAGGATGAAATCGATAAGGCTGTCAAAGAGGCAGAGCAGTTCGCAGAAGCCGACAGAAAGAGAAAAGAAGCAATCGATGCGAAAAACGAAGCAGACTCTCTGATTTTCCAGACAGAAAAGGCAATCGAAGAGCTGGGCGATAAGCTGGACGGTGCTGATAAATCCACAGTAGAAGCAGAGCTGACAAAGCTGAAGGATACGGTAAAGGATCTGGCACCCGAAACAATGACAGATACAGATACAGAAAATGTAAAGGCTGCAACAGAAAGCCTAAAGCAGGAATTCTACAAGCTTTCCGAAAAGCTGTATCAGCAGGCACAGGCTGCACAGGGCGAAGCTGCACAGGGCGGCGACTCCGATGTGGTAGACGGTGACGGGAAAGAAATCTAATTGACAGAAACAAACAAAAAGCAAGGGTGCCTACCGACAGGGCAGGGCATCCTGCTTTGCTGTTAAGATAGCATAGGGGAAGATCCCCGGCAAGGTGGTGAGTGAGTTGGCAAATAAAAGAGATTATTATGAGGTACTGGGCGTAAAGAAGGATGCCACAGATGCGGAGCTGAAAAAGGCTTACCGTAAGATGGCAGTAAAATACCATCCTGACCAGAATCCCGGGGATAAAGATGCAGAAGAAAAATAAAGAATATAACGAAAGAGAACAACAGATTGCAGAGAACAGAAGCAGGAATACTCTATTTGAGAGACGTGAGAATTTACAGAAACATGAATCATATGCCAGTGAGCGTCGGCAGTATGATGCTATCAGGAATGGCCAGACAGACAGAATACAGTCTGTTTTTCAGCTCACACCGGATGGAACCCCTGGAATCCTGTCCAGAAATGAACTGCGAAACAGTAAAAATATGTTTATCGCAGGAATTACGCTGTTTACCAGAGCTGCCATTGAAGGTGGTGTACCTGAAGAAACTGCTTATGCATTAAGCGACGGTTATATTCAGACAGTAGAAGAGTGCACCAGCAAATCTTCTATAGAAAAGTTATTACAAAAAGCAGCCCTGAGATTTGCCCAGGAAGTGCAGAAGTCCGGAATGCGACATTACAGCAGAGAAATTGAAGCGGCAGTAAAATATATCCATCTTCATCTGCATGTTCCCGTTACACTGGAAGAAACTGCAGAGGCAGCAGGGATCAGTGCCAGTTATCTTTCCAGATTGTTTAAAAAAGAAACAGGAATGCTTTTTGTTGACTATATTCAGAAAGAACGGATAGAAGCTGCCTGTAATATGCTGACCTATTCAGATTATACAGCAGCACAGATCAGTGAATATCTTTGCTTTTCCACACAGAGCTATTTTATAAAAATCTTCAGAAAATATACAGGAACAACACCTGCAAAATATAAAAAATATAAAGTTCAGGACTGGAAATAATATCGGTATCAAAAGTTTTTTGATTATTTACGAGGATTGCTATAGGTCCCGAAACCGCACGGAAAATAAAAATATTTCTGAGCGTCCCTTTATGACTTATGACGTACAAATAAACATTTTCAAAAAATACAAAAAAAGGGATTGACAAACTAAAATAAAGATTGTATAGTATTCCTATCAAATCAATATGAAAACAGGGAAAACAAAAATCCCATTAAAAATATCAGATAAGAAGGTGACAAGACATGAAACAAATCTTATGTTTCGGTGATTCCAATACATACGGTTTAATCCCGGGAACTGCTAATCAGAGATACGGATGGGGTACCCGCTGGACCAGCATCCTGGATGACAAAGTAAGAACAAAAGGCTACAGAGTAATCGAAGAAGGACTCTGCGGAAGAACCACCGTATTCGATGATCCATTCCGTACAGAAAGAAGAGGAACAGAAATGCTTCCGGCAATCCTTGAGAGCCACAGACCAGTAGACACTATCGTTCTCATGCTTGGCACGAACGATTGTAAAAGCGTATACAGCGCAACCCCGGAAGTGATCGGACAGGGGATTGAACAGCTCCTTGATCAGATCAACACTGTAAACCCGGATGCTAAAATATTACTGGTATCTCCAATCTACCTTGGGGAGAGAATCTGGGAAGAGGATTTTGATCCGGAATTCGATAAGAATTCTATCGAAGTATCATGGAATCTGCCCCGGGTGTATGAGAAAATCGCCAGAAGAAGAAATATTTCTTATCTTCCGGCTTCAGAATTTGCCCGACCGGGAGAAGCCGATCAGGAGCATCTGGATGAACTGGGACATAGCAGACTTGCAGATGCAATTTATGAAAAGCTTGCAGGATGAAGCCTGAAATGTTATGATAGTTCACAGATGTGCAGATGTAACGCTTTAACTAAATCAAGTAAACTACCTGCTTTAACCGAAATAGCAGTGGATTGAAAAGTAATAAGCGGCACAGGCACACCAGAGCGTTCTTCAAATATGCTCTAAATCATAATAATAGAAGGAGAATAAAGTAACCATGGATTTTGAGTTTATCCGCGAGCAGACACCTCTTTATATTGAGGCAGCAAAGCTTACACTTCACATGGCGGTGATTGGTGTGCTGCTTGCCATTGTGGTTGGGCTTGTCTGCAGCATGATTAAGTATTTCAGGATTCCTGTACTTCGTCAGATCGTGGAATGTTACATTGAACTGTCCAGAAATACACCATTGTTGATTCAGTTGTTTTTCCTGTATTTCGGTCTTCCGAAAATAGGGATTGTCCTCAGTTCAGAACAGTGTGCGATCACAGGACTGACCTTTCTCGGAGGCAGTTATATGGCAGAAGCCTTCCGAAGCGGCCTGGACAATGTTCCACCCATTCAGGTGGAATCCGCATTAAGCCTTGGAATGAGTAAGAGTCAGGTATTTACAAACATTATCCTGCCCCAGGCGGTATCCAATTCTATTCCGGCATTCTGTGCAAATGCGATCTTTCTTATTAAGGAAACCTCCGTATTCAGTGCAGTAGCACTTGCAGACCTGATGTTTGTGACAAAAGACCTGATCGGAATTTATTACAAAACAGATGAAGCCCTGTTTATGTTGGTAATCGCATATCTGATCATACTTTTACCAATCTCACTTATCTGTTCATTTGTAGAAAGGAGAGTCCGCTATGCAGAATATGGGGATTGAGGTTCTTTTTAAGGGAATCAACTCATTAAGACTCTGGCAGGGCTTGTGGGTAACAATAAGAATTGCACTGATTTCCATGGTATTTTCCATAATCCTTGGATTTCTTCTTGGGATGGTAATGAATATCCCAAATAAAATCATTAAGTTTATCTGCCGCATTTACCTTGAAATAGTAAGAATCATGCCGCAGCTGGTGCTTTTGTTCCTGGTATATTTCGGAGCGGCCAAGCATCTGGGGATGAATCTTTCCGGTGAGACAGCGGCGGTCATTGTATTTACATTCTGGGGAACTGCTGAAATGGGTGATCTGGTGCGAAGTGCGCTGATCTCCATTCCTAAACACCAGTATGACAGCGGATACGGTCTTGGATTAAACAAATGGCAGGTCTATCTTTATATTATCCTTCCGCAGACTATAAGAAGACTTCTTCCATCCGCAGTGAATCTTCTTACCCGAATGATCAAGACCACATCACTGGTAGCTCTTATCGGAGTAGTAGAGGTGTTAAAAGTTGGAAAACAGATCATAGATGCATCACGTTATACAAATCCGACAGCGGCCCTCTGGGTATACGGTGCAGTATTCTTTATGTATTTTATCATATGTTTTCCATTTTCCAGACTCTCCAGAGTACTGGAAAAGAAGTTTGCTGATTAATAGAGAAATGAGGATAAATGAATGGGACAGCCGATTTTAGAAGTAGAACATTTAAAGAAATCATATGTAAACAATGTTCCTATTCTGGATGATGTTTCCTTCTCTCTGCAAAAGGGAGAAGTGGTGGTGATCGTAGGACCTTCCGGATGTGGAAAAAGTACCTTCCTGCGATGTATCAACCGCCTGGAAGAGATTGACACCGGTGTACTGAAGCTTAACGGTGTAAGCTATGAGAAAGAAAAAAAGAATATAAGCAAAGTCAGAGAGAAGATAGGAATGGTTTTCCAGAGCTATGATCTTTTCCCGAATATGACAATTTTAAATAATCTTCTTCTGGCACCAATGAAAGTACAGAAAAGAAATAAAGAAGAAGTGAAAAAGGAAGCGGAGCAGCTTCTTGACAGAGTTGGTCTTCTGGATAAGAAAGATAATTATCCAAGGCAGCTTTCCGGTGGTCAGAAACAGCGAGTTGCCATTGTACGTGCCATGCTGATGCATCCGGAGATCATGCTTCTGGATGAGATTACAGCAGCACTTGATCCTGAGATGGTAAGAGAAGTACTTCAGGTAGTACTGGAACTTGCAAAGACAGGAATGACCATGCTGATCGTCACTCATGAGATGGAATTTGCCCGTTCCGTAGCAGACAGAGTGATCTTTATGGATAAGGGAAACATTGTAGAAGAGAACACTCCGGAACAGTTCTTTGATAATCCAGAGACTGACAGGGCAAAACAGTTCCTGAACAGTTTCCATTATGAAACAGTGAAAAAATAGAATAGAGGAAAACAGAATATTTTATAAATCCTGAAATGGATGATAATATCCACGAAATAGCAGGATATCATAAGAGCTAGTACATCGTTTCGTAAATAACTATACCAATCGCGTAGGATGCGGATTCGAGTGTGCTGGTATAAAAACGCAGGCGTAGCGGGCTACGCTGAGGCTTTTAGACCTGTGCAATCGGATTCGCAGACAAGTGAGTGGTATAGTTATTTCGAAAACGATGTACTAGTTATAAAAATTATAATAAAATCATATTTTTAAAAACATGGAGGAAAAGAACATGAAGAAAAAAATATTAGCAGTCTTATTAGCAACAGGTGTAGCAGCAACAACACTTCTTGGCGGAAGTATTCTTGTAAGTGCGGCAGATGACGGTGGAAACACTGCACAGGCCCGTACTCTGGATGAGATCAAAGAAGACGGAAAGATCAAAATCGGTGTATTCAGTGACAAGAATCCATTTGGATATGTAGATGAAAACGGTGATGTTCAGGGATACGATATTTACTTTGGAAAAAGACTTGCAAAAGACCTTCTGGGAAGTGAAGACGATGCAGAATTTACTTATGTAGAGGCAGCAAGTCGTGTAGAATATCTGCAGTCTGCAAAAGTAGATGTGATCCTTGCAAACTTTACAGTAACCGATGACAGAGCGGAGAAAGTAGACTTCGCACTTCCATATATGAAGGTAGCTCTTGGAGTTGTTTCTCCTGATGATGCGCTGATCAAAGATGTAAAAGATCTGGAAGGCAAGAAGCTGATCGTTGTAAAAGGAACAACAGCAGAGACATATTTCACAGATAACTATCCGGATATTGAACTTGTAAAATTTGATGAATACCAGGAAGCATACGATGCGCTTCTTGATGGAAGAGGAGATGCATTCTCCACAGACAATACAGAAGTACTTGCATGGGCTCAGCAGAATGAAGGATTCTCTGTAGGAATCGAATCTCTTGGCGATATTGATACGATTGCACCAGCAGTACAGAAGGGTAACACAGACCTTCTGAACGCAATCAATGATGAGATTAAATCTCTGGCAGATGAACAGTTCTTCCATAAAGATTTCGAAGAAACTCTGAAACCTGTATACGGTGACAACATCAATCCGGATGACCTGGTAGTTGAAGGTGGTGTTGTGGACAGCGAAGAGAAAGCTGAGGATGCAGATGCAGCAGAGACAGAAGATTCTGATGCAGCCTCCGATGACACTAAAGATGCGGAAACAACAGAAGAACCGGAAGAGACAGAGGCAGCAGACGCTGAATAAGCAGTGTAAATGCAGTATAAAAGTTATAATTTTGATATTCTCTAAAGTATTGATTTATAAACAAAATGAGACGCACTCCATTAGGACATTCCTGTGGAGTGCGTTTCATTTTGAGATAATGATCAATTTTTGCTTATTGCAAGTGTGTCAGATATTTCAAAATTCTGTCATTTTTGTATGTGACTTTGTAAATGGGAAAATGGTTACTGTTCACTCCGTTCACAGTAACGTAGCCAAAATTCATTCCAGATTGCCT
>ENA-OVGQ01004044-OVGQ01004044.1-human-gut-metagenome-genome-assembly--contig:-NODE-4044-length-10714-cov-3.401351_pt1 | contig 10714 bp, 8 predicted proteins | sample MGYA00237774_ERZ505427 | MGnify/ENA primary metagenome ERZ505427 (study PRJEB26158, sample SAMN06016404) | human gut metagenome | biome: human gut; feature: ankylosing spondylitis patient; material... | reverse complement strand
AACAATTATATTTGTAAAATCAATTTTTACAAAACTATTCAGACTTAATTCTATCAGACTTGACAGCTATGAAAAGAGCATTATTGTTTGCCCTTGTTTATGGCTTTTTCACGACTTGCCTGTATGCACAGCACGTACCGGAAGGTCTTGAAAAAGCAGATTCAACCGCCTCCTCCCCACCGACAGCCGGAGAGTATTTCCAGAGCCGCATGTCACTCATGGGGATTCCACTGATTGCCTCCGGACTGATTGCCCAGCGCCAAAATGAGAATTTCAAGGCACTGAGAAACCGTTTCGACGAAAAGTTCCATCACCGCTACGACGATTACCTGCAGTATGTGCCGCTGGCAAGTACCTGGGTCATGAAGGCGGCAGGCGTGGAAAGCCAGAGTTCCTGGAAGGAACTGGCACTCAGCAATACGTTTTCGGCCCTCCTCATGGCGGGCTGCGTGAATGCGTTGAAGTATACGGTCAGAGAAGAAAGACCGGACCAGAGCTCGCGCAACTCCTTTCCTTCCGGTCATACGGCTACGGCTTTCATGGGAGCCACCATCCTGCACAAGGAATACGGCAGGATCAGTCCGTGGATCAGCATCGGAGGATATACGCTGGCTGGGGTGACCGGAGTGATGCGCCAGTTGAACAACCGCCACTGGGTGGGCGACGTACTGGTGGGGGCAGGTATCGGAATCACGACTACCGAACTGGGGTATTTCCTCTCGGACGTGGTACTGAAGCCCCGGCATGCCACCGGCTATTCGAGGGATATCAGCGATACTTCTCCTTCGTTTCTGGGATTCGACCTGGGAATGCGGACGGGACCGTCGGTACTGAAGAGCCCGGAGATATACGATACGGAAAACGGGACTCCGCTGGACATGCGGCTGAAGATAGGCAGTAATACGGTGGTGGGAGTAGAAGGGGCTTATTTCTTCAATTCGCTGTGGGGAATAGGCGGAAGGGTACGGATTGCCACGCTCCCGATTACGGCAGACATTCCGGCGGACAACCTGGAGCTGTTCGACCTCGATTCGGACCGGCTGAACGGGGCTCCGGTGAATATGTTTCTCTTTCACGGACTGGAGTCCGACCACCTGGGAATCTGCGACACCGACCTGGGTGTATATTTCTCGCTTCCGTTCGGACAGCGTTTCCGGGCAGTGACGAAGTGTCTGATCGGCAGAAGATGGAATGCCGGATTCAGCCTGAACTCCATCAGCAGCATCAACCCCGAAATCTTCGACAGGACGAAGGTTTCCGAGAGTGAATATCAGAAATATTACCGGGAGGACGTGGAGTATTACATGGCACAGGAGAACATCACGGACCGGCGCACCTTGCTGGCCACGGAGTTTGTGGACGAAGAGTTCCTGAACATACGCAGAGGGTCGACATTCAAAGCCGGAACCGGTATCTCCCTGCATTATCAGTACAAGGACAATGCGGCTTTCAAGATATTCTGCGACTATGATTACTCGAACCTGAAACTGACGTACAAGTTCAACAACTCCTGGGCAGACGAGCACGGGAACACCACTACCCGGATTTACCGGCAGCGGACACCGATGCACAACCTGACGTTCGGCTCCTCCATCCTCTTCCTGTTTTAAAAAGGACACACAACGGAAGTCGGGAATGAACGGATATTGAATTATTTTTCGTAATTTCGTGGCTTGATATGATAGACCAAGCCACCATAGACCGGATATTGGATGCAGCCCAGATTGTGGATGTTGTATCGGAGTTTGTTACCCTGCGCAAGCGTGGGGTGAACTACATCGGCCTGTGTCCTTTCCACAATGAAAAGACACCTTCGTTCAGTGTGTCCCCCAGCAAGGGAGTATGCAAATGCTTCAGTTGCGGAAAGGGCGGAAACGTGGTGCATTTCATCATGGAACACGAACAGATGTCGTATTACGAAGCCCTGAAATGGCTGGCCAAGAAATACAACATCGAAGTGAAGGAGCGGGAGCTGACCGACGAGGAGAAGCAGGCACACAGCCTGAGGGAAAGCCTGTTCGTCGTCAACCAGTTTGCTGCGGAATATTTCCAGGATGTATTGTACAACCAGCTGGAGGGACAGCGGATCGGTATGACGTACTTCCGCAGCCGGGGATTCCGGGATGACATCATCCGGAAATTCCAGTTGGGATACAGCCCGGACAAGCGTACGGCACTGGCAGATACGGCCTTGCAGAAAGGGTATAAGGAAGAATTTCTTGTCAAGACCGGACTCTGTTACCGGAAGGACGACGGGAAACTGCACGACCGTTTCTGGGGGCGTGTCATCTTTCCGGTGCATTCGATTTCGGGCAAGGTAGTGGCTTTCGGCGGACGTGTATTGAGCAGTGCGACCAAGAATGTACAGATGAAGTACGTCAATTCCCCGGAATCGGAGATTTATCACAAAAGCCGGGAGTTGTATGGTATCTTTTTTGCCAAACAGGCCATCGTACGGCAAGACCGGTGTTTCCTGGTAGAAGGATATACCGACGTCATCTCCATGCACCAGAGCGGCATAGAGAATGTGGTGGCCTCATCGGGTACGGCACTGACTTCCGATCAGATCCGGCTGATACATCGCTTTACCAATAACATTACGGTACTTTATGACGGGGACGGAGCCGGTATCAAGGCCAGTATCCGCGGAATTGACATGCTGCTGGAAGAGGGCATGAACATCAAGGTGTGTCTTCTCCCCGACGGCGAAGACCCTGACAGTTTTGCACGGAAGCACAACGCGACGGATTACCAGGCTTACATCAACGACCATGAGGTGGATTTTATCCGCTTCAAGACCAACCTGCTGATGGAAGAGGCCGGAAAGGACCCGATCAAGCGGGCGGCCCTGATTTCAAGCATCGTAAAGAGCATCTCTGTGATTCCCGACTCCATTGTCCGCTCGGTGTACATCCGCGAATGCAGTCAACTGCTGGAAATGGAGGAAAAGATTCTGGTGGAGGCTACTGCCAAACTGATTGAGCAGGCCCACGAGAACCGTTTCAAAGAGGCGGAAAGGAAGAAACAGCGCGAAGAACGGGAAAAGCAGGCACTGCTGGCAAAGGAAGGAAGCGAAAAAGCGCCGGAAACAGGAACAAACGGTGAGAACCGGCCCGCAGAAACCGGTGAAAATACGGTACTTCCGGCAGAAGAAGCCATTCCCCTGCCCGTAGCCCCCGAAGATACGTACCGTTCGTTTATTCCGGCAGAAGGCAACGACCAGAAACTCTTCTACCAGAAAGAACAGGAACTGGTCAAGATGCTGGTGCGCTACGGAGAGTGCGTAATGTGTTACATCGAGGACGAAAACGGAGAGGCCGTACCTTATAAGGTGGCCGAATTCATTATCGATAACCTGAAGGAAGACAACCTGCAGTTCCACAGTCCCCTGCACCGGAAGATGCTGAGGGAAATCGAACAGCAGCTGCAGAACCCGAACTTCATCGCAGAAAAGTATTTTGTGGCTCATCCCGATCCGGAAATCAGCAGGCTCGCAGCGGAAATTGCCAGCGACAGGTATCAGTTGAGCAAGTACCACTTCAAGGCACAGAAAATCGTAACCGACAAGGAGCGGTTGCACGAACTGATTCCGAGACTGGTCATCGACTTCAAGATTTCGATTGTCGACGAGGAGATGAAGCAGACTTTGCGCGAGCTCTCGGAACCTGCCGTACAGAACGATCCGGAACAGTCCAGGAAAATCATGCAGCGGTACATCGAACTGCAGCAGATACAGAGTGCCATGGCCAAACGTGCGGGAGAACGCATTCTGCTGATTTAAGCATTCAATGTCAATATCAATAATATAACACACTATGAAAACAAGATTATTTTCGTTTTGCATGGCTTGTCTGGCATTCATGCCGGCCACTTATGCCATGGAAAAAATGAACGAGCCGCAGAAGGCTGTAGAAAAGACATGCAGTCCGGCCTTTATGTTCGACAGCGAATCGGAATGGGAGGCTACCGGAGACAAGGGTGTAGTACGCAAGATATTGGGCTACAACGGACAGGTAATGATGGTGAAAATCAAATTTGACAAAGACGCTGTGGGAGCGACTCACCGCCACTATCATACACAGGTGACATACGTAGTCAGCGGTAAGTTCGAATTTACCATCAACGGAGAAAAGAAGGTGGTTTCGGGCGGTGATGCACTTTACATGGAGCCGGATGTGGAACACGGATGCAAATGCCTCGAACCGGGAATGCTAATCGACTGTTTCTCCCCGATGAGAGAAAGTTTCCTGAAATAATACCCACGGACAGTTGCATACGGACGGAGGATTCACCCCAACTGCGGACTGAAGGATACTGACCGTACCTCTACAGATTGCAGATAATATGATTTGCAGCAGCCGACAACCGCATTCATCCTGTTCCGTGTGAACCAGATAATAAAACAGCCTGCCATTGAGAGAGTCACTCATCAACGGCAGGCTGTTATTTTATGCCTGTACCCAAAGGATAAATATCCTTCAGTATTATCTCATTTCAGTATAAGAGATCTTGTCCATATCTCCATAGTCCAGGTTTTCACCGGCCATACCCCAGATAAACATGTAGTTGCTAGTACCTGCTGCAGCATGGATAGACCATTCCGGAGACATTACAGCCTGTTCGTTAGCCAACCACAACAGACGTTCTTCCTGAGGTTCACCCATCAGGTGGCAAATCATGTTGCCCGGAGTCAGGTTGAAGTAGAAGTAAGCCTCGATACGACGAGAGTGAGTGTGAGCCGGCATGGTGTTCCATACGCTACCCGGTTTCAGTTCAGTCAATCCCATCTGCAACTGGCAAGGACCTTCCTGAAGTACATTCTTCACAATCAACTGGTTGATGACACGGTCGTTGCTGTCTTCCATCTTTCCGGCAGCGAAAGAGTTGGCTTTCAGTGAACCTTTTCTTCCGTCCAAAGTAACCAGCTGAGTCTTGTAAGACTTGTGAGCAGTAGCAGAGTTCAGATAGAATTTAGCAGGCTTAGAAGCGTCCTTGCTCTTGAAAGTCACCTTCTGGTTGCCGCTTCCTACATAAAGCGCTTCCTTGAAGTTCAGTGTATATTCCTTACCGTCTACAGTCACGATACCTTCGCCACCCACGTTGATGACTCCCAGCTCACGGCTGAACAGGAAGTAAGGTGCCTTCAGGTTATCAATGGTTTCCAGAGTCAGTTCTTTGTTCACCGGCATCGCACCACCGAAAATGAAACGGTCGTACATAGAATAAGTCAGGTTGATTTCATCGGCAACCAATACTTTTTCCATTACGAAACTGCTGCGCAGTCTCTGAGTATCATAAGTCTTCACATCCTGAGGATGGCATGCAGTCTGTACACTTACACTCGCAATCTGGGCATTGGCAGTAAACGCTGCAAAACCCATCATCATTGCAATCGCTAATTTTTTCATATGCTTCTTGTTTATTTAGTGATTAATTATTTTAGTAAACACAACGGTCCGATCAGTTCTGACGGCTTTCCTTGATGATTCTCCGGCGGTTGAAGATAGCCAGTCCCAAAGTAAAGATGACCAGGATTCCTGTACCCACCAGTTTCATGTTATAGATGGCATGGAAAATCACCCAAGAGAAGATGCTGGAAGCGAAGTCGAGCGCACCGCCCTGGAAACCTTCCGGAATCTTCACAGCTGCATCACCTGTCTTCACATATACGTCCTGTGCAGCCTGAGTAAAGAACGGAGCCAGGTCGGTTACGAAATAAAGACCGATTACCAATACTACCAGACCGATGATGAAAGTCTTCAGTACATTACCCTTAGTGATAGGCAGGACTGCCGGGAAAAGATAGAACATACCGGCCAGTGAAGCCAATGGCAGGAACTGGTTGCCGGGCAATACTACAGAAAGGAAGAGTGCCACCGGAATCAGCAACAAAGAAACTACCAGGGTAGTCGGATGACCGATAACCAGTGCCGGGCTCATACCGATGTTCAGTCCTGAAGCATTCTTGAATTTCTTTGCAATCAGTTCACGGGTAGCGTCAGAAATCGGACGAAGACCTTCGATGAACAGTGCGGTAATTCTAGGAATCAGTTCCATTACGGCTCCCATCTTGATACCCAGACCCAGAATGGCAGGAATACCGTCTACCAGTTCTTTGCTGTCCTTACAGGCCAGCGCTCCGATACCGCAGCCTACTACCACTCCCAGGAAGAGAGGCTCGCCCCTGATCCCGAATTTTTTCTTCATGCCTTCCGCATCAATATTCAGTTTGTCGAATCCCGGAATCATATCCAGCACCTTGTTGATAACCAGTGCAAACGGAACGAATCCCTGACAGAAAGGCTGAGGGATGGAAATACCGTCCATTTTCTCGTAATATCCCTGGAACTGCTTGCAGGTCAGGTCGGCCATTACCAGTGTAATGATGTAGCAGATGACTGCAGCAAAGAATCCCCACCAGATATTATCAGTAGCGAAATAAATCACCGCACCGATAAAGGCAAAATGCCAGTAGTTCCACAAGTCAATGTTGACTGTCTTGGTAGTCTTGGTCAGCAGCATGACAATGTTGACTGCCAGACACACCGGGATGATGAATGCTCCTACCGAAGTATTGTAGGCTACTGATGCGGCAGCCGGCCATCCCATATCAAAAATACCCAAACTCAATCCGTAAATTTCTGTCACTTTCTTCAAGGGATCCCCCAAGCTGCTGGTAAGCAATCCGGTGATGACTGACAGTCCCACAAAACCGACACCTACCAACAATCCGCTCTTCAGCGCCTTACCGAACTTGATACCGATACATACTCCCAGAATTGTAAATAAGATAGGCATCATTACGGCGGCTCCCAAGCCTATGATATAACTAAAAACTTGTTCCATAAATTCATTTAACTATTTAACTTCTACGTGTAATGGTTTCTCAATCTTACGCGCGTATTCTTTCAAATACTGTTTCCATGTTTCCATGTCGGGCATATCCGCCTTGCTCCATCCGCTTCCCCAATAATATACATAGGAAGCTCCCGGCTGGTAAGTGGTATATCCCAGCAAATGTCCGATGGCACCCGGACGCTGTGCCTTCTCTTCCTCAGAGAACCACTGAACTCCCGTATTCTCCAGTGAAGGTTCGAAAGCAGCTCCTACAAAAATCACACCGTTGTTATTCTGTGTATTATTGGTAGAATCGGCATATGCGATGTATCTTTCTTCTGTACTGAAAGCATAACCGTCAGGATGCTGCGGATGCAGTACGATACCGGTCACCACGGTTGAGGCACCCGATAAGTTTTCGTAACGGATTTCCGTTTTATTCAGGTACGATCCCTTATCCAGCGTAATGATTCGGGTTTCTACCACATTCGAATCATTCTTGACTACCGAAGGATGATAGGTCAGTTTCACAGAAAAGCGCAACGGACCATTGTCCAGGATGGCATACTCATTATAACAATATGGATAAATAATCGTTGAATCTTCCATAAGTGCAGCCGTACCTCCTCCCAGAGTGGCACCTACGCTGTAACAGTCCATACCGTTGCCATGATCGACATGGTAAGACTTGGTATTCAGCAAGCTGTCGGCCTTTTCCTTTTGTCCCTGTTCTCTAAGAAGACGTATCTGCGCAATGGTTGCAGAGTCAGTTTCCATCTTGTATCTCTGCTCTACAACGGGTTCTGACACCGACTTAGTGAAGACATCATATCCATAAGATTTTTCTCCGGTTTTCTGAAGTGCCGGTCCATAGGCTCTGTATGCAGCCTTGTCATTTTCCCAAGCAATGTCATCCAGACGATTCGGGTACATTTTTCCGCACGCAATCGTATCCACTTTTTCCGGAACTCCCGCCGATACAGTATATACCACTGCCTGATTCGGACCTACCGTAGCCGGAAAGATCAGCAAACTATCATGAGTAATCTGATAAGGCACCTGATTGTGCTGCGCATCGGTCACTACCCATTCCCCATTGGCAGCAGCCAGTTTTTCCAGATTCCGTACAGGAATCTCAACCATTTCGTTTTCACGGTTCAAATCTGTAGAGTTGGTTACAGTAATCTCTACAGTCTGCTTGTTGGAAGAACATCCTGCCAGGCAGCAGGCTGCCAGCAGGACGTTCATTGATTTAGTAATAAGACTCATCCGTACTTATATATAGGTTATATTACAATGTTATTTAGGCTGCTTACCGATATAAGCCAAAATACCACCATCTACATACAATACATGACCGTTTACAAAGTTAGATGCGTCTGAAGCCAAGAATACAGCCGGACCCATCAGGTCTTCAGGGTTACCCCAGCGAGCAGCAGGAGTCTTAGCGATGATGAATGCATCGAACGGATGACGAGAACCGTCAGCCTGAGGCTCACGCAACGGAGCAGTCTGCGGAGTTGCGATATAACCCGGGCCGATACCGTTACACTGGATGTTGAATTCACCGTATTCAGAAGCGATATTGCGAGTCAGCATCTTCAAGCCACCCTTGGCAGCCGCATAAGCAGAAACTGTTTCACGACCCAGTTCACTCATCATAGAACAGATGTTGATGATCTTACCGTGACCTTTCTTGATCATTGCAGGGATCACAGCCTTAGAAACGATAAACGGAGCGTTCAAGTCTACATCAATAACCTGACGGAATTCAGCTGCAGACATTTCGCACATCGGGATACGCTTGATGATACCTGCGTTGTTTACCAGAATATCGATTACACCTACTTCTTTTTCAATCTGGGCAACCATGGCATTTACAGCTTCTTCATTAGTTACGTCGCATACATAACCGTGAGCTTCGATACCCAGTTCCTTGTATGCAGCCAGACCTTTGTCGACCAATTCCTGCTTAATATCATTGAATACGATTGTAGCACCAGCCTGAGCAAAACCTGTCGCAATAGCGAAACCAATACCATAAGAAGCTCCAGTTACCAAAGCTATCTTACCTTCAAGTGAAAAATTAACCATACGTCGTTAAAAGTTTTAATTTAATTAATCAATATATCTTTTGAGTGTTACAAATTTAGGCTGAAAAATTGAGAATCTGCCATTTTAGGCCAATTCTTTTGTATATGTTTGTACAAAGAAATGATAATTCTGTTCAATCTTCCGGATTTTTTGTGTTCGTTAACAGAAAATCGCGGCAAACGTTTTGAAAGGGGCTGTTCACAGGGATTGACGACTGGATGTAAAATAAAAAATAACTGCAGCCCCTAACGCTCCTTCTTCTCCCGTAAAAGCCTTGTTCGGGACCAGCCGCCGACTGATGAAACAGCCTGCACTTCCCTCTTTCCGAAACTTCACCTTCCCCCATTTTCCAGGAGGCTTCTCCCCATAACCCTTTTCAAACTTACAGCAAAGGAGCGAACAGGCGCACGATGGACTCCGTAGCTTTATTCATCCGGGAACGCTTGCCCCAGACCTTGGACGAAAGCAGCAGGCAGTCCTTCTGGTCCGCCAGAAAAATATTCTTCATCCGCAACACGGTCGGACGGTCATAGAAAAAAGCATTGGCCTCAAAGTTGTGTTCGAAACTGCGGAAATCCATATTGACCGACCCGACCGAAGCGACCTCATCGTCAGAAACCATCATCTTGGAATGCAGAAAGCCTCGCCGATAGAGATAGACCTTGACTCCGGCTTTCAGCAGGTCGTCCATATACGAAAGCGATCCTTTATGGGCAAGGAAGGTATCTCCCCGCTTGGGCAGCATCACCCGCACGTCAACTCCGGCAAGGGCAGCTATCTGAAAAGCATTCATGACCTCATCGGTTGGCAGGAAATAAGGAGACTGTACGTAAAAATAATGGCGGGCACGGGTCAGCCCGAGAATAATACCCTGCATCATGTCATGCCATTCTCCTACGGGATGCGAGGTGACTATCTGAGCCACCGAATCGCCGGCATCCTCAATTTTCGGGAAGAACTCCGCCGCCGTCAGCAAGGTACGGTCCATGGCATACCAGTCGGTCAGAAAGGCCGTCTGCAAACCGTATACGGCCTTGCCGGTGATCCGCACGTGGGTATCTCTCCACTTTCCCCACCCCAGTCCGTGCAAGTAGCGCTCGGCAATGTTCATGCCTCCGATGAAACCGACCTTTCCGTCGATGACCACTATCTTGCGATGGTTACGGTAATTGACTTTACTGGTGAAACGGGGAAAACGGACTTTCAGAAAACTCTGGACTTCGATTCCCTCACACAACATGTCGTCGTAAAACATCGGACTGACTTTCCAGCATCCGACGTCGTCGTAGAGCAAGCGTACCTGAACACCCTGTCTGACTTTATCAATCAACAGGTCCCGAAGCAGCCTTCCCATCGGATCGTCTTCGAAAATATAAAACTGAAGATGAATATGATGGCGGGCCTGAGCTATCGACCTGATCAGTTCCGACAGCATCGTATGACCGTCGGTAAACACATCTACCTTGTTTCCGGAAAACAACAGGGCCGAATTTACCCTGTAAAAGAAATCACCCAGCCGGTTCAGCTCCGACCACTGGAAGGAAGTATCCTGCTGCTGGAAAGCCTGCACCGGACGCTTGCTCAGTCTCGAATACCCTTTACGGGTAATCAGCCGTTCCTTTCGGGTACTCCTCCCGAGGAAATAATACAAGAACCATCCTATTACCGGCAGGAAAAAAAGGACCAGAATCCATGCCATCGTCTTGACCGGATTCCGATTGTCCAATATCACGATGAAAATAGTTACCAGAATCACCGCCAAATAAAGTACATGGAACAATCC
>ENA-OVGQ01004042-OVGQ01004042.1-human-gut-metagenome-genome-assembly--contig:-NODE-4042-length-10720-cov-4.393343_pt1 | contig 10720 bp, 9 predicted proteins | sample MGYA00237774_ERZ505427 | MGnify/ENA primary metagenome ERZ505427 (study PRJEB26158, sample SAMN06016404) | human gut metagenome | biome: human gut; feature: ankylosing spondylitis patient; material... | reverse complement strand
CGACCTTATGCTTTATTGACAATATGCAGCACCTCTATTTCATTTCCGGTACTTTTTTGGAGTAAACTTTTGCTTGGCAATCCGTTTGGAAATTTCAAGCTGGTTTTGCAGGCTAATGCGCAGGAGTTCCCGCGTTTCATCGTCGATTGGCTCACCATCAAACATCAGGCTTGCTTCGGCGTCGCCAAGATCACCTAAAATCATATCCAGTCTTTTTGCTATGTCACGCTCGTCCCGCCTTGTCAGGACGGGCGTTTCTTTTTGCTCCATGTTAAGTAAAAATTCAATCGGCACATTTAGGTAATCGGCAATTTTTGAAAGGTTTTTAGTAGAAAGGTTTTTCTTTCGTCCCACTTTGAGATCGGACAGCGATGCACGGCTTATTTTACATTGCCTGCATAGCTCTGTAACTGTAATTCCTTTTTCCGCGCACAATGCAGCTATTTTGTTGTACAACTCTGACATAAAATCACCCGTCCATTTGTAGTATATGCCAAAATTACGTAAAAACGAAATTTTACACGTTGACACTTACGCGACAGAATAATATAATTCACTCATAGATTTCGCTAAAACGTAATTTATAGAACAAATATATAATATTACACTTTTATGTAAATGTCAATAGAAAGGAAGTAGTTGACCATGAAAAAAAGGGAACTTTGCTCGTTTGGTAAAAAAATTAACCATCGGCTTATTGCTCTTGAGCAAAGCAAAGGCTGGCTGATCGAGAAGTCAAGCGGCACACAGGGTTATATTTTGACCGCTCCTATCTTCGCAAAATCGAAACCGGACAGCTTGCGACGCCGAAAATCGTGGATGCGATATGCGAAATACTTGGCATCGCTGTTCAGGGTGATTATACCAAAAGGAAAGACCAATAAAATGTACTTTTTGAAAAAGGAAAGCGGATTACATATGCACCTTGAAAATTGAATATACAGGCAGCAGATACAAAACTGTTTGCGCCGAGCTGCGGTACCCATGCGCGGGGACGCCGGACAAGTCCGGCAGAGCGGTAAACCATGACGGTACGAAATACGGGGCGGCACCCGTAAAGCGACGACACGCAGACAGATAATGAGACTTCCGCCCAGCCACAGACACAAGCAATGGGGGCGGCTGATGTGAGAACCACGCAGAGGTAAAACGGCCTATGGAATCGTTCGCCAGCGATCATCTGTCTGCTTCCCCACAAGCCGGGGCGTTGAGAACAAATAGGCTTGGCAGCAGGAAAGGATGTGTCTAAAGTGTTTTAAGGTTTTGCGGCAGACGGGAGATTACTGTCTGTCGCGCGTACATCACAACAAGCAGACAGGATGTGAATGAAATGCCAGATTGGGAAATCCAACCAAAGAAACATAAATACGAGGTTGGCGAACGTGTATTAGTGCGGCCCGCAATCATAGATTGTATCTGGGCAAAAACCAGTTGCCGTAAGACCGTACCTGCTACTGTTATCTTTGTCCATCCGGACGACCGGTTCATTGTAGCAGAATATCAGGTATGTGCTTCGTTCTTTGGCAGGACGGTATCTACGATACGGGAAAGTTTTTTAATTCCAAAAGTTCAGTGTTTGGAGTGGGAGTGAAATAAATGTATAAACGTGGTGATGTGTTTTGGGCTGATCTCAGTCCTGTTATTGGTTCAGAACAGGACGGCGTGCGTCCTGTTGTAATTTTGCAAAATGATATTGGAAACAAATACTCGCCTACGGTGATTGTAGCGCCGCTTACAAGCAATTTGCATCGGGACAAGCATCTTGTTACTCATGTGCCCGTCTGTATGCAGGGCTTGCCGCAATATTCGGTTGTGTTGTTAGAACAGATACGGACAGTAGATAAAGCACGACTGGGGAATTTTGTCGGTGTAATGGATAAAGAGACATTGAATAAGATTGATGAAAGTGTGATGTGCAGTTTGGGGCTGACGGATGGATTTAGAACATAGAGCAATCGCCCGTCTGCGGTTGGCAGCGGAAATGAGCGAAGCCTATTACGGTAAGCCATTGATTATTACAGTGAGTGGCGGGAAAGACAGCGATATATGCCTGTACCTTGCCGCCGCTTCCGGTATCCGCTATGAGGTCATGCACAACCATACCAGCGTGGATGCACCGGAGACTGTATACCACGTGCGCGAGCAGTTCCGGCGTTTGGAGCTCGCCGGTGTGAAATGTACTGTCAATTACCCGACTTACAAGGGCGTACCGGTCAATATGTGGATGCTTATACCGCAAAAGCTGATGCCGCCCACAAGAACAGTAAGATACTGCTGTTCGGTGCTGAAAGAAAGCGGCGGCGCTGGCCGCATGATTACGACGGGTGTCCGCTGGGCGGAAAGCGCCAGCCGCCGTACCAAACGCGGCATTTACGAGAGTATGCCGCACGATCTCAGCAAAAAGGTCATTATCAACAACGATAATGCAGATACCCGCCTTTTGTTCGAGAGCTGCAAATTGCAGGCGAAGCGGGTCTGCAATCCCATTGTGGATTGGTCGGACTATGATGTGTGGTCGTATATCCATGCTGAGAGAATACCGATAAATCCGCTGTATTCGTGCGGCTTCCATAGGGTCGGTTGTGTGGGTTGCCCGATGGCAGGACGTCGAATGCGTCTGTTTGAGTTCGGCCGGTATCCCACGTATCAGCGCGCCTACATCCGTGCCTTTGAGCGAATGCTCGAAGAACGTGTTGCACGCGGCAAGCTCGACAGCACATGGCGTGCTGGGACAACTGGCGAGGATATATTCCGCTGGTGGATGCAGGACCGGAATATCGAGGGACAAATGAAGATTGAGGGCTTTGACGGATAGAGCCCAGGTATGTACCGTGCGGATTCCCGCGCGGTTTTATTATATACACGCCAAATTTCAAGGGGGTGGTTCCAGTGTGCTACTCGGTGCATGGTTAATCCATGCAGTATCGGTTTGGAAATAAGTTTGAGATGGAGGGATGAGGAAATGGATTTTTTGAAGAAACGGCTCAAGCGGCTTACGTCGATGGGGCTGGCATTGCTCTTGTCTGCGTCGGCGTTTCCGGCCACGGCCTTTGCCGCGTCGGACAGCACCAGCACGCTTGCCGAAGTAACGGCAAAGTATATCGACGCGGAAAACGGCAAGGAGATTGCCGAGCAAGAGATATATAGCGTAACACATGAGGAACGGCAGCCGCAGGAAATCGAGAACTACACCTACGTCGATTACACGGAAAACGTCGAGTACGTCTACTCCCATAAGGATCTGACTTATATTGTCGGCTACCCGGACGAAAGCGTGCGGCCGGATGCTTCCATGACCCGTGCAGAAGCAACTACGGTCTTTTACCGTCTCTATGACGGCGAGTATCCAGAGTTTGAGCGCCGCATGTCAAACGGCACGTTCGAGGACGTCAAGACGGATTACTGGTTCTACAAAGAAGTCGAAACGCTGTATAACATTGGAATTGTAGACGGCACGGATGAACACAAATTCTCGCCGGATGCGCCCGTCACCCGCGCGGAGTTTGCCGTCATGGCGGCGCGGTTCGCCAATTTGGACTACGAGGGCGGCAATCTCTTTGACGACGTTCCCAACGGCCATTGGGCGTACAGCTATATCAATGCAGCCGCAAACGCTGGCTGGGTAGAGGGCTACCCGGACGGCAGTTTCCGGCCGGATGAGCCGATCAGCCGTGCCGAGGTCGTGCGGCTGGTAAACGGTATGATTAACCGTAACGTCACGCTGGACAAGCTGAAAGAGCTGGGCATCGAATGTCCGTACAATGATCTGGTTGAGAATCACTGGGGTTACTGCGATCTGATAGAAGCCAGCATTCCGCACAGCGCGGAAGAATGGCACGGCCTCAGCTACAATGACGGTATTTACAACATCATCGTTGAAAAATTCATAGACCAGAACGGCAAGGAACTTGCTGAAACTGTCACCACAGCGGGCAAGGAAGAAAGTTCACCCAAGGTCATCCCGGCATACGAGTACCGCGGCTATATCCGCACGATCGTTTATCAGTACACGAACGGTGATGCGATCCCGTCCATTGAAAAGACGGCGAACGCCAAAACCGCCAATGTAGGCGATACCCTGACCTATACGGTGAAGCTGACGAATGATGAAGCAGCTTCTTCCGCGTGGAAAGAAGTCGTCCTCACCGACGAAATTCCGGACGGCTTGACTTTCGCGGATGGCAGCGTGTACGTAGAAAGCAAGGCGGCAAAGCACTCGTTTGAAAACGGATTGCTTTCTGTCCCTCTGGGCGACATTGCCGCAGGTCAGACGGTTTCAGTCACTTTCAAAGCAACCGTGAACAGCGATATGTACAACCAGACGATCTACAACACCGCAGTCGCCGAGGGCGCAAACGGTATCGTTAAGGATGAAAGCGGTAGCGAAACCGGCAAGTATGAGGACACAGACGACGGTGTTTATATCAACAAGGGCGACACCGCGCCCTATGTGGAAAAACGTGCGGACAAGCCTTCCGCCGAGGTCGGCGATAAGATCACCTATACCGTCACGCTCGGCAACGCAGAGGGTGCCGTTTATGAAATCGAAAACGCTTCCATGACCGACATTATCCCGGCGGAACTGGATTTTGTGGACGGCAGCGTGCAGGTAGACGGTGTAAGTACAGGTTATTCATTCGATAACGAGACCCGTACCCTGACCGTGCCGCTGGACAGAATTGCACCGAATACAAAAACGACGGTTACTTTTGCAGCGACCGTCAATGAATCGGCCTACGGCAAAACAGTTTACAACACTGCGGTCATGTCCGGTGACAATATTTCGGACACCGAGGGCACAGACGACGGTGTTGCCATCGGTGACGGTAAAGCCCGCCCCAGCATTGAGAAGTCGGCGGACAAGTCCTCTGCCAAGGTCGGCGACAAGATCACCTATATTCTGACGCTCTCTAACAGCGAGACCGCGACTGTACCCGTAGAAAATGCGGCCGTTACTGATGTTATCCCTGCTGGCCTGACGTTCGAGTACGGCTCGGTCATGCTGGACGGCAGCGGCACGAGTGATTTCACCTATGATGAAAATACCCGCCTGCTGACGGTAAACGTCGGCAGCATTGAGCCGGATACCAGCCGCACGGTTTCCTTTGTGGCGACCGTCAACGAAGATGCCTACAATACGACGATTCAGAACCTTGCCACCCTGACTTCGGACAACACCGAGCCGGTACAGGACAAGGACGACGGCGTTGTCGTTGCAGACGGTATGACCGACCTGTCCATCAACAAGAGTGTTGATAAATCTTCTGCTCGTGTCGGTGATACTCTGACCTACACGGTACAAGTCTCCAATGGTGCGGGTGCAGAGGTAAATATCCGCGACACGGTGATGCGGGATGCTATCCCGGATGGCCTGACCTTCCGCGGCAACGTCACAGTGGACGGCTACTCAACGGTATATCAGTATGACAATGAAAACCGAACCCTTTCTGTTCCGCTGGATGCGATCGCCCCCGGCCAGACGAAAACTATTTCGTTTGATGTGCTGGTGAACAGTGATGCCTACGGCATGATGATTGAGAACACGGCGGTCGCTTCCGGCAGCAATGCGCCGGATACGGAGGACACGGATGACGGCGTCACCATCGAGAACGGCACGCCGGACGGCCGTGCGGGTGCAAAGTCAGCCAATAAAATGACCGCGCGCGTGGGTGATACAATCACCTACACGATCACGCTGGAAAATAGCGCAATGGCAACGGCGGACTGGACCGGCGTTACCGTGACCGATGCTCTGCCGGATGGTGTGACTTTCACAGGCAACGTCCAGAAAGACGGTCAGGCAACGACGGAATATTCCTACGATTCATCTTCACGCACGCTGACGCTCACGCCTTACGCAATCGCACCGGATACGCAGGTGGTGTACACCTTTGATGTGACGGTAGACGAGGGTATGCAGGGCGAATTTATCGTCAATACGGCTATTCTGACGGATGGCAACGAGCAAACGCCGCTTCCGGATGCAGGCGTGCAGATCAACAAGGGCGAAGCCGACCCGATTGTAACTAAGTCCGCGAGCGTGACCAAAGCTGATATTGGCGATATGTTCACCTATGAGATCACGGTCAAAAATGGCGATAAGGCTACTGCGCCGTGGAAAAACGTCGTGGCATACGACACGCTTCCGGCTGGCGTGAAGTTGATCGGCAACGTGTATCTGGATGGTAAGGTGGCGCTGCATAAGCTGAACGGTAACGCGCTGTCCGTGCTGGTGGGTGATTTGGCTGCAGGCGAAAGCGTAGTAATCTCCTTTGATGTGCAGGTACTTGACACAGCGGCCGGTACGACCCTTCAAAACAGCGTGGATGTGACCGGCGATAACGGCATCGGCACGGCAACAGATGACGGCGTAACCGTACCGGAGGTTGAGCCGCAAAACCCTAATGATGCCACCGGCTTCTATGTCACAAAAGATGTGGATAAGACGGTGGTTGATGTAAGTAAGGATGCCGACGAAGTATCCAGAACGGCAACATTTACGGTTATTGTTGGAAATCACAGTGATATAATGTGGGAAAACGTCGTGCTGAAAGATACGCTGGATACCTCTGTGGTAACGCCTGTTTTGCAAAACAATGTTTATGTGAACGGAGTCCTAAGTAATAAATGGAGTTTTTCAGGCAAGGCATTCACTCTGGAATTGGGTGACATTGCACCCGGCCAATCGCATAAAATTTTGCTTACCGTCCGCTTTAAGAACGATGCAGGCGGCAAGACCTACGTCAACTATGCGACCGGAGAGGGCGATAACGGCAATGCTATCGGAAAGTCGCCGGAAGTTGAAATTATCAGCTCAGTTGCTGATTTGATAACTGATATTCATTATCAGCTTTATAATGGTTATGACGAAAATATGTGGCGACCCGCAGACCGTATTTCACTGCAAGAAGCGTGCATCGTAGCATATCGTCTGATTTCCAACGGCGGGAACACGTGGCTGGACCGTGGCACGGTGACGGTGCCGGACTACGAGTTCAGCATCCCCGAAGAAGCAAAATATTTTGTCTCTATCGGTGTGCTGCCCGCAAGCGTATTCGACACAACGAAAATGACCGAAGATGTTGATTACGAAATCAATTATGAGGTTTCGGAAAAAGGCTATCTGCGAATCTGGGCTACCTCGGAACAGCTTAATACGCTTGTGAAGTATATCACTGGCACGAATGCAGGGCTCAGCGGTGATGTGTCCCGCCTGAATTTTGCCAAGCTGATTTGCCAGCTTACCGGACGGGATACCGACCCGGATACCTCGGCTTACAGCGGCCATATCCAATATTTCACGGATAGTGGTTCTTCTGAGGACCTGATTACTGAAGTCTCGCACGAACACGATTATGTGCTTGACACAGACGGGAATGAGTATTGGATTTAACAATTTTATAGGAAAAGGCAATCCCTCGTTTCGTTGTGAAACGAGGGATTTGCTTACCGATTATTTAATTCTGTTATTGTTAGTTTATCAAAAAGCTGCAAAGCGTACACTTTCTCACCTTGGACATAGGCAGAGACAGCAGTAGTTTTTGAACGGGTGTTGAGCATATTTTCTCGATGACCTTGTGAGCCATACCATTTGTTTAAGTTTTCCTGCGCATTGGTTGTAATTAAACCTATGAGTGCATTTTCAGCATTGCATCCATAACCAACAGATGCGAACACCGAGCCATCCGGTCTTGTATGAGAAATATCCCCGTCTCGTTCGTCAACAATCCAGATTTCGCGGGAACGAGTGTCCGCCCATTCCTGTACTTTCAACGAGTAAGTCAGACGTGGCAAACCGTTTTCTTCGCGCAGGTCGTTGATGGCGTCAAAGGTGGCATTGGACAGGTCATAATCCCAATAGCCGCCGTACTCGTCTACCGCAGATTTGCCGATAGGGCGTAGACTGATTTCATCTGTTACGGTCTGGTTATCGTCTGCGGTTTCGTTGTCGGTATCATCCGGCACAGGCTGTCCGTCTGGTGAAACCGGTGTTTCCGGCTCCGTCGGTTCATTTGCGTCCAAGATGTTTTCCGCGTTCATCAGCATTGTTGCGACTTCGGCACGAGTAGCTGTCCCGTGCGGATTTAACTTTCCGTCCGAGCCGCTGACAATGCCCTTGTTGACGCACCAGCTCATGGCGTTTGTTGCGTAACGGGAAACTGATTGATAGTCCGAGAAATCATAGTATTTATCTGGTATAAAGCCGGTATCTGTATCAAGGCCAAGGTGGTCCGCGTAGCGGTACAGGATGGCCGTAAGCTGCTCGCGGGTGATCGCATCATTCGGGCCGAACTGCGTATCGCTGTACCCGGTAACGAGGTCATTCATGCGCGCCCAGTAGACAGGCGCGCTGTAATAGGCGTTTGTATCTACGTCTGCATAGGGGTATCCCCAGTTGCTTTCGGGCATATCAGGTGAACCTGCCAGTCGGTACAGGATGGTCACGATCATGCCGCGGCTGGTAGTTGCGTTCGGGCTGAACGCCGTATCCGATGTACCATTCATCAGCCCGTTTTCGCAAACATAGTTGACCGCATCGTGATACCAGTCCGACGGACGGACGTCCGAAAAGTTTGAAACATTGGCGGCGCCTGCCGAACAGGTAATAGCTGCCGCACACAAGATAGATGTGATTTCTTTTTTCATAAAGTCATACCCCACAATAAAGAACAGAAAAGTTTATCATGGTTTCATTATATCATGTTGCTGTCCGTTCCGGTAGCGGGCATGGCGCACAAAAACCATGTGGGGATTTTGAATTGCAAACGAGATGCAGTAAATTGTTGCTGCATAGATGATAACCAATACGCAGGAGGGCTGTGGTTTATGGATTATAAAATTTTGACGCAGGACGATTTGCTTGAGTTGTTCCCTTTTGGCAAAACCAAGCTAAAATGCCTGCTGGAAGCAGGCGTATTGCCTGTGGTGAAAGTGGGACGGGATTATTTGACGAATGAACGTGAACTTGACCGGTGGTTTGAAGCAAATAAAGGGAAAGAGATATTTTACTGATTGAATTGCCTTTACAGAGGGACGGCGTTATAATATATGCGTTAGCTGTTTATGCTGCCGCCCCTGTTTATTTGATAGGAGCGATACGCATGAATACAGTAGAAAATATCAATAAAGTTAAGAGAATCCGCGGATATGGGGAGGGTAGTGTATATCAGCGGAAAGATGGCCGCTGGGTCGGCAAATATAAGGACGAAAAGATGTTGAAACCGCGTTATGTCTATGGTAAGACAGAAGCGGAAGCAAGACGGAAATTGCGTGAATTTAAGAAAACAATAGTGCATGGCATTACGGATTGTAGAAAAGTATTGCTTAGCACTTATATTGAGCGATGGTTATATACTTTCAAGGCCGCAGCCGTGGAGAATACCAGCTTTGATCGGTTGGAGTCTGTCTATTACACGCATATCAAGCCGACGCTTGGCGGCTTCCAACTTGGGAATATCAAAGCGGTTGATATTCAAACACTGTTAAACCAGAAAAGCACTGAATATTCTTATACTATCGTCAAGATGATCCGGCAGATACTTTCTGAGGTTTTCCAACATGCCTATACTGAGGGTGACATTCTTAAAAACCCAATGGCAAATGTTATCATGGCAAAACGGAGCAAGTTTAAGCCAGAGCGGAAAATGCTGATATTAGAGGATGCAGAGGTTAAACGGTTGGAGGAAGCAGCCAGAGAGAAGTATGGTACAGGCCGTCCGCTTTTTGTTCACGGAAACCTGATCGTATTTATGCTGCATACCGGCCTGCGGTGTGGTGAACTGCTTGCGCTGGAATGGTCTGATATTGACTTTGAAAGCAAGACGGTATCCATAAATAAAAATCTGGCAAAGATCAAGAACAGGGATACCGGAAAAGATACGTCCAAAAGCACCTTACAGGTAAAAGGCACTAAGACATCCAGCAGCAACCGGATTATCCCACTAAATAGTAAAGCAATCAACGCACTTAGGGAATTGCAGATGATTTACAGGCAATGCGGCATCAAAAGCAAATATGTTGCCTGTTCGCAAAAAGGCGGCTTCCTCACTAATAACCGTATGCACAATTTACTTGAGCGTATGTTGAAGCACACGGGGATAGACAAGCCGCTCACGATCCATCAGCTACGTCACACTTTTGCAAGCCGTGCGTTAAATGCTGGCGTAAGCATCAGCGTAGTAAGCAAATGGATGGGGCATGCCAGTATTTCCACCACATATAATATCTACATTCACGCTATGGAACAGGAACGGCTGACAGCGTTAGACGTTCTTGAAGCTATGTAGCGAAAAGGTGTAACATTGGTGTACGCCTCTCGAAAAAACGACTTAAAGCCCAGTAATATAGGCGTTTAAGGGTGCAAGAGGGGGAAAACCGCAGGTGTCTACCCTCTTGTGCGCCCGCGCGGCGTCAGCGCACTCCCCGCCGCGGGACGCGGCACGTTCCCGCCGTCCGCAGACGGCGAATCCCCTCGCTGAGGTTCAGCGAAAAACTCTCCGCCCGGAAAGGGCGAACACGCCTGCGGCAGTTCGAGTACCCCGCTCAGCCGGTGCAAAAAAGAAGCCGCCCGTTAGGGGCGAACACGCTTACGCAGTTCGCGTCCTCCGGTCAGCCGGTGCCGAAAAACCGCCTGCGCGGTTCGCATTCCCTCGGTTGCCCTATACCACGAAAACGAAAAAGGCACCGCTCACGCGGTGCCTCTCCCTTCTGCGGATATGTC
>ENA-OVGQ01004036-OVGQ01004036.1-human-gut-metagenome-genome-assembly--contig:-NODE-4036-length-10736-cov-4.250257_pt1 | contig 10736 bp, 3 predicted proteins | sample MGYA00237774_ERZ505427 | MGnify/ENA primary metagenome ERZ505427 (study PRJEB26158, sample SAMN06016404) | human gut metagenome | biome: human gut; feature: ankylosing spondylitis patient; material... | reverse complement strand
TTTTATGTCGGCAGAATTTCTTGATTTTATTCTTGAAGTGGTCAATTCATATCTTGTTCCCATCCTAGAACTGATCGGCGTCTTTATTGTCGCCTATGGAACGATAAAATCATTTATCAAATTTATCCGTTCTGGTCTAAATTCCGATGATACAAGAGTAAAGATTGATCTGGCTGAAACACTGGCGCTGTCTCTGGAATTTAAAATGGCAGGCGAGATTTTAAAAACAGTTGTCTCCCATACAATTGAGGAACTGAGTATTCTTGGAGCCGTAATTGTACTGCGTGCGCTTTTAACATTCCTGATCCATTGGGAACTGAAAATGGAACGCCAGACAGAGCATGCCGAGCGCGAACATGCTAAAATTCATGAAAAAGCAAAGTAAAATCAGAAAAAGCTCCCCTAGCTTCGTTTGAAGCTAGGAGGGCTTTTTCTAATTTACTCGCTTGTCATTTCTACATCAATCTGTCCATAATATGGGCTGTCCTCATCCTGCAGCACAACTATTGTCTTTATATGATCAAGCTGCATCAGCTTAAGTTTATTTTGTTCTTCATCTGTGTAATTATCTAGCAGCTCCTTTGGAACTGTCAGTGTAAACTGATATTGTGTACTTCCGTCTGTAAGAACAGTGGATGTTATCGTAAGCACAGCTTTTACCTCAAATAAAAACGATTTTATGCTTGGTGCTGCTGCACGCAAAATGACATTCTTTCGCTCAATCTTTGCCTCTTGCACTGGTGCTGGTGATGCTTCCTCCATCGTCTGCTGTATCTCTGGCAATGATGTTTCTGACTGCTGCACCTGTGTTTCTAGGACTTGTTCTATCGTAGTGCTTTCTGCTGCAGACGTCGGCGCTGTTTCTGATGATGGCAAAAGTGTTGTCGCTTCTTGTGTTTGCAGTGGTGTTGTACTTTCCTGCTCTTGTGTCTGCATTGTTTCTTCTGAGGATATGCTTTCTTTAGAAGTTGCTTCTTCAGTTGGGGATGGCTTACTAGACGTATTTTCTATTGTTGCCTTCTCACTTGAAGCTTCTTCGGTGGAGCTTTCTTCGATAGAATTTTCTTCTGTCGATTTTTCTTCAGTCGTTTCTTCTTCAGTCGTTTCTTCTTCAGTCGTTTCTTCCTCTTTTGCTTCACAAACTGTCAGTTTCTCCAGCAAACTGCTTCCATATGATGCTTCCCATGCAGCAGGATCCTTTATCCAATCCTCTGCCCTCCAATAAAAGGTAAGCGCTGTTGTCTGACCATCTTGACAATTAAAGAAAAGTGTCGCATCAAAACCTGCTGCCTTTTCCCAGTCGCTGTTTAAGCTCCAGGAAATTTCATTTGTCTTTGCTAAAATCTCTGACACAGGCTGATTACTTTGGTCTAAAAGCGTATACGATTTCTCTATCTCACCTGCCAAACCAGTAAACTTTGGTGCTGTCAAATGGCCAAGACTTGTGTTTTTTGAAAGTACAAATGTCTTATTATCACCGTCATGTGCGTTTGCACTAACCTTTGACCAATCGCTTAAGCCAATCTCATCCATTGATGCAAAGCGAATGGAGAGATCGTATAAAATATATGGCTCATTTCCATTGACCTGCTCAGTATAAGGCACTGCATAGCCGTCTTCTGGTAAATAGACACTGTATTTCTTTTGAACACCATCTGTATCATATTTCCAATAAACAGGAAGCAAACGATATGTGCATGTTTGTTTTCCTTCCCTTGTAACACGCTGCTGCATAGTTTGAACAAGATATTCACTCGTTCCAGTTCCTTGTGCAAAACAATATGCAAAGCCTGTATTATCGCATTGCTCTACACTGGCATCAGAAAAAGTATCCTCCATCTTTTCTTTTTCTCGCTGTGTCTTTTTAAATTCATCTGTACCTTTATCACGATAAAGACTTGTCACATCTGAATCTAACCACTGCTTTTGTTCACCCTCTGCAATCGTTGTCTCTGCAAGTGCCTGCACACTCATTACAGCACAGTCTGAGTCTGCTATGTAAGCCTCTCCAAGCGGTGCTGCTCCATCTGTCACAAACACTTCAAACCTGGCAGAAAGAATATCTCCATTTTCATCTGTCGTATTTGTCTGCTTTAGCCATGCATATACAAGGACCTTTTCCTGCTTACTTTCACATGAAACATAATATGGAAGAAGATATGTATAGATACCATTTGAACGGTCTGTATACATCTCATATACACCAACAAAACCACCCTGTGTATCATTTTGCTCCATCGTGTAGCCGCCTGACTTTGTTGAAAGCATACTGCGAACATAAAAACCTGCCTGACTGTCATCCTTTACAATTTCAAAGGAAAAGGCATCGCGATAAAAAAGTGTATCTCTTGTCATTTGCCTTGATTTAAGCAGTGACAGCACATTGATCTTATAGCCTGCACATCCTTCTTCATTCGCATTCACATCAAAATAAATGCTTCCCTGCCATGCAGATGCCTTTCTTCCAGAATCCTTCCAGTTTCCATTTTCATCCAGATCAAAAAGCGGATACAAAAATTCCTGCTTTTTATCTGAAACAAAAAGCTCTGGTGCTGCAAGATGTTCTGGCTCTGGCGGTGTTTCTGATTCAGACTCACTTTCTGACTCTGATTCGCTTTCTGACTCGGACTCACTTTCTGACTCTGATTCGCTTTCTGACTCGGACTCACTTTCTGTCTCAGTCTCTGGCTCTGATTCGTATTCTTTAATACGCACAGAAAGTGTACTTGTTGATGGTCTGCTTATTGTAAATCCATTTTTGTCTGTAATGCCTTCTCTTTTTACCTGTACAGTCAGGCTTACACAGTCTTCTGGCACACTGACATGACACGAATATGAAGTTTCTTCATCTGAAGCTATTTCTTCTTTTGATAATAAAAGCGTCTCCTCGTTTGTCTTCGATAAAGCTGTAACGTTAACTTCATATGATGTACCCTCATACTTTGGTTTCTCACTTTCAGCATCCCACATGACAAGCGCGCCATTTGAAGCATCAATCTCATCATCATCTGTTGTCTTTTTATTTACGCTAATCAATACAGGAAGTGTAATTTCGCTTTCTTCTTGAGTAAGTTCATAGCGCCAAACACCGTACAGACTCTGATCAGATGATGAGTGCTGCATTAATGCGCTGTTTTTCAAAAGAGGTGAATAATAAAGTCTGTAGCCATCATCTTCTGCTAAAATCGCATAGCCATCCATAACTTTTCCTGACTGAATCAGACTTTCACCTGATGAAAACGAAAAATCTCCTGGCGCAACAGAAACTCCATCATTTGTCACTTGCGCTGCAAGAAGATCTGCTGCACTCCAACTTTCGCTTCCATTTGCCTGACACACAATATGACCCAGCTCAACCTGACCTGACATTAAGGTAACAGGATATGCAACAACTGTCATTTCAGTACAGTCAGCTGTATCAAAAAGCACCTGCTCCATCTTGTCTGTGCTGCATTTCTTTATTGCTGCCTGATACTGAACCGGCACCTGAAGCTCTTCATCAACGGCCTCTAACGCTGTTTGAATCTCCATTTCCTTCTTTTGTGCATGACCTGCCAAAATCTGATACAAAGATGCATCCTTGTTTTTAAAACCAGAATACATTCTGTCTGGCTTTAATGAAGCATCAAATACCGCTTCGTTTTCACATACAGTATTTGCACTCAGCACATCAAATGTTTTTTCTGAATAGGTAGAGCTCTTATAACCTTGACACGACACACGACAATTAATAGTAATCGCCTCTTCACTTGTAACTGCAATATGTCCTGTCTTTTCCAATCCAAACTTTACAGATGATGATTGACTTTTTTCTTCATCTGAATCGGCTGATGAATACGTCGCAGTCACTGTTAACTCTCTGTCGCCAGCAGTAATTGACGTAAAATCATCCTTGTTGTCAATTACAATCTCATACAAAGCTGTCTTATCTTCATTATCTGACACACTAGTGTTTTCGCTGCAAAGCCTCAGATGATATGACAAAGCTGGCAGCTGTATTCTTTCGTCTGCCGCCTGCGCAGTACTCCACTCAGACGTTCCCTCTTTATTGACGGCTCTTACATGAAATACAACAGCGTCAACCTTTTGTCCTTCTAATTCATCTGGCAGTTCTAGGAAATTATCTGTTATCTCTCCATTCTTACTTCCAATTTTAATCCGCTTTAAAAGACCGTTTTCCAGAACAGGCTGATTATTACTGTTTCTTTCATATGTTTCATACTCAGCTTCATACTCATAGTATTCGGCAAAAAGACCTGGCCAAAAACGAATCATCCATGATCCGTTCTCCTTTGTAAATGTGATTCCGCCTGGAATACCAGGCTTTGGCTCTGACTTATCGAATACTGTAAGATCTGTCAACTCACTGCTTAGCTTTTCCCATACACGTATACGTATATTTTCGCTGTCCTCATCTGTCTTTGCTTCTTCTGTATTTAAAAGAAGCGGTGAGACAGACAAGCTTCCCGCAAAAGTTGTCCACTTTGTGTAAACTTCTGCCTGATCTTCTTCTGTAAGTTCACCATCCTGATAAACATACAGCACAGTTCCGATACCTGGTGTTTTTTGCTCCTTTTCTGACTCATTATCATCTCTATTTTTTTGATTTTCTTTTTGCTCTTCCTGGTCTTCATTATTGTTTGAATCATCTGATTCACAGGCAACTTTTACGCCTTCTGTCTTCCAGCTTCCTGCTGCCTCGATGCTTCCTAGTGCCACGTCACATCCATCTGTCGCACCTGTCACTATGATTTTGAGCGCACTTGCCTCTACTGCGTCAGGTGCTTTCACAGAAACTGTACCACCATCATCAGCATCCTTGCCTGCTGCCTGCAAACCTGCAGCAAGTTCTTTCCAAACACCGTCCTCTGCATCTGCGTACAGCACATCAAACTTATATGTCCCTTCATTAAGCCATGTAAGCGTCACATCGGACAGCTTGCATGTGCCATTCAAAAAAGCCGTATAGATAGGGCAGCGCTGCTCTTTTATATCAAATGAGGATGATGGAAAAACAGGAACGTCTACCGACTGATGTTTAATCAGATTTTGAAGCTGTCCTTCTGATGCTTCCACAAATGGATACTCTCTGTAAGAGCCATTTGCATCTGTCTCGCCTATTGTAAGTGAAATATCACATATATCAGCTAGCAACGCATCTTCAAGTTTTTCTCCTCCTGATATGAAATACAGGCAGTTTTCACTTTCATTTGCATCTGCTGCAATTGGATAAACGTTTTCACTCACGCCGACACAATCAGTCAAATTTGCTGTTAAATTACTCGTAATGCCATATGACTCGTTGTCAGAGGAAATTATCGGTGCATAATTCTGACAGCGCATCAGAACCAGATTTTCGCATTCTGCTGTTGTGATTCCTGCTGCCACAGCTGCCTCTATTACTCCTGTGTTAACACAATCTTCCAATAAAACTTTTTCTTTTGTCTGTGCCACAATTCCTGCGGCTGTCCCGTCTGCTGTAACCTTTGCATGATTGACAAGCTTTGAAAGTGTCTCATCTTCCTCCTTCATTGGAAGTGATGTTGCAAAAATACCAGCTGCAAAATCTTTTGCTTCAATACTTCCTGCAACTGTCAGATTTTCCAGCGTTCCGCCATTATAAGCACAAACTGCTGCCGTATTCTGATCACCAGTAACTGACACATGATCAAGGCAAAGATCATGAATCGTACCTAAATTTTCCAGTACAAATGCTGTACCATCGCCCTGCGGATACCAGCGGCTTGAACTTCCTGTTCCCATATTTGCTTTATCTGACAATGTAAGGTAGTCAATCGTGTAAACTTCATCGCCGTCCTTAGAGCCAAGACTGCTTCCCTCTCTAAGCTGTGTAATCATAGGAAATGCTGTGTCTGCCTCTTTTACCGGAAGTCCATTTTGATAGACCATTCCCTTCGCCAAAATTGAACCTGACTCTTGCAATGTCTCATCACTCTCGTCATCTTCTTTTTCATAGCCCCAGGCAAAGTCTCTTGAAACGATATATGTATTTTCGCTTTTTTCATCTTCCTCTGCTGCATAGACAGCTGCATCCGTAATCATTTCTGCAAAACGGATGTTATAAAGATGTCTTGCGTTTTGAATTTCATACGATGTACCAATGGTCTCATCAGTATCTTCGCCATCCTCACGCGCAAAATACATAAGCTCAGAATTGCTTTGTCTGCGCCCTGTAATTTGATAGCCTGATCCGCCGCCCTGCACAATACAGCTGATTTCATCAACACCATATTGTTCCAGTCCAAAACGATGCAGACTAAGCGTATTCATAAGCTCACCTGGCTCACCTGTTCTTCTGTATGTCTCATAGGCAGCCTGTGTTGCACTTAAATCAACTGCATCAAGCACGAGCGTGACGTTTAGCTCTTCATCTATATATGCAAGAAATGGATATGTACCAAGTTTTTCTTCTTTTTTTCCTGCAAAACTCGTCACTTCTGCCGCAACCACCTTTAACTCATCCTCTGCCGACTCAGATGGTATACTGTAGTAATAACCTTCTTCTGTTTTCTGTCCGCTTAAAGATGCGTTATTAAAAGAAATCTCAAGAAGCTCCTCATTCGTCTTTGCATCGCATATCATAACCTGATAATTCATTAGGGAAACTGCCGTCTCTCCCTTAGAAAGCTTCCATGTCAGATTTAAAGTCTCTTCATTATGTAAAGATGCATTTAAAACCTTAACTTTAGTCGCTGTATCAGCTGCCTTTGACAAGGAATCTGCTCCATAATAGCCAAAGCAAAGACCTGTAGAATTGTCACTTCCGCTTCCCTTTCTGTTTTCTTTGGAACGGTTTACAATATTTGCCATCGTGCTTGTACAGCCTGTATAGGAAAGTGCTTCCACGCGATCACTATACAAAACAGAGTAGACAAGTCCGTCTCGTGCATCAAACTCCACACTCACACAGCCATTTGCCAGCAATGTTTTGTCATAAAGGTAAGCATCAAAAATATCATACAAAAGCATATGTGAAGCATCAGCACTGCCATTTTTGTAGGCTTTATAATCAGCTGGCGTTCCTGTCACATAGTACAAGTTCGAAGTGGTCTGTCCATCATCATTTTTCCAGATCGTTGATACATTTACCACTTGTCCGTTTTCATCAGTAATTGGAACCAAAAGCTTGTTTTGTCTTACAATTGCCTGTGCAGAGGTTTGTGCTTCCTTATCAAACGCCTCAAGATGCTTATCAGTGCTATACTGTGTCATGCCTGACTGCGCCGCTAAAAACAGCGTACGGGCATAGTGTTCCTGACGCTGCCATACCGACCACTTCTGGTAATAAAAAATGCCTGCTGCCGATGCGCCAAGCAATATGCCAACAAGCACTATCGTCACCATAAGCTCTACCAGTGTAAAGCCTCCCTTGCTTTCTTTGATTCGCTGTAAGATATTTCTGATCAAAATCAAACCTCCCAAGCTGTCTTATCGTTTAAATTTGCTGCTTAAAATATACACTGCTCCAGCTCTCTTTTATCCTGTGCGTATTTGAGCGCTGTTTTTTTCTCAATCAGCCCACGTGAAACAAGCTTTGCCAGATCATAGTCAAGCGTATGCATACCTGCTGCTGCGCCTGACTGCATTACACTTCCAAGCTGATGCGTTTTTCCTTCACGTATCTGACTTAGCACTGCATCTGTTCCTGTTAGAACTTCTGTTGCCGCTATTCGGCCGCCGTCTATAAGCGGAACAAGGCACTGCGTCACAACACCCTTTAATACGCCTGCCAGCTGAATACGAATCTGATTTTGTGCCTGTACCGGACACACATCTATAATACGGTCTACCGTCTTAGCTGCTCCTGTCGTATGAAGTGTTGACAGCACAAGATGACCAGTCTCTGCCGCCGTAACAGCTGCTGAAATCGTCTCGTAATCACGCATCTCTCCGACAAGAATAACATCTGGATCCTCTCGAAGTGCAGAGCGAAGTGCTCCCGCAAAGGAACAAACATCCTTGCCCACCTCTCTTTGATGAATCACAGCCTGATCCTGTTCGTACACATATTCAATCGGATCTTCAATCGTTAAAATGTGATCTGCACGCGTGTGATTGATGTAATCAACCATTGCCGCAAGCGTTGTTGACTTTCCTGAACCAGTAGGTCCTGTCACTAAAATTAATCCTCTAGGCTCATTTGCGAGATTTTGAAGCACTGGCGGCAGATGAAGCTGAGATAGTGTAGGCACTTTTGCGTTAAGCAGACGAATTGCTGCCGCGAGGCGTCCTTGCTGACAAAATACATTGACTCTCTGACGGTTTCCATCTGATGTTTCAAGTGCAAAATCTGCATCCTCTCCACGCCAGATGCTTTCCTGTCTTTCTTTTGTAAGAAGAGACAAAATAAGCTTTCGCGTCATCTCATCTGACAGTTCTACGTCACTCTTTATAAGCTTTCCATCAATGCGAAGATACACTGCCTGTCCTTCGCTTATATGAATATCAGAAGCACGTTTGCTTCTTGCCTCACGTATCATTTTTTCTATCATATGCAGCTCCTTTAAATATAGTATGCCACCTTCTTAAGCTCCTCAACAGTCGTTATACCATCCGCTACAAGCTTAAGAGCCTCATCAGTTAACGACTCCATGCCAAGATAATGCGTTGCATAGCTTCTAAGCTCATCCATCGGAGTTTTCTGTGTAATCATTCTTCGCATCTGATTGTCCACGCAGAGAATCTCATGGATTGCACGTCTTCCGACATATCCAGTATGGCTGCAACTGTTACATCCCTGTGCGCGGCGCACACGCTTAATCTTTGGCCCGATAAAAGCTTTTTCCTGCTCTGTCGGCTCATCCCAGTAACCACACTCCGGACATACAACACGCACAAGACGCTGTGCCACTAAACCTACAAGTGAGTTTGCAACCATATACGGCTCAACTCCCATATCAATCAGACGAATAATGGACGACACTGCATCATTTGTATGAAGTGTTGAAAATACAAGATGACCCGTAATTGCAGCACGTACTGAAATGGCTGCCGTCTCCTCGTCTCTTGTCTCTCCAACCATAATAATATCCGGGTCTTGACGAAGAAGAGAACGCAGTCCGCGCTCAAATGTCAGCCCCGCAACAGTATTTACCTGGCACTGATTGACACGCGGAATATTCCACTCTACCGGATCCTCAATTGTTGCGATATTCACCTTGCGGTTACTAAGCTTTTGAAGTGCCATATAAAGTGTTGTTGTTTTTCCGGAACCTGTCGGACCTGTAATGTAAATCATGCCATTTGGTGCCTCAAGCATTTTGCTAAACTGTTCAAAATGTGCCTGATTCATGCCAAACGTCTCGGCATCTGCCACCATATTTCCAGAAGCTAAAAGACGAAGCACGGCCTTTTCTCCAAATACAGTCGGAATCACTGATGTACGAATATTGACATCGCGGTTTGCGATTCTTGTCCGAAAATGACCGTCCTGCGGAAGTCTTTTCTCTGCAATATCCATCTGTCCTAAGATCTTTACGCGGGCAATCAGATTTTGATGAAGACTCTTTTGCAGCACGACATAATCAAGAAGCTGACCATCCACACGTATTCTAACAGATGTTTTCTCCTCAAACGGCTCAATATGAATATCAGACGCATTCATGCTAAATGCGCGTGCAAGCAAGTTGTCAAGAAGCTTAATAACCGGTGCATCAGAATCTCCCTCATCAGCATCAACCTCAAGTGCCTGCTCACGTTCTCTTGCCATCTCATTTGCTGAGCTGGCGGCCTTTTTTGCCTCGATTTCTGAATAATAGTATTCAATTGCCTGATTTAAAGGCAAAAGCTCCGTCAGCCAAATTTCAAGGTTCATGCCGGTAGTCTGGCGAATATCCTCAATTCCATAATAATCAAGAGGATCATTCAATACAATTGTAAGATTATTATCCTGGTACTGCACAGCAAGCATATGATATTTCTTTGCAAGCTGGACTGGTATCATTGCTACTGCCTCTGTCTGCACCATAACTCTATCAATCTTTACATAGCGCTGTCCAAGACGCGCTGAAAGTGCTTCTAACTGCTGGTGCTCTGTGATAAAGCCAAGCTTAATCAATGCCTCACCAAGACGAATACCCTTATTATTTTTCTGATACTCTAGTGCCTCATCAAGCTCTTCCTGATTGATATAGCCGGCCTGAAGTAACACATCACCAATTCGTATATTTTTTTCATTTGCCATCGCTGCTGCCTCGTGTCATATAAATCATCATGCTGACCTCCAGACGCTTTCCTGCCTGAAGAACATCCTGTCCATTATTTGTTGTCTTAACTGCTGCATCACTAATTGAAAAGGATACTATTCTGACCCCTTCCTTTTCTGAAAGCTGATCTAAAACAGCAAGTGCCTGATTTTTTGTGCCTATTGCCGTATAATCTGCCTGAGCGCTGTAGACATTCTCTGTCTTTGTATCTGTCTCACCCTTCTTTGAGTCTGCAGATGCATTCGTACCTGACTGCGTCTGTTTTGCCTGTTCATTTTTCTTCAAAAACGCCATACGTTCACTTAAGCTGTAAGGTGTAATCTCATCAAGCGATCCGGCGCGAAGCGTCGAATCCTGCATAATCATCCCCTCACTCACAAACACATCTGTCAGATAACGATTAAGTTCCTCATTAGTCTGATATGGAAAGAAATGACTTTCTAATTCTTCTAGCTGCTTTTTTTGCTCCTCATCACGTTTTTCATCTACCGGAAGAGCCGCTATATGTAC
>ENA-OVGQ01004027-OVGQ01004027.1-human-gut-metagenome-genome-assembly--contig:-NODE-4027-length-10750-cov-3.455446_pt1 | contig 10750 bp, 8 predicted proteins | sample MGYA00237774_ERZ505427 | MGnify/ENA primary metagenome ERZ505427 (study PRJEB26158, sample SAMN06016404) | human gut metagenome | biome: human gut; feature: ankylosing spondylitis patient; material... | reverse complement strand
AACAAGGGTAAGTATATCAAGATTAAATACATCACGCAGCTGCCGAATACACAGGTGCCTTCGTTTGTGTTCTTTGCCAACTTGCCTCAGTATGTGAAAGAGCCTTACAAGCGCTTCCTGGAGAACAAGATGCGTGAGCGCTGGAAACTTTCGGGTACTCCGATCAACTTGTTTATCCGTCAGAAATAAACCGTTCCTGCCGGCCTGAGGGCTGCTGGAAGGGATCAAAATAAAACCTCCCCCGGATATGCGGACCGCATCATCCGGGGGAGGTTTTTGTGTAAGGTCCGGAAGACCTTACGGAGATTATTTCGCCAACTTCTCTTTCCCTTTATTCTCTTCCGTACGTACCTTCTGCAACAGGTCGGAAGCGAAGATGAAGTTGTTCAGCCGTTCGTTGGTCGCAGTAAACACATCGTCTTTGGTACCTTCCCATTCTTTGTTTCCCTGATAGATGTAGAGAATGCTGTCGCCGATACCCAGCACTGAGTTCATGTCGTGGGTATTGATGACCGTAGTCATGTTGTATTCTGTGGTAATGTCATGAATCAGTTCGTCGATGACCAGTGAAGTCTTAGGGTCCAGTCCCGAGTTGGGCTCATCGCAAAACAGGTACTGGGGCTGTAAGGCAATGGCACGTGCGATGGCCACACGCTTCTGCATACCTCCACTGATTTCTCCCGGATACTTGTTCTGGGCATCAATCAGGTTGACACGGTCCAGACAGAACTGTGCCCGCTTTACCCGTTCGCGGTATGTCATGGTCGAGAACATGTCCAGCGGAAACATGACATTCTCCAATACGCTCTGCGAGTCGAACAAGGCGGCACTCTGGAAGATCATTCCCATTTCCCGTCTCAGGGCCTTTTTCTCTTTTTTCCCCATCGATGTCAGGTCGCGTCCGTCGTAGAGTACCTCTCCCTTCTCGGGGGTGAGCAGACCTACCAGACATTTCATCAGCACGGTCTTGCCCGAACCGCTCTGCCCGATGATCAGGTTGGTCTTTCCGTTTTCAAAAGTAAAGCTGATATCATTCAACACCGTACGGTCTTCGAATGACTTATAAAGTGATTTAATCTGTATCATCCCATTAACAATTGAGTAAGTATTAAGTCGGAAAACAAAATCAGTATGCTGCTTGACACGACAGCATCTGTACTGGCTTTTCCTACAGCGATGGAGCCTCCTTCTACCGTATATCCGAAATAGGCGGATACGCTGGCAATGATGAAGGCAAAGAACAGCGACTTGATGAAGCTGCACCAGATATACCATTCCACGAAACAGTACTGGAGTCCGTATTCAAGGTCGGTGGCATTCATGATTCCGGCGAACCAGGCTGTACAGAACGCTCCGATGATACCGGCGAATATACTGAAAATAACCAGGAACGGAATCATGGTCATCAGTCCCATGATTTTTGGGAGAATCAGGTAAGAGGCCGAGTTCACTCCCATGATTTCAAGGGCATCGATCTGCTGGGTGACGCGCATGGTTCCGATTTCGGAGGCAATGTTCGACCCTACCTTACCGGCCAGGATCAGACACATGATGCTCGAGGAGAACTCCAGCAACAGGATCTCACGGGTAGTATATCCTACCACAAAGCGTGGCATCCACGGACTTTCGATGTTCAGCTTGATCTGGATACAGATCACCGCTCCGATGAAAAATGAAATAAGCAACACGATACCGATGGAGTTGATTCCCAGCTGGGCCATTTCGCTGACGTACTGTTTGAAATACATCCGGAACCGCTCCGGGCGGGCAAAAACCCTTCCCATCAGCATCAGGTATTTCCCGAAAGTTGTAATTGGTTTAAGCATATAATTTTCTGTTTATATACACGTTTATATACACGGTTGGTTTTAAAATGTGACAGATGTGGAATCTGAATTTTACACAAAAATACTGCTTTTTAGCTATAATATAATAAAAGTAGGGTGAAAATAAAGGGAATGACCATATTACCCAAGATTTTTACTACTTTTGTAGCAGTTTAATGAATGATTATGGCAGAATTGGAAAATCAGCATACTGCGGAAAAATTTGAACTTCCGTCTGACGGGCGCATGGTGCTCCGTACGGAAAATCTGGTGAAAAAATACGGCAAGCGTACGGTGGTAAGTCATGTTTCCATTAATGTGAAACAGGGGGAAATCGTGGGATTGCTGGGCCCGAACGGTGCCGGCAAGACAACTTCTTTTTATATGACAACCGGTTTGATTGTGCCGAATGAAGGGCATATCTATCTGAACGACCAGGATATCACGGATTATCCGGTATACAAGCGTGCCCAGAACGGTATCGGCTACCTGGCACAGGAGGCTTCGGTCTTCCGCAAGATGAGTGTGGAGGACAATATCGCTTCGGTGCTGGAACTGACCAAGACTTCCAAGGAGTACCAGAAGGAAAAACTGGAAAGCCTGATTGCCGAGTTCCGTCTTCAGAAAGTGCGCAAGAACCTGGGTGACCAGCTTTCGGGAGGAGAAAGACGACGTACCGAAATCGCGCGCTGTCTGGCCATCGACCCGAAGTTCATCATGCTGGACGAGCCTTTTGCCGGTGTCGACCCGATTGCCGTGGAAGATATCCAGCACATCGTATGGAAGCTGAAGGACAAGAACATCGGTATCCTGATTACCGACCACAACGTACAGGAAACCTTGAGTATTACCGACCGTGCCTATCTGCTGTTCGAAGGCAAGATCCTGTTCCAGGGAACTCCGGAGGAACTGGCCGAAAACAAGATTGTGCGCGAGAAATATTTGAGTAACAGTTTCGTGCTCCGCAGAAAGGACTTCCAGGCACGGGATATACGTGAATGATGCCTGTGCGGTGCCTCTCCTCAATACTTATCGGGTAAATACGGTTGTACTCCCTTCACGGCAGGTGGAGGAGGTGCTTTGTAGTGTCTCTCTGGTATCCTTCTGCTCCGAAAAAGAAGGATGTAACCAAACAAACTGAAAAAAAACTTTGTCTGTTTGGTAGTTGAAAGATTAAACATTATTTTTGCAACCTCGTTGAGTATATTTTTGAAAAATATTAATAATTAAATAAATAAGTCGGAAATGAATATTTCATTGCAAAACGTAAACAATGTAAGCGCAGTGCTTACAGTACAGATTGAAAAAGCTGACTATCAGGTACAGGTTGATAAGTCATTGAAGACTCTTCGTCAGAGAGTAAATATGCCGGGATTCCGTAAAGGAATGGTTCCTATGGGACTGATCAAGAAGCAGTACGGCGTTTCTGTGCTGATCGAAGAAGTTGATAAGCTGATGCAGGAAAAGGTGGGTGAGTATATCCGCGAAAACAAAGTGAACATGCTGGGTACTCCGCTGCCGAAAGAAAATAACGTAAACTTTGAGACAGACGAAAACTTCGAATTCTCTTTCGATATCGCTCTGGCTCCTGAATTCAATGTAGAACTGTCTGCTGCTGATACTGTAGATTACTACGATATCGAAGTAACAGACGCAATGGTAGACCAGCAGGTGAAGATGTATACTCAGCGCACTGCCAAATACGACAAGGTAGAAGAGTATCAGGAAAACGACATGCTGAAAGGTCTGCTGGCTGAGCTGGATGAAAACGGCAGCACAAAAGAAGGCGGTATCCAGGTAGAAGGTGCAGTAATGATGCCTTCTTACATGAAGAACGATGACCAGAAGGCTATCTTCAACGGTGCAAAGACAAACACTGTACTGGTATTCAATCCTTCTGTAGCTTTCGATAACAACGAAGCAGAACTGGCTTCTCTGTTGAAGATCCAGAAAGAAGAAGTGGCTGCACATGCAGGTAACTTCAGCTTCCAAATTGAAGAAATCACTCGTATGATTCCGGGTGAACTGAACCAGGAACTGTTCGACCAGGTATTGGGCGAAGGCAAGGCTTCTAACGAAGAAGAATTCCGTGCACAGATCAAGGAAACTATCGCAGGACAGTTTGCAGCTGACAGCGACTATAAGTTCCTGATCGATGTACGCAACTATATCGTAAACAAGATCGGTAAACTGGAATTCGCAGACGATCTGATGAAACGTATCATGTTGGAAAACAACAAGGAAAAAGGTGAAGAATTCGTTTCTGAACACTACGAAAAGAGCCTTGAAGAACTGACATGGCACCTGGTAAAAGAAAAACTGGTTGCAGCAAACAACATCAAGGTAGAACAGGCTGACGTAAACGAAATGGCTAAGGAAGCTACTCGTGCTCAGTTTGCTCAGTACGGTATGATCAACGTTCCTGAAGAACTGTTGGAAAACTACTCTAAGGAAATGTTGAAGAAACGTGAAAGCGTTGAAGCTTTGGTGAACCGTGTGGTTGAGTCAAAACTTTCTGAAATCCTGAAAGGCCAAGTAACATTGAACCACAAAGCTGTATCAGCAGAAGAATTTAATAAAATGTTTCAGTAATTCTCTCCGGTGAATATATGACTGGAGCAAATTGCTAAAACTTACTAAAAGAGAAGCTTTAGACTCAATTTTTTTCCGTTGAAGAACCAGGTTTTGTACTTTTGTTCTCTCGGAAAAAGCGGAGTCGAAGGCTTCTCTTTTATTATTTATCCTAAAATATGTGCTATTTATGAATGATTTTAAAAAATTCGCGACCAAGCATTTGGGAATGAGCAGTATGGTGCTCGATGACGTGATCAAATCGCAGGCCGGATATCTTAATCCTTATATCCTGGAAGAACGTCAGCTTAATGTGACTCAGCTCGATGTGTTCTCACGCCTGATGATGGATCGTATCATTTTCCTGGGAACTGAAATCAATGATTATACAGCCAATACGCTGCAGGCACAGTTGCTTTATCTGGACTCGGTAGATTCGGGAAAGGATATTTCTATTTATATCAACTCGCCGGGCGGATCGGTATATGCCGGACTGGGCATTTATGACACCATGCAGTTTATCAGCAGTGATGTGGCAACCATCTGTACCGGAGTAGCCGCTTCTATGGCTGCGGTGCTGCTGGTTTCCGGTAAGGAAGGAAAGCGTTCGGCACTGACTCACTCTCGTGTCATGATTCATCAGCCGATGGGAGGTGCACAGGGACAGGCTTCTGACATCGAAATTACTGCCCGTGAAATCCAGAAATTGAAAAAGGAACTTTATTCAATCATTGCAGAACATTCGCATACTGATTTCGACAAGGTGTGGGCCGACTCTGACCGTGATTACTGGATGACAGCGGCTGAAGCCAAGGAATATGGCATGATTGATGAAGTGCTTTCTCGTAAGCCTTCGCTCTAATACGAGATTGTGGGACTTTAATAATTAAACTACATTGGAAGATAAGTCAACGAAAAAGAATAAACGGCGCTGCAGTTTCTGCGGACGCACGGAAGATGAAGTGGGCTTCCTGATTACCGGGATGAACGGCTGTATTTGCGACAGCTGTTCGGAACAGGCGCACGAGATTGTGCAGGAAGCCATGCAACAGAAAGGAAAGGCTGGGAACCTGAATTTGTCGGAACTTCCCAAGCCGAAAGATATCAAGGACTTTCTTGACCAGTATGTGATTGGTCAGGATGACGCTAAACGGTATTTGTCGGTAGCGGTATATAACCACTACAAGCGCCTGCTGCAGCCCAGCAGCAAGGATGATGTGGAGATTGAGAAGTCGAACATCATCATGGTAGGTAGTACCGGTACGGGAAAGACATTGCTGGCACGTACGATTGCCAAGCTGCTGCACGTACCTTTTACCATTGTGGATGCTACGGTGCTGACCGAAGCCGGTTATGTGGGTGAGGACATTGAAAGTATCCTGACCCGTCTGCTCCAGGCTGCCGACTATAATGTGCCTGAGGCTGAAAGAGGCATTGTGTTTATCGATGAAATAGATAAGATTGCCCGCAAGGGAGACAATCCTTCGATTACCCGTGACGTGAGCGGTGAAGGAGTGCAGCAGGGATTGCTGAAACTGCTGGAAGGCTCTATCGTGAATGTACCTCCACAGGGAGGACGCAAGCATCCGGAACAGAAACTGATTCCGGTCAATACAAAGAACATTCTGTTCATCTGTGGCGGAGCTTTCGATGGCATTGAACGGAAGATTGCCCAGCGCCTGAATGCCAATGTGGTGGGTTACAGCGCTGCCAAGGAAACCGTGAAGATTGACCGCTCGAACCTGATGCAGTACATTGCTCCGCAGGACCTGAAGTCGTTCGGACTGATTCCTGAAATTATCGGACGTCTGCCGATTCTGACCTATCTGAATCCGCTTGACCGTACGGCGCTGCGCAATATCCTGACCGAGCCCAAGAACTCCATTATCAAGCAATATGTCAAATTGTTTGAAATGGATGGAGTGAAACTGGAGTTCCAGCCGGAGGTATTGGAATACATTGTCGACAAGGCGGTGGAATATAAGCTGGGAGCACGTGGCCTTCGCTCTATCGTGGAAACTATCATGATGGATACGATGTTTGAGATACCTTCTCATCATACCGATTCATTTGTAGTGACACTGGAATATGCACAGGAGCAAATGAACAAGGCAAACCTGTCTCGGCTACAGATGGCTTAATTGCGAAAAGAAGTGATGAAAAAGTAATTTTTTGTGTAAAATATTCTCTGAAATAGTTGCGTAATATCGAAAGTTGTTTATAACTTTGTTATATACGAAGTTTCAAAAAGAGACTTTTATCTGAATATTATAGAGAATCACTAAAACAATTAAGACAATGGCAGACCACATCAATTTAACGGAGCAGTTGAAAAAGTATTTTGGTTTTGATACCTTTAAGGGGAATCAGGAGGCTATCATCAAGAATCTGCTGGCCGGAAAGGATACTTTTGTCCTCATGCCTACGGGAGGAGGTAAATCACTGTGTTATCAATTGCCTTCTTTGCTTATGGAGGGTACGGCAATTGTGATATCGCCCTTGATTGCTCTGATGAAGAATCAGGTAGATGCCATGCGGAACTTCAGTGAAGAAGATGGTGTGGCGCACTTTATCAACTCTTCTTTGACGAAAGCTGCCATTGATCAGGTGAAATCAGATATAAAGGCTGGTAAGACGAAATTGCTGTATGTGGCGCCGGAATCGCTGACAAAGGAAGAAAATGTGGACTTTCTCAAACACGTGAAGATTTCTTTCTATGCAATCGATGAAGCGCACTGTATTTCGGAATGGGGACATGATTTCCGACCCGAATATCGCCGCATCCGACCGATTATCAATGAAATCGGAAAGGCTCCGGTGATTGCTCTGACAGCAACCGCTACTCCTAAGGTGAAGATGGATATCCAGAAGAACCTGGGAATGGTGGATGCTACGGAGTTCCGTTCTTCGTTTAACCGTCCTAATTTATATTACGAGGTACGTCCGAAAACAAATAATGTAGACAAGGACATTATTCGTTTTATCAAACAGAATGAAGAGAAGTCGGGTATTATTTATTGCTTGAGCCGTAAGAAGGTGGAAGAGCTTGCCGAAATCTTGCAGGCAAACGGAATCAAGGCGCGTCCTTATCATGCAGGAATGGACTCTGCCACACGTAATGCCAATCAGGATGCTTTCCTGAAGGAGGATGTGGATGTGATCGTGGCTACGATAGCCTTTGGAATGGGAATCGACAAACCGGATGTACGCTTTGTGATTCATTACGATGTTCCAAAGAGCCTGGAAGGTTACTATCAGGAAACCGGACGGGCCGGACGAGACGGGGGAGAAGGTCGCTGCATTACGTTTTATTCAAACAAAGACCTGCAGAAACTGGAGAAGTTCATGCAGGGAAAGCCTGTGTCTGAACAGGAGATAGGAAAGCAACTGCTGCTGGAAACGGCTGCATACGCAGAGTCGTCGTTGTGCCGCAGAAAGATATTGTTGCATTATTTTGGTGAAGAATATACAGAAGATAATTGTGGTAATTGTGATAACTGTTTAAATCCGAAAAAACAAGTGGAGGCTCAGGATTCATTGTGTGCAGTGATTGAAACAATCATTGCGGTTAAAGAAAATTTCAAACAAGATTATATTATAGATGTGCTTCTGGGTAAGGAGACATCTGAAGTGTTGGCTCATAAACACGAAGACTTGGATGTCTTCGGTTCAGGAATGGGGGAAGATGAGCGGTTGTGGAACGCTGTAATCCGTCAGGCATTGATTGCCGGCTATTTGAGCAAGGATGTGGAAAACTACGGTCTGCTGAAAGTGACTCCCGAAGGACATAAGTTCCTGAAAAAGCCTAAGTCTTTCAAGATTGTGGAAGATACAGACTTCGATGAGGAGGAAGTGGAAGAGGTTCCGATGCGGAGCGGTGCTTCGTGTGCAGTGGATCCGGGACTGTTCTCCATGCTGAAGGACTTGCGTAAGAAGATGTCGAAAAAACTGGATGTGCCGCCTTATGTGATTTTCCAGGATCCGTCTTTGGAAGCGATGGCGACGATTTATCCGGTTACGCTGGAAGAACTGCAGAATATTCCGGGAGTGGGAGCCGGAAAGGCGAAACGTTACGGACAGGAGTTCTGTGATTTGATCAAGAAGCATTGTGAGGAAAATGAAATCGACCGTCCGGAGGATCTGCGCGTACGTACCGTAGCCAACAAGTCGAAACTGAAGGTTTCCATCATTCAGAGCATCGACCGTAAGGTGGCACTGGATGACATTGCCGTAGCAAAGGGCATCGAGTTCGGTGAACTGCTGGACGAGATAGAGGCAATCGTATATTCGGGTACCAAACTGAATATCGATTATTTCCTGGAAGATGTGATGGATGAAGACCACATGCTGGATATCTACGACTACTTCAAGGAATCGACCACGGATAAGATTGATGATGCGATGGATGAACTCGGCGCTGACTATACAGAAGAAGAGATTCGTTTGGTACGTATCAAGTTTATTTCGGAAATGGCCAATTAATAACCGGTTGCATCCGGTACATGATAAAAAAGGCACTGCCGCGGATATTGCCGGCTGTGCCTTTTTTCTGTAATACAACTTCCGTACATTCCGGCTTGTCTATCTGGAAAGTAGCGGGAAAAAGAAAAATAATCACGACATATATTGTCGAAAAATATGTTAATCCGACTGGGCGGTTTGGAGAAAATTGCGTATATTTGCACGCAATAAAATTCTAAAACGCATAAAGCCATATGTCATTTATTGCAGATAAAATCGTAATGGATGGATTGACTTACGACGACGTATTGTTGATCCCAGCCTATTCAGAAGTTCTTCCTAAAGCAGTCGAGTTGTCGACCAAGTTTTCACGCAACATTGAGTTAAAAATTCCGTTTGTGACAGCAGCCATGGATACTGTGACTGAAGCACAGATGGCAATTGCCATTGCTCGCGAAGGAGGTATTGGTGTTATTCACAAGAATATGTCAATCGAGGAGCAGGCACGCCAGGTAGCTATCGTTAAACGTGCTGAGAACGGAATGATTTACGACCCTGTAACCATCAAGAGAGGTTCTACCGTAAAAGATGCGCTGGATATCATGGCAGAATACAAAATCGGTGGTATTCCTGTGGTGGATGATGAAAACTACCTCGTAGGTATCGTAACCAACCGTGACCTCCGTTTTGAAAAGGATATGTCAAAACGCATCGATGAGGTAATGACAAAGGACAACATCGTGACTACCGATCAGGCAACAGACATGGAAACTGCATCAAAGATCCTGCAGGAAAATAAAATTGAAAAATTGCCGGTAGTTGATAAAGATGGCAAACTGGTGGGATTGATTACTTATAAAGACATTACTAAGGCCAAAGATAAACCGATGGCTTGCAAGGATGCCAAAGGACGCTTGCGCGTAGCTGCAGGTGTAGGTGTAACTGCCGATACTTTGCAGCGTATGGAAGCATTGGTAAACGCCGGTGCGGATGCCATCGTAATTGATACAGCTCACGGACATTCATACTCTGTAATCGAAAAACTGAAAGAAGCTAAGAAACGTTTCCCGGATATTGATATCGTAGTAGGTAATATCGCTACGGGCGAAGCTGCCAAGATGCTGGTTGAAGCTGGTGCTGATGCAGTGAAAGTCGGAATCGGTCCGGGTTCAATCTGTACTACACGTGTGGTAGCCGGAGTGGGTGTACCTCAGCTGACTGCCGTATACGATGTGGCAAAAGCCCTGGAAGGTACAGGTGTGCCTTTGATTGCAGACGGTGGATTGCGTTACTCAGGTGATGTGGTAAAAGCATTGGCTGCCGGAGGATACAGCGTAATGATCGGTTCACTGGTTGCCGGTACAGAAGAATCACCGGGTGATACAATTATCTTCAACGGACGTAAGTTTAAGTCATACCGTGGTATGGGTTCTTTGGAAGCTATGGAAAACGGTTCAAAAGACCGCTACTTCCAGGGAGGTACAACTGACGTGAAGAAACTGGTTCCGGAAGGTATCGCTGCCCGTGTACCGTATAAAGGAAGCCTGTATGAGGTAATCTATCAGTTGGTAGGTGGTCTGCGTGCCGGAATGGGTTACTGTGGAGCGCATAACATTACTGAACTGCATAATGCCAAGTTCACCCGTATCACGAATGCCGGTGTGCTGGAAAGCCATCCGCACGACGTGGCAATCACCAGTGAAGCTCCTAACTACAGCCGTCCACAGTAAGGATGGATAATCAGAAATAGACAATACTCTCATTCTGGGCATGGTGGAAGAGTTGCAGCAGCATGGCTACTGCAATTCTCCCATGATGTTCAGAATGTTTTTTTAATAAGGAAACCCTAAATGATGCCAGCGACTAAAATCATTCTGTTGGCAGGAATGGTG
>ENA-OVGQ01004026-OVGQ01004026.1-human-gut-metagenome-genome-assembly--contig:-NODE-4026-length-10754-cov-4.587345_pt1 | contig 10754 bp, 8 predicted proteins | sample MGYA00237774_ERZ505427 | MGnify/ENA primary metagenome ERZ505427 (study PRJEB26158, sample SAMN06016404) | human gut metagenome | biome: human gut; feature: ankylosing spondylitis patient; material... | reverse complement strand
CCACTGCTTATTGCTTTTCGCAATTGAAGCAGGGGACTTACTTGATTCGGTTAAAATCGCCTTTGCGATAGGATCTTTACTGTGCCTCATCATTCTGTGCATTGATCAGCTTTATCAGCTTCTCTGCATCTGCAGTCTGCCCCAGATACCCATAAGTATTATTAAAAATCACTGCCCCCAGAAGGATCTGCTCATAGGATCTGTGATTTAAATAAAACTGGATCCTGTCCAAGATCTCTTTCATGGTCTTCTGAAGTATCTGATATTTTTCCAGAATGTCTATTGCTTCATCTGTAGTAGATGCATTCAGGATTTCCTTTGCACACTCCAACGATGCTCCTGCCCGGATCGCATTGGATGCCAGCACTTCCATCCTGGCATCTGCACTGTGGGAATGGGTATTCATGATTCCTGCTGCAACTTTTACAAACTTTCCGATATGAGCAATGAAAAGGATTCCCTTAACTCCCATATCAATTGCCATGTCAATGGTCTCACCTACATAATTGCTGCATTTAATATTTTTTTCATAAGGGAGATCCATATGCTCCCGCAGATAATCTGCCCCGTAATTTCCCGGTGTTACCAGAAGATATTCTTCTCCCTGGGAAAAATGCTGCTTCATCTCTACATTGATACTCTGTACAAGAGCAGCTTCGCTCATAGGTTCTACAATCCCGGAAGTTCCCAGAATTGAAATTCCTCCCACAATTCCCAGACGGGGATTAAAGGTTTTCTTTGCAATTTCCACACCTTCAGGAACGGAGATGATGATTTTCAGACCACCCTCATAATCATATTTCTCAGCGATTTCTGTGGCTTCACGCAAAATCATGGCCTTTGGCACAGGATTAATAGCTGCTTCCCCGATTTTCTGGGAAAGTCCGGCTTTTGTTACCCTTCCCACACCAACACCTCCGTCGAGGATGATTCCCGGTTCTTTTGTTTTCTGCACCGTGGCATAAACCAGTATTCCGTTTGTAGTATCCGGATCATCTCCTGCATCCTTCTGAATTGCACAGGTCACCTGATTTCCTTCAATCCGGATGTCTTTCAGTTCCAGTGTAAGCAGGATTCCCTTAGGAGTCATCAAGGTGACAGCCTTATGCATGACACCACCCAGCAGGATCTCTGCAGCACCCTTACATGCAGCTGCTGCGCAGGAGCCTGTTGTATAGCCAAACCTCATTTTTTTATTGCCACGTATCACGTAGTAATCTTCCAGTCCGTTTTTCATGATATCTCCTTTGCTGCATTGTTGTCACATCCTGTCTGCAGATTACTATAATGTCATTTATATAACATCTACATAAAAAGGAGGGATTTCTGTGTGCAACAAAATCCCTCCTGAAAGCTCTTTTCCCGAAATATCCTCTGGTTGCCGCAGATCATATTTCTTATATACAATGAAAAGCAGACAGTATCTGGCTGTTACAGTAACGGACTTGCGCAGGAATTTCACCTGACTTCCTGTAATGCTTTTCCAGAATTATTTCCGAGAATCATTATATAATTTTGAGCAGTAAAAGTCAACGCATTTCATGGCTATACCACCTTGTTATACTACCTTATGCTTCAGCCATTTCCTACTGTGGAAGCGAAGAGAAAATACGATTCCCCGCACTGTCCAGTCAGTAAACATTCCAATCCATACAGCCATTGGGCCGAAGCCTCTGAAACGGATCAGATATACACAAAGACAAAAACGGAATGTCCACATAGTGATACAGGATGTAAGCATTGAAAATTTTACATCTCCGGCTGCTCTGAGGCCATAAGCAGGAATAAACGCCAGGGTCCATACAATAGGTTTGACAACCGTTATCCAGGATATCATATGGAAACACATTCTTGCACTTTCCGATTCCATACCACCCAGCTTTGTGACCGGAATAGTTAAGGCAAACACCAAAAGACAGCTTGCAACAACAATGATTTCTGCAAGAACACTTAATTTCTTAATATAGTAAACTGCCTCATCCTTTCTGCCCGCTCCCAGACACTGTCCTACTACAGTCATCAGACCGATTCCTACACCGATAGCTGCAATACCGTTAAGGTTCTCAAGGATATTCGTCATTGCCTGAGCTGCAATGGCTACCGTCCCCAGTGTAGATACGGAAGACTGTATTGCCAGCTTTCCAAGCTGAAACATGCTGTTTTCTATGCCGGACGGGATTCCCAGAGCCAGAACTCTTCTGATCATTTTTCCATCCGGACGGATCTGTCTGTAATTTCTGACTACAATAGGCTGTCTGTCCATACGAAGCTGCCAGAGTACCACTACAGCACAGAAGACTCTGGATGCAAGAGTTGCGATGGCAGCTCCTGCCACTCCCATATTGAATCCCCAGATCAGCGCCGCATTTCCGCCGATATTAATCACATTTGAAATAACCGATACTGTCATTGGCCCTCTGGTATTTCCCTGGGACCGGAATATGGATGCTCCCGCATCATAGAGTGCTATAAATGGAAAGGATAATGCCGTATAGAAGAAATACACCTGAGAGGCAGTCATAACATCTGCTTCTACTTTTCCGAATATCAGTTTTAACAGCGGCACACGAAACAGCAGGCACAGAGCAGTCACTGCTACAGATATGGCAGTAATGATAAATAATACCTGTCTTGCTGATTTATTTGCCATTTCATGATTTTTCTGACCTATGTACTGTGAACAGAGGATTGCACCGCCTGCTGCCAGCGCTGAGAACGCCTGGATCACCAATACATTGATGGAATCCACCAGAGATACTGCGGATATTGCAGCAGAGCCTACATTGCTGACCATCATGGTATCCACAGTTCCCATCAGGGAATTCAGTACCTGTTCAAAAATAACCGGTATCAACAGGGTTCGGAGCATTTTGTTTGTAAAAATATGTTGCTGTTCTTTCATTTTTTTCCACCTGAATCTATTTTCTTTTTTTGATTATACGCTTAATTTTCTGTGATGCAATAGAATAAAATGTATTTTTTAACGTTTTCAGGGTTACTGTTCACCCGCCACTATTCCGCGAGGTGTTTTGGCATGAATATGCCAAAATCCCGAGACATACAAGCCAAAATTCCATTGCCGCAGGCAATCTGGAATGAATTTTGGCTACATTACTGTGAACAAAGTGAACAGTAATTTTTCAGGAAATCTGATAATTGTTCTTGTTATGTTCTTCAAAATCTGATACAGTAAATCTGTTAAAAATAAGGCAGGGCATATCAGCCCGCAATTCTTAAATCTTATACAAATCAAGAAAGCAGACAGATCATATGCAAAGAATCCTTAAATATATTATCTCCGAAAATACAACTCCGGTCACGATTCTGGACTTTCTAAAAAAAGAGGGGTTTTCCCGCCACATATTAAGCTCAATGAAGAACACTCCCAACACCATCATTCTCAATGGTGAACGTGGTTTCGGACGATCAGTGCTTAAACCGCAGGATCATCTGATCGTCACTGTTCCTGAAACCGAATCAGGAGAAAACATTATCCGTACAAAGATGGATTTGAATATCATTTATGAAGATGAGGATATCCTTGTGATAAACAAGCCTGCAGATATGCCTGTGCACCCTTCTGCGGGAAATTATGAAAATACTCTGGCAAATGGAATCGCCTGGTATTTTGCAGAAAAAGGAGAAGATTTTGTTTACCGCTGTATCAACCGGCTGGACCGGGATACCACCGGTGCTCTGATCCTTGCCAAAAATCCCCTCAGCGCAGCGATTCTGTCAGTTCAGATGAAAAAACGTCAGATTCTCAGGACTTATCTCGCACTTGTAGACGGGCTTCTTCCTGACTCCGGAACGATCAACGCTCCTATCGCACGAATGGAAGGCTCCGTGATCACCAGGGAAGTAAATTTCGGAACCGGGGAGTCTGCAATAACTCATTATGAACGGCTGGCGGCAGGAAAAGAATATTCTCTGGCCGAACTTCATCTGGAAACAGGACGCACACACCAAATCCGTGTGCATATGAAATATATCGGGCATCCTCTGCCCGGAGATTATTTATACAATCCTGATTACCGTCGGATAAACCGCCAGCCCCTCCATTCTTATCAGCTGGAGTTTACTCATCCGACAACCGGAAAGGTCATGCTTTTTACTGCTCCGCTTCCCATTGATTTCATTTCTGCCTTTTATAGCAATCCTCTAAAATAATGTATTTATAGCAATTCCATAAATTACTGCAAACAAAACAGTTCATCAGCTTTTTGTCTGATGAACTGTTTTGATATGAATGCATATACATTCTTACTTATTTTTCTCATAAATGATCAGAAGACCTCTCAGAAGAAGTTCCTCATCCAGAATGATTTCTCTTTTACAATGGGGAACGATTTTCTTTGCCAGACCACCGGTTGCCACTACAGTTGCCTTCTCCCCCAATTCCTCTTCGATCCTGTCAATAATTCCATCCAGAGCTGCTGCATTGCTGTAAAGAACCCCACTCTTCATACATTCGATCGTGTTTTTCCCAATCACATGTCTTGGCGCATCAATACTGATTCCGCTGAGCTGGGAAGCCCTCGCAGTAAGTGCATCCAGGGAAACCCCTACACCCGGAAGAATCATTCCTCCTACATACTGCTTCTTACTGTTGACAACAGACGCTGTGGTTGCAGTTCCCATATCAATAAGGATTAACGGCACCGGATAACCGGCAATTCCTGCCACTGCATCAGCAACCTGATCTGCACCAAGCTGTCCCGGATTATCCATCATAATATTCAGTCCTGTCTTTACACCAGGTCCGAGAACAATTGCATTTTTCTTAAGAATTTTCTCTGCGGCAAGTTTCACAATATTTGTGATCTGCGGCACTACAGAAGAAATAATACAGCCCTCAATCTCTGTTTTTTTTATATGATAGATATCAAGAACATTCTTTAAATCCACCGCATATTCCAGTTCCGTCTTTGTACGGTTAGTAGAAAGGCGTTCTATAAAATATGTTTTCCGGTCATCAATACATCCAACTACAATGTTGGTGTTTCCAACGTCAATTGCTAAAATCATAATTATTTATCTCCAATTTCTTAATCGTCCTGTTCCCTTAACAGACAGAATCCTGCATCAGCGAAAGAATTTTATCCAGGATCCTAAAAGCTGCGTCTTCTTTACTCATAAGCGGAAGAGAGATTTCCTCATCCTGTGTGATCAATGTCAGTACATTGGTATCTCCCTGAAATCCGGCGCCCTCCACTTTCACATTGTTGGCAGCCACCATATCCAGATTTTTCTTTGCCAGCTTGGCTCTGGAATTGTCGATCACATTCTGTGTCTCCATGGAAAATCCGCAGAGAAACTGTCCATGCTGTTTGTGTTCCCCAAGAAACTTCAGGATATCATCTGTTCTTTCCAGTTCTATGGACATCTGTCCATCACTTTTCTTAACTTTTTCTTCACTGATCCTGGCAGGGCGGTAATCTGCCACAGCAGCAGCTTTAATAATGATGTCCTGTTCGTTGCTGACAGAAGTTACAGCTTCATACATGTCTCTTGCAGTCACAACAGGTATCAGATTTACAAACATGGGAGGTTCAATTGAAGTACGTCCGCTGACCAGCGTGACATCTGCACCGCGGAGCATGGCAGCTTTCGCAATAGCATAGCCCATTTTTCCTGAAGAATGATTGGTAAGATAACGAACAGGATCAACAGATTCCTGTGTAGGACCTGCAGTTACAAGGATTTTCTTTCCTTTCAGATCTTTCTCACAGGCAGCTTCGCGCTCAATATAGGCAAGTAATGTCTCAGGTTCCGGCATTTTTCCCGCTCCTGTGTCACCACATGCCAGATATCCGCACGCCGGAGCGATCACTTCATATCCGTAATGCTCCAGAATCTTTAAATTATCCTGTACTACAGGATTCTCAAACATATTGGTATTCATGGCCGGGGAAATGAATTTTTTACATTTGCATGCCATGATCGTGGTAGTAAGCATGTCATCTGCGATCCCATGTGCCAGTTTACCGATCACATTAGCACTTGCCGGTGCGATCATCACTACATCTGCTTTCTTTGCAATCGATACATGCTCTACCTGAAACTGAAAATTCCGGTCAAAGGTATCCACCAGACATTTATTTCCTGTGAGAGTTTCAAAAGTGATCGGATTGATAAAATTCGTGGCATTCTCTGTCATCAGCACATGAACATCTGCATGGCGTTTCTTCAGCGCGCTTGCCAGATATGCAATCTTATACGCCGCAATGCTGCCTGTCACTCCCAGTAATACTGTTTTTCCTTCCAGTGTCATTTTCCTTTACCTCTTTCTCCGAACCATATTATTTCTGGCTGTTTCTACGTCTTTATACTTACATGTCAAAATCTATCATAATTCATCTTTGATAACAGGATTCTGACTTTTACAATTCTATTTATTATAGACTAATTATTATCAAAAATGCAATAAGTGATTTGTTTTATTTGCGAAACAATCAGAACGTTACTGTTCACAGTAACTGTTAAACAACTGTTTTCACAGCTTCTGTAATTTCTGTGCATTACTTTACCACAGGAAAGTTCGGATTGTCAACCTATTATTTATTTCCGGTTTACGTTTTCTCATAAACAGCTATTTGCGTGGATGTACGTAAACCTCCAGCTGGTTGTATGGGATCGCGATTCCGTTTGCGTCAAATTCTTCCTTGATCCGCTGGTTCAGTCTCCACTTCGTTGCCCAGTACGCCTCTGTCGGTACCCAGACACGAAGTCCCATGATGACCGCACTCTCTCCCAGTTCATCTACAAAAACCACCATCTCTGCATTGTCGCTCTTGGTGTCCGGGTCTGCCTTCAGGATATCCTCAAGAATTTTTTTTGCTTTGCGGATGTCGGCTTCGTAGGAGATTCCTACTTTGATCTCAAGCTTACGGTTTTCTTTTGCTGTCACATTGATGATCGTGCTGTTTGACAGAGTTCCGTTCGGTACTACGATCTTCTTGTTGTCAATACTCAAAAGTGTGGTATAACAGATCTCGATTTTGGAAACAGTACCTTCACAGCCATTTGCCTGGTCCTGAATGATATAATCCCCCACAACAAAAGGCTTGAACATCAGAAGCAGTACACCACCTGCCAGGTTCGCAAGACCGCCCTGCAGTGCAAGACCTACCGTAACACCGGCAGTTCCGAGAAGTGCTGCAACAGAAGATTCCTTGACTCCCAGGCTAATCGCAATATTAAAGATCAACAGTGTATACAAAATAGCCTTGCCCGCCGATGAGATAAACTGGACAACTCCAGCATCCACATTGGCACGCTCCATAGAACGCCTCATAATGCTCACGATCCAGCATATGATCTTGCGGCCTACAAAAAATACAATGATCGACAGAACTACCTTGATACAGAATCCGGTAAATGCAGGCAGCTGCTCTGCCAGATATTCCTTGAAATCCAGAAAGTCCCTGATGCTCTGCTTCACGGAAGTTCCATCAATCCCCATATTCTGGAGACTCTGATCGACTTTATCCGCGGTTTCACTCAGTGTATCCATTGTCCGTCACTTCCTCTCTTTTTTCCGTACTATAACATTTTTCTCATTAACTTCTGTAAGCTGCTGTTCACAGCGGCTTCTGCAGCCAGTATACCATGAAATTTACATTTTCTCTATTTAAAAACCTTATGTAGAGTGATATAATAGATTAGCTTATAATAATTATTTTTTATTACTGGAGGGAATCATGCATATCATAATTGTCGGGTGCGGCAAAGTTGGACGCACTCTTGCAGAACAGCTTCAGGAAGAGGATACTGATATAACTCTGATCGATATCAATCCGGACAGGATTAATGCGATTACAGATGAAGTAGATGCTATGGGCGTTGTTGGAAATGGAGCAAGTATCAATACTCTTATGGAGGCCGGTGTTCAGACTGCCGATATCCTGATCGCTGTCACCGCTTCTGATGAACTGAACCTTCTCTGCTGCCTTATCGCACAGAAGACCGGTCATTGTCAGACGATCGCGCGTGTAAGAAATCCGATCTACAGCAAGGAGATCGGGTTCATCAAGGAACGTCTGGGACTTTCCATGATCATGAATCCTGAACTGGCTGCTGCACGGGAAATCTCCCGTCTGCTCCGTTTTCCGGCCGCGATCAAGATCGATCCTTTTTCCAAAGGCCGTGTAGAACTTCTCAAATTCAAGGTCCTGCCTGAATTTGGACTGGATGGCATGTCTGTTTCTCAGATCACAGACAAGTACCGCTGCGACATTCTTTTTGCCGCAATTGAGAGCAAGGATACCCTGGCGATCCCAGGTGGTGATCATCTCGTTCATAATGGAGATTTTGTTTCTATTATCGCCACACCTAAGAATACCGCTACTTTCTTCAAGAAGATCGGTCTCAAGACCCATCAGGTCAGAAATACACTGATCATCGGAGGAGGTACTATTTCTTATTACCTTGCCAAAACTTTGTCCGATCTCAAGATCAATGTCAAGATCATCGAGAAGGATAAGGAACGCTGCGAAGAATTAAGTGACATGCTCCCGGAGGCAACGATCATCTGCGGAGACGGAACTGAGCGTTCTCTTCTTATGGAGGAGGGGCTTGCAACTGTCGAATCATTTGTAACCCTCACCAATATGGACGAGGAAAACATCTTCCTGTCACTTTCTGCCAAGAAACTTACCAACGCCAAGCTGGTTGCCAAGGTCAACCGCCTGCCGTACAAGGATGTTATTGACGACCTGGATCTCGGAAGTGTGATCTATCCGAAATATATCACTTCGGATTCCATTCTCCGTTATGTCCGCGCCATGCAGAATACGATCGGAAGTAATGTAGAGACTCTGTATCACGTCCTGGACAACCAGGCAGAGGCTCTGGAGTTCATCATCCGTGACAACTCTCCTGTTGTCGGTATTCCGCTTGCCGAGCTGAACCTCAAGAGCAATCTTCTGGTCTGCTGTCTTACCCACAAGGGTACTGTCCGTATTCCACGAGGCCAGGATACGCTTCAGATCGGGGATAATGTTGTCATCGTAACCACCAACAAGGGACTTCGCGACATCCGCGATATTCTTGCATAGAACGGGGTGGTATTATGAATTTTCGTATTATCGCCTATATTGTAGGCTGGGTATGTAATTTTCAGGCGGCCTTTATGATACTGCCTCTTCTTACGGCAGGGATCTATCGTGAAAAGGATTTTTCAGCCTTTTTGCTTGCCATGCTGGTGTGCCTTGTCGTTGGCGTTCCGCTTACCCGCAAGAAACCCAAAAACAAGGTCTTTTATATCAAGGATGGCTGCGTTGCCGTTGCACTGAGCTGGCTTGCCTTATGTATTTTTGGTGCGATCCCGTTTGTTGTCAGCGGATATATCCCACATCCGATCGATGCACTGTTTGAGACTGTTTCCGGATTTACAACGACCGGTTCCAGTATCCTTTCAGATGTGGAAGTCCTCCCTCATTGTATTTTGATCTGGAGAAGTTTCACTCATTGGATCGGCGGTATGGGCGTCCTCGTGTTCCTGCTTTCTCTTCTTCCGCTTGCCGGAGGTTATCATATGAACCTTATGAAAGCAGAGAGCCCGGGGCCTTCCGTCAGCAAACTTGTCCCGAAGGTACAGTCCACTGCAAAGATCCTTTATACGATCTACTTTGGAATGACACTGATCCAGCTGGCTCTGCTTCTGATCGGCAGGGTTCCGCTTTTTGATTCTCTGTGCATTACCTTTGGTACTGCCGGAACCGGTGGATTCGGTATTGTCAATGACAGTCTTGGAAGCTACAGCACTTACTGCCAGGTTGTTACTACGATCTTTATGATCCTGTTTGGTGTCAACTTCTCCGCATACTATCTGATCCTGACCAAGAAATTCCGCCAGGCATTCAAATATGAGGAGGTTCGTTATTACTTCGGGATCATTGCTGTGGCGATCGTGATCATCGCCCTGAATACAGCCCACCTGTTCCGCAACCTCCTGACTGCATTCCAGCAGGCTGCATTCCAGGTAGGTTCCATTATCACAACGACCGGTTTTTCGAGCACCGACTTCAACCAATGGCCTGCTCTGTCCAAGACGGTTCTGGTCCTTCTGATGTTTGTCGGAGCCTGTGCCGGAAGTACAGGCGGTGGAATCAAGGTTTCCCGTATTCTGATCCTGTGTAAAGCTGCCAAGAAAGAATTCCAGCTTTACCTTCATCCGAATGCAGTCAAGAAGATCAAGATGGATGACAAGGTCATCACCCATGATATCCTGAGATCCACCAATATTTATATCAGTCTGTATCTTATGATCTTAGCCGCATCTGTTCTGCTGATCGCGATCGATAATTTTGATCTGATCACAAACTTCATGGCGGTAACAGCTACACTCAACAACGTTGGTCCGGGATTTGAGATCGTTGGTCCGATGGGAAATTTCAGTTCTTTTTCCTATCTGTCCAAATGTGTCCTTATCTTTGATATGCTTGCAGGACGTCTGGAGATCTTCCCGCTTCTCCTGCTCTTCTTCAAAGGAACCTGGAAAAAATTCTGATGCAGTAATCCCTTCCTTGCCCTTACATTTAAGCGGCAGGGAATTTTTTTTGCTTTTTCACGTAAAAACGCTGTATAAAGCACGTTAAATTTTATGTTTTCTTCACGTTTTCTTCAAAAGTTCATCACACTTTCTTCACATTTATAGGGTATAGTATTAATCATAGAAGGCGATATGCTTTCTATAAAATATTTTTCTTTTTCATACGCGCCGGTACGAAAGTACCGGCCTCCTTCCATTT
>ENA-OVGQ01004025-OVGQ01004025.1-human-gut-metagenome-genome-assembly--contig:-NODE-4025-length-10757-cov-3.250701_pt1 | contig 10757 bp, 10 predicted proteins | sample MGYA00237774_ERZ505427 | MGnify/ENA primary metagenome ERZ505427 (study PRJEB26158, sample SAMN06016404) | human gut metagenome | biome: human gut; feature: ankylosing spondylitis patient; material... | reverse complement strand
ATCCGTTTAACACGTATCTTTTCTATCTTTTTCTTTTTTATTTTTATTCTTTGTTTTCTTCTAACTTAGTTAAACATGCAGTCGTCTTGATAACTCTGACAAAAACGTCTTTCCCTGAAAAATGATTTTTGCAAGAAGAAGCAGCACACCAATGCCTGTTGTCACTGTCACAAGCATTGTGTTATGCATAACTCCAACACAGACAAGCATTACAACAAGAACTGTTGCGATAATAGTCAGCAAAAAATAGATTCCATAATCTGTCTGGTGCTTTCTGTCCACAAATCCAAGAATAAAATATAATACATTCATGCCAACTACTGTAAGCGGAAGAACAATCTGTACGCTCCAGCCCTTCCAGCCAGTATACCAGTCATACGCTATACATAAAATCATGCCTATGATCACTTCATACATGACCATTTTGCGAATATTTTTCCACTTTCGCTGTCCGACAATCAAAAGTGCATAGCCGCCTGCCACACCTATTACGACGAGAAAAAATATCGGCTGCCATGTGCGGTCTGATAATACCATAATTCTGTCGACCATACCTGCCACAATAACTGCTGCGAGTGCCGCAAACGTTACGATTTTCATAAAAATGAAATCTGCCTGTTTTTTCTGTGTCACTGGAAATACATCAAAGTCTTCCTTTATAGAGGACTCTGCCGTACCTTCATCTATAATTCGCTTTTTACACAGCGGACAATATACACGCTCTCCAGAAAAGGTAAGACCGCATTTCTGACATCGAATTCGCTTTTTATCAGTATCCATCATCAGTCTTCCTTTCCCGAATAATTCGTGTTGATAATCATATCTGGATCAAACTCAGCCAATCTGCGAAAGAATGCACGCTCTGTGTCCTTTGGACTTGAACTTCCTGCGCATGTTACCATCATATGATCTTCATATGAACACATGCAAATTTGTCTTCCGGCACATCCAATAAAAAAGTCAAACTGACAGACATATGGTACCAATGCCTTTGGCATTGTAATTCGCCCGATATTTGAAAAATACATTGTCTGGCGCGCTCCTGCAATCAGACCAGACAATTCCATCCCAATATCCTTAAAAATGAGTGGGATTGCTCTTGCTGCCATATGTTTTTCCAGACTAACCTGACCGGCAATCATTTTTTCAAGCTTTTCCTTTGTCAGTTCTCTTCTGAAATTTTCTGCAACTGCAGCTATAACGTCTTCTAATGTTTCTCCCTGCTTTTTTCGATCATAAGTAACTGCAATCAGTCCAAAGAAATTTCGCACCGTCGCTGATGGAAAATAACTTCTAAGATTAACAGGAACCATAATTCGCACTGCTTTCTTTCTGTCTCTTGGTTCCATTGCATCATAGATGGACAAAATCAAAAGAGACACCAAAAAGACTGTCACTGTCGTATGATACTGTTTTGCTGCCGCAATGATCTGTCTTGTTGAAACCTCTGCCTCTGTTACCTGTTGGAAAAAGTCAGGTGTCGACGGCTCATGGAAATGAAAAATCGGCACTGTCTTTTCACCTAAGAAGGACATACTTGAATTTTTCTCTTGCTTGTTATAATACTGACTGAAGCTGTCTGAATCCTTTTCTCGAAATGTACTGTCTATACCCAGTGACAAATCTTCATGCGCAAGCACTGGATGAACAATCTTCAAATAATTGACTACCAGCGTTTTCAAAAACATAAGCGCGCCTGTCGCATCTGCCATAGCATGGAATACCTCAAAATTGATCCTGCACTTATAATAAGAAATATCGATCAGTAAATGATGCTCGTTCTTATCATAAAGACGGCTGCATACATTTTGATCTTCCTCATGCACAATCGGCATCTCTCCTGATTCCTCAAGATAATACCAAAACATGCCATGGCGGATGATGTTTGTAAAAATAGGAAACTCCTCCAACGCCTGCTCTGCTGCCTGCTGCAGCGCTTTCTTTTGAACAGGCTCTGTCAGCTGACAGGCAAAGCGAAATACACGGCTGTCTTTTTTATTCGCCAATGCCGGAAATACCTTTGCCGCATTGTCCAACCGGCTCCATCCCGGCCGTTTTGTATTCTTCACTTATCCCTCGCCTCACTTTTCTCTTTACTTATTTTTGTCAGAAGGCACTTCGTTTTCTGTCAAAGCATCTATTTTGACTGCTTCGTCTTCCGATTGTCCTCGTTTTCCAATGAAGCCTTCAATTGCCTCATAAATTTCCTTTGCACCTGCAAAAATCGGCGGAAGAAGCATCATTCCATGAATGCCGTCTAGCACACGAACACTCTTTACGCTGCAGCCGGCCTCGCGCATTTTTTCACCTAATGCTTCACCTTCGTCACGAAGCGGATCATACTCCATCGTGATCAAAAGCGTATCAGGCAGATTTGAAAAGTCATGATGCTGAAGCGGTGCAAAGTATGGATTTTTCTCATCTTCCTCGCTGCTTCTATAAAGCTCCATGTACTCGCACATCAATGCACGTGTAAGTAAATAGTCATATCCATTTTCTTCAACTGATGGATATGGATTATCGTCACCATATGAACCATAAGCTACAGGATAAATCAGTACCTGTCTTTTTGGCATCAGCCCTCCACGGTCTCTTGCCATCATACCAAGCTCCGCACAGATCTCACCACCGGCGCTGTCGCCCATGATAACAATATCTTCCTGCTTTACCTGATACCAATCTTCGCAATGCGCAAGAACTGCCTGCATCGCCTCATAGCAATCCTCTAATCCCTGCGGAAAACGGTGCTCTGGCGCCAAACGATAATTAACAGAAACAACCTTATAGCCAGTGCGCTCAGACAGATTTGCGCAGACATTTCCGTAGCTTTCAAAATCACCTGTCACAAAGCCGCCGCCATGAAAAAACAAAATAAGCGGTGCCACTTTTCCGTCATAGCTGTAGGTACGAAGCAAGATATCACGCCCCTCAAGATGGAGAATGCGATCCATCGTATTGCAGCTTCTTCCCTTGTAATACGGATACATTTTTTCTTTTTTGCGGCTCTTCTCGTAGTCTTTTGTCATATCACCCTGATGACGTGACATTGTTCGAATTGCGGCTCTTAAAACTTTATTCATAAATGGCTGTATTCCTTTCTGTGGTATGCAGTCACAAAACTCTTATAACTTGCACAGTGTAAAGTGTGCCTCGCCTTCGCGGTCAATTTCCATCAATATATATGTGTGGGCAAAACCATCCTGACGCGGCAAAGTTAAACTTCCTGGATTTAAGATAGTGACATCCCTTCCCTGATTGATAATCGGCACGTGAGTGTGACCATACATTGCGATGTCTGCTCCACGAAGAAGTGCTGCCTCTTTGAGTGTCTGGATTCCGAAATTTACCTGATAACGATGTCCATGTGTCAAAAAGACGCGGTACTTTCCGATTTCTATTAACTTATCCTGCGCAAGATCAGATGAATAGTCACAGTTTCCGCGCACAATATCAACAGGGCAGCCTGCTAAACGTGCAATCTCATCCTGCTGTCCCTCTGAGTCACCAAGATGAATCAATCGGTCTGGCTTTCCTGTTCTGGCTAACATCTCCTTAAAATAATTAAGTCTTCCATGTGTGTCACTGACAATCAGAATGCGCTCACTCATTATTGCTTTCCTCTTTTTGCAAAATTGCCTTCATTGCACGAAGTGCTTTTCCTCTATGGCTGATCTTGTTTTTCTCTTCTGCTGAAATTTCTGCCGTTGTCTTGCCAAGCTCTGGCACATACACAATCGGATCATAGCCAAAGCCACCACAGCCTGCCGGTGTTTTTGCGATTACACCCTCGATGGTGCCGCGTGTAACAGCAGTATGGCCATCTGGAAAGCTGGCTGCAATCACACAAACAAAGCGTGCACTGCGGTCATTCCCTTCCACTCCATCAAGACGATCAATGATAGACTGATTTTTGATATCATATGATGTGTCCTCACCCATATATCTGGCTGAATGTACACCTGGTTCTTTATTTAAATAATCAACCTCCAGACCAGAATCATCAGCCAGAATGATGCCATCAGTATATGGACGAAGCGCATTTGCCTTAATCAGAGCATTTTCCTCAAATGTGCTGCCATTCTCATCGATATCGACCTTGATGCCAGCATCCTTAAGAGACGTAATCTCATAGCCGCTTCCTTCCATAATCATGCGGATCTCACGCATCTTTCCCTCATTTGTGGTTGCGAATAATATTTTTTTCATGGTGTTTTTTTCCTTATTCTTTCTTACTGTTCTTTTGTGTATGCCTTTAAGCATATGTTGCACTTATATTTGTCCTGCGCAGACTGCCAGCTTGTACCTTTCATGCTGATGTAGCCCTCGTTTCCACTAAGGTTTGCAATGACAGCGCCATCCTTGCTTGTGTACTCGACTGCTACAGGTCGCTCACTGCCTGGTGTGCGCACGTAGACGATCACTGCATATCGATCACCATCTGATAAAAGCACTGGCTTGTCCAATTTAACTGTGTAATACCCAGCATTTGAAAAACTGCCAGATGCCGCCTTTTTCTGGAATGTCAGATCAGCCTCTCCTGTCACCTTATTTACCACATAAACTTCATAACTAGTGTCTGGTGCTGTGGCATAAAAACCAACAGCTTCAAGCACCTCTTCGCCATTTGCAGTATAAAGATTGGCAAAGTAAGCTTCCTCGTTTCCATAACCAAGCTGTCCAACCCATCCGCACTTATCTGACTGGTAAATTCGATCATAATTATCTGTATTTTCAATTTTTGTGTAGGCTGCATTATAGATGCCGACGTTGGAATCATAATAAGACACCCAGAAATATCCGCCGTCACCAAAGCCAGTTCCCCAGCTGTTCATGCAAAGCCATGCACCATTTCCCTCTGGCTGTGTACGAAAATTTGACGCGGCATAACCATCATCCCAGCCAACAATCAGCGTATCATGATTTATTTTGTTCGTTCCTATATAACAGTATGCGTTCTGTGCATTGTTATAATATGAAGATTCGCTGTTTTCACCGCTGACCTCACAGTAGATAGATGTCTGGACACTTCCATATAGATAAACAGCCCGCTTAATTGCAGATTGATCTTTTGACGGAATAATTTGAATTTCCTGAACATGCTTGACTGCCCTTAATGATGTATCAGTTTTTCCATCACCGTATGGGTCATCTTCTTCACGCACAGGTCCTTTCCATGAAAGCAGATACGCCATTGCCATAGTGTACTCACCGCCCGTATCCTGTCCCCAGGTATATCCATTATTCAGACTCATGTGATCAACTGAAAAATTCCAGCTTTCCTCTGGAAGAAGTGCTGCCTCTAGTGCACCGACTGATGCAAATGCCCAGCATGTACCAAGCTTTCCCTGATTCATAACTGGCGCATCAAGACCATACAGCCTTGGGTCAAATGCTGAAGGAAGCTTAGAGGCTTCTGGACGGATATCAGTAAATCGAATTGTATTGGCTGATGCATCCCACTCGACCTCATAGTCAAGTCCCTTTGCTACTACATCTGCACTTAAATAGTAGGATCCTCCCTGAAAAACAAGTGCATTCGTGATCTTTTCCTTTTCACCATTGATTACGATCTCTTCTTTATTTTCCTCTGCCTCTATGCTTCGGTCATTGCGGTATGCCTTCAGTGTTTTGTGATCATAGATTCCTACATTGCAAAGAAAGACATCGCGAAGCGTATCCACCGGAATCATCAGTTGTCTGTCATCTGCCATATATGGCTGTATATCATTCTTTGCCAAGCGCTTTCCATCCACGCTCAGACTGATTTCCTTTTGGTTTGTCTTTGCTGCAATCAGCTCATTCCACTCATCACAAACGCCTGCCTGCGTATAGCCGCTTCTAACTGTGCTTGTTGTCTGCCTTTGATACAGACAGACAACAGCCAACACTAACAGTGCAAGCGCTGCGGCAATATACCACTGTTTATATTTCACTCGTTCTTTGTTCCCTTCTCGGCGGCTTCGGGCCGATGTACTGATAATAGTAGGTCTTAATCATTCCGTTGTAAATTTTACGGTTCTTGTCCGCTTTCTTGCCAATTGCATTCTGTGCATCCTCATAGGATGTGATTAAATACATAGACCATGTGTCCAGCTTGGCAAAACGATCACCTATTGTACGATACAGCTCTGGCAGATCTGCCTTCTCCTCAAGACGCTCGCCATATGGCGGATTCGTGATAATAAAGCCATACTTTCCAGGATGGGACAATGCGCTTACAGGGCGCTGCTGCAAATGAATCATATGATCAACACCAGCACGCTGTGCATTCTCTCTTGCCATGCGCACAGCAGACGGATCAATATCGTATCCCTGAATATCTGTCTTTACAGACAAATCTACAAGATCATTTGCCTCGTCCATCGCATCATACCAGGTTTTCTTTGGAATCAAATTTTTCCAGCTTTCAGATAAGAAGCTTCTGTTCATGCCTGGTGCCATATTCGCTGCCATCATAGCAGCTTCAATTGCAAAGGTACCGCTTCCGCAGAATGGATCAACAAGAATACGATCCTTCTTCCACGGTGTCAGCATAATCAATGCACTTGCAAGTGTCTCACTGATTGGTGCCTTTGTTGTACTCTGACGATATCCTCTCTTATGAAGACTCTCTCCTGTTGAATCAATGCCGACAGTAAACTCGTCCTTCATGGCAAATACTCGTACCGGGTAAGATGCACCTGTCTCCGGAATCACCTCGGTATGGTATGCACTCTTTAAGCGCTCTACGATTGCTTTTTTCATGATTGACTGAATATCTGATGATGAATAAAGCTTACTCTTTACCGTAGATGCCTTTGTCACCCATACCTTGCCGTCCTTTGGAATCCACTCTTCCCATGGCAGTGCCTTTGTGCACTCAAACAGCTCGTCAAATGTGCGCGCTGTAAAGCTTCCTGCCTTTAACAGGATACGCTCTGCGCTGCGAAGAAATACATTAGCGCGGCAGAGCGCTTCCATATCTCCTATAAAGGTTACTCTTCCATCTTCTATTTTGCTGATATCGTAGCCAAGATCATCGATCTCTCTTTTTAACACCGCCTCTAATCCAAAGTGACACGGTGCAATTAATTCGTATGTTTTCATTTAGCCTCCAATTTTGTGTTTTTATATTTGTAAGCCAGACGTTTTTCCTGCAGCATTTATCATACAATAGCTACATAAGCTACATATTGCTGAAACGACGGTATGCCTGCAGCCCTCCATTTACGGAGAGCACATCATAGCCGTACTGGCTTAACTTTCTGCCTGCGAGAATACTGGTTGTACCCCACTCACAGTATAACACTAGAAGGCGGTTTCGGGGAAGTCTTTTCTTGTAATCTTCTAAAAAATCATAAGGAATATTGACGGCACCCTCGATATGACCCTTCTCATACTCTTCTTTTGTACGAAGATCGATCAGGTAGGCACCTGATCCTCTATAATCATCAAGTGTACTTGCTGCGATTAGTCTCATGAAAAGCACCTCCGAAAATTTCTTGTCTTTTCAGACTATGCTATACTTTATTCTATGCGTATGTTACTCAGAAGGTCTATGAAGGGCAGCATCATAAGTTGATGTTCACGGACATGGTTACGAAAAGCCCTTCGGTGATGGTTTCGTCGGCGCCCCTTGTTCCCGCAGCGCTGTTTCGGTAACGTTGACAACTCATTAATGTCTTGGTATAATTTAACAAAATTATCGGAACGGCGGTGATGACCATGAAATTTAAAATTGCAATCTGCGATGATGAGCAAAATCAAATTGACTATATGGCTTCGATTGTTGCATCGTGGAGTGCTCACGCAGGACATAATTGCGAGATACGCACGTTTGCATCTGCCGAAGCTTTTCTATTTGAATATGAAGAAGATAAGGCATTTGACATTCTTCTGCTTGATATTGAAATGGAAAATATGAACGGCATTGAACTTGCTAAGCGCATCCGCAAAGATCACAACCGTGCTGAAATCATTTTTATTACTTCGCATTTTGAGTTTGTCTGGGAAGGTTATGAAGTGGATGCGCTTCATTATCTGACGAAACCGCTCTCTGCTGAAAAACTCACGCAGGTTCTGAGCAAAGCCGCAGACAAACTTTCTGTCGAACCGCCGTCGGTGGTAATCTCTTGCGATGGTGAAACGCTCAAATTATATGAATCAGATATCCTCTATAATGAACACATTTTATCTCAAACATGCGGCACTGAAAGGATTGACAACCGACTACATCAACCAAGAAAATGGAATTTTTCGGAAGCTTCAAGCAGAAAGTTTTAAGTGCTGTAACGGAAATTACTCTCCGCTTTCCAATATATATGAAATTTTGATAAAACTCTGTACCAGTTTTTTGGGATTATTTGTTTTTGGTTCTATGCTCATTCAGGTTCACTTGGGAATCATTATTTTTCTAATTATAATAACTGTAATCAGCTATTATTTAAATCAAAAAATCATTGCATGGACAGCTGCAAATAATAAGGAGCGGATTGGTTATCAGCAGCGACTCCACTATATTAACGATATTTCTGGTGATATTCGTTCTGCAAAAGATATTCGTCTATACAAAATAGCTGTATGGTTTTCCGATATTTACAACACCAATATGAAAGGAATTGCCGACTGGTACAAACGATTTACACGCAAACTTTTGGGTATTGCAGTATATGACAGCAGCTTAGCTTTCCTTCGTGAAAGTATTGTTTATTTCTATCTACTCTATCTTATCTGGAATGGTCAAATAACGGTTGCAGAATTTGTCATGTATTTAAGTGTTGTTACTAACTTCTCGTCATGGCTTGGCAATATTTTTTCAGATTTATCCTCGCTTAACCAGATAAATTTGAAAATCAATTATTTTCGTTCCTACCTTGAATACCCAGAAACATTTAATCGAAACAATGGCGTAACAAATTCGGTGGACGATTGTCCAAAAGAAATTGAACTCAAAAATGTGAGTTACCGATACGAGGGTGCAAATCACAATACATTACAAAATATCAACCTGAAAATAAATCCCGGTGAACATATCGCAATCGTGGGATTAAATGGTGCAGGCAAAACGACACTTGTTAAGCTGCTATGCGGTTTGATTGATCCGACAGAAGGACAAATATTCTATGATGGCATTGATATCCGCAAATACAATCGCACCGCATTTTATAGACTCTTTTCTGCTGTATTTCAACAATTCAGTATTCTGCCTGTAACCATTGCGGAAATTGTTTCCGAAACTACGCCAGAAAATATTGATTATAATAAAGTGAAACGCTGCTTGATTGTCGCAGGGTTATGGAATAAAATCGAGCAACTGACCAATGGTGTAAACAGTCAATTTGGAAAAACAATATACGACGATGGTGCTGAATTTTCCGGCGGCGAAATTCAGAAATTGTTGCTCGCGCGTGCGATGTACAAAAATGCTCCTGTTATGCTTCTTGATGAACCTACAGCTGCCCTTGATCCCATTGCAGAAAGCACATTATATGGAAATTACAATCAAATAAGTTTTCAAAAAACGACTGTATTTGTTTCGCACCGACTGGCAAGCACAAGCTTTTGTGACCGCATCATCCTGATTGAAAATGGAAAAATCTGTGAGGAAGGCAGTCATAATGAACTGCTTAAGCAGAACGGAACGTATCGTATGCTTTTTGAGACACAAGCAAAATATTACAAAAATAATCTCGATAAAACGGAGGTGGCAGAATGAGCAAAATTGCGCTTACCAAAAGAGTTTCTATCACCATGCGCGGATTTTCAATCTTAAAGCAGTACTGTCCTGGGCTTGCACAGGGAAAGGCTGCGTATGAATTGATCAATTCCATCCAGCCCTTCATTTCCGTTTGGTTTACTGCTCAGATTGTAAACGAAATTTCATCACAAAGAAGATTCAATACAATTTTGCTTTTTATTCTAGGTGCAACGTTACTCAACTTTATCTGTTCTCTCCTTAAAAACATACTCAATCACGTCTGCAACGAAAAAGAGGCACAAATGTGGAACTGGTTTGAAAAAATATTCTCAGACAAGCAGATGTCTCTTGATTTCGTTGATCTGGAAAATGCCGCAATCCAGCATCAACGACAGGAAGCACAAGAAAACCTCTACATGTTCGGTAACGGTCTGGCACAGCTCTTTTGGGGAATATCCGCACTTGTACGAACACTCGTATATATCGTACTCTCTCTTGCAATGACAATCTCTTTGTTTCTTTCTTCATCTGGAAACCGATTTATTGATCATCCTATCTGGATACTCATTATCCTAGTTTGTATTGCGATTGGTGGTTTGAGCAAGTCCAAAGCTACTATCAGCGAAAACGATATCTTCATGGAGTATTGCAAAAACACAGTTTGGTTTAATCGCGTCTTTCTGTTTTTTGGCAAAGAACTGTATATGAATCCAGAAAAAGCCAAAGACGTTCGCATATACAGTCAAAACACGGTTGCTGAAAAAATGCTGGATAAACTCATCTCGCACGAAAAAGAGAACCAATCTGATATCGTCAAAATGGCTCTCTATCCTGCTATTGCTCAAATCATCATTGTTTTTGCAAATGCAGTTTGTTATCTGTTTGTGGCATCAAAAGCCTTGTTTGGTGCTTTTGGCGTCGGTAATATTGTACAATATGTTGCTGTTTTATCAAGGCTTGGAGAAGGCTTACAGGAATTGATGTATCTCTTATCCGATAATGAAGTATATTGTACCCACCTGCAAAACCTGTTTGCGTATCTGGATTTGCCAAATCATATGTATCAAGGTTCGTTAACTGT
>ENA-OVGQ01004019-OVGQ01004019.1-human-gut-metagenome-genome-assembly--contig:-NODE-4019-length-10767-cov-3.147125_pt1 | contig 10767 bp, 5 predicted proteins | sample MGYA00237774_ERZ505427 | MGnify/ENA primary metagenome ERZ505427 (study PRJEB26158, sample SAMN06016404) | human gut metagenome | biome: human gut; feature: ankylosing spondylitis patient; material... | reverse complement strand
AAATCTTAAACTTTTAAAACAAACCGGAAAGTACAATAAGTAAAAAGGTGATAGCTTTGCCTGTGTGAAAAACAATCAAATGAACTTAAAGTTAAACCTTGGATTTATGTATTATGCGTAGATTTTTTTTATTATTTGTACTTTGTTTGATAGGTGCATCGATATATGCACAAAGCATGAAGGTTACAGGAAAAGTAGTCGATGGTGACGGGCTCGAAGTGATTGGAGCCAGTGTGGTAGTCAAGGGGGCTGCCGGAGTGGGTACCATTACCGACCTGAACGGTACTTATTCACTTACTGTAAACGATGCTTCAAAAGACGTGTTGGTATTTTCTTATGTGGGAATGGCTTCGCAGGAGATTAAGGTAAACGGACGCAGCCAGATTAACGTGACTTTAAAATCGGATGCAGTGCTTCTGGATGAAGTGGTAGCCATCGGTTATGCTACTGTAAAACGTAAGGACCTGACCGGTTCTGTGGCTTCTGTAAACAGCAAGGAACTCTCCAAGATTCCGACAAGCGATGTCACTCAGGCACTCGCCGGACGTATGGCCGGAGTTCAGGTAATGCAGAGTGAAGGTGCGCCGGGAGCTTCTATTTCTATCCGTGTACGTGGAGGTATCTCCATTACCCAGAGTAATGAACCGCTTTACATCATTGACGGTTTCCCGAGTGAAGACGGTATGTCTACTCTGGACCCGGCTGAAATCGAATCAATCGATATCCTGAAAGACGCATCTGCTACTGCTATCTACGGTGCCCGTGGTGCCAACGGTGTAGTGGTGATTACTACCAAGTCGGGTGCACAGGGTGGTGGAAAAGCTACGGTTACTTTTGACAGTTACGTAGGTTTCAAGAAAATCGCCAAGAAACTGGACGTGCTTTCTCCGTATGAATTCGTGAAACTGGATTATGAACGTAAGGTGTACGACCAGACTGACTCTCAGGAAAGCTGGGATGCAGCTGTCAAGAGCTTTGAAACAATCTATGGAAAATACAGTGATATCGAAGCCAACTATGCCAACCGTGAAGGCATTGACTGGCAGGATCAGACCTTGGGACGTACTGCGCTGACTCAGAATTATCGTATCGGGGTGTCCGGAGGAACTGATAAATTGAATTATAGCATGGCTTATTCTTATTACGATGAAGAAGGTGCCATGGTATTCAGTGGAAGTAAAAAACATAACATTTCATTTAACCTCAACAGTAAGGTGAACGACCGCCTGACCGTGACTGCCCGCATGAGCTTTGACCATATGCGTGTAGAAGGTATGGGAACTTCAGAAGGGGGAGACCGTTTCAACAAGATGCAGCACATTCTTCAGTACCGTCCGACAATCGGTATCAACGGTTCTGATTCAGACCTGCTGGGCGATGAAGACCCGTTGTTCGTGGATGATGCAGGTAATGTGATGCAGAATCCGCTGCTGTCTGCTGCCGAAGAAACCAAGGATAAGGAATATCGTACCTTCCAGGCCAACGGAGGATTTACCTTCAAGATTATCAAGGGACTGTCATTCCGGAATACTACCGGTATGCGTTATCAGACCCGCCGCAACGATATTTTCTATGGAGACAAATCGGTTACCGGTAAGCGTTCAAGCATCAACGGTAGTATTGAGAATATCGAAAACGGAAGTTTCCAGACTTCTAACGTGCTGACATACAACTGGTCGAACGAGAGCAATGACCTTACGGTAATGGCTGGACAGGAATTTGTTTCTAAATGGACACGTAATTTCAAGGCATCTGCCAGCAACTTCCCGAACGATGAAATCGGTCTGGGTGACCTTTCTCTGGGACTTGCAGGTACACCGGAATCTTATCAGAACTACGATGACAAACTGCTTTCTTTCTTTACTCGTGTAAACTATAACTATAAGGAAAAGTATTTGTTTACTGCTTCTCTGCGTGCGGATGGTTCTTCTAAATTCGGAAAGAACAATAAGTGGGGTTATTTCCCGGCATTCTCTGCTGCATGGCGTATGGGTGAAGAAGAGTTCATCAAGAACCTGAACGTATTCTCAGACTTGAAGTTGCGCATCGGTTACGGATTGGCCGGTAATAACCGGATCAACAGTTACCAGAGTCTGGCCATCATGGGTTCGGTAACTTATCCGAACGGGGACTCTACCCAGTCGGGATATGCTTCCAATCAGGTGCCTAATCCGGAATTGAAATGGGAGGCTAACAAAACCTTCAACTTCGGACTGGATTTCGGATTCTTCAATCAGCGACTGACGATTTCTCCGGAATTCTATATCAACCGCAGTAGCAACTTGCTGCTGAGTGCCAAACTGCCGGATTCTTCGGGATATTCTTCTATGGTAATCAATGCCGGTGAGACTGAAAACAAGGGTATTGACCTGACCATCAATACGGTAAATATTGAGACAAAGGATTTCTCATGGAATACAGCCATTACTTTCTCACACAATAAGAACCTGGTAAAGAAACTGACCGGTGAAGAAGTGCAGTTGTGGGAGGCTTCTTTCGGTTATTCACAGAATACACACATCATCGGAGTAAACCAGCCTCTGGGACAGATGTACGGTTATGTAACCGACGGTCTGTATCAGGTAGAGGACTTTGATTATGATGCGGCTACAAAGACTTATACTTTGAAAGACGGTATTCCTTACATGGGTGACAAGCAGAATGTACAGCCGGGTAACTGGAAGTTCAAGAACCTGGATGGCAGTGCCGACAACAAGATTACGGAATCGGACAAGACGGTGATTGGTAATGCGTATCCGATTTTCTATGGAGGTATCAACAATAACTTTACTTACAAGAATTTTGATTTGAGTATTTTCTTCACTTACAGTTATGGCAACGATGTGTTCAATGCTACTAAACTGACCAATACGAAGTCGGCACTGGATAATAAGAACGTATTGGACGTAGCCAACTCGGCAAATCGCTGGGTACTGGTGAACGACAAGGGAGAAATGATTACCGATCCGCAAGAACTGGCTGCAGTGAACAAGGGTAAGACCGTGGCTTCCATCATTGACAACGAGGTAGGAGATACTTACATTCATTCATGGGCTGTAGAAGATGGCTCTTTCCTGAAACTGAGCAACGTGACTTTGGGATATACCTTCCCGAAGGCTTGGCTGAAGAAGCTTGGGGTCAGCAAACTGCGTCTGTATGCTACAGGAAGCAACTTGTTTACCTGGACCAAATATTCAGGCTTCGATCCTGAAGTATCTACAATGGGCAACGGTCTGACTCCGGGAGTCGATTTCGGTGCTTATCCGAAGAGCCGTTCGTTTGTATTTGGTATTAATCTTGCTTTTTGATAATCTTAAAAACAGAATACAATGAAAAAATATAGAATCATATATTGTGCACTGGGTGCATTGTTGAGTATGGGGGTTGCTTCTTGCAGTTTGACCGAAGAACCTGACTCATATTATGAAAAGGATACCTTCTTTAATTCGGAGTCGAAGGCGAAACTGGCTGTGATCGGTGTGTACGACTGCCTGGCTGTAGAAGGTCATTACGGACAGCGTGAGATGGCGATGCCGGCTTCGGATGATACGTACTATATTCAGGGTACTGGTACAGACAATACCCGTCGTGATATTGCTCATTATATGGTGAAGAGTACGAATACTTGGGTAGCCGATGTATGGAAGTATAAGTATCAGGGCATAGACCGTGCGAATTTTGTCATTGCAGGTATCGAAGGTATGCCGGAATATGAAGGGAACCAGAATCTGCATTCCATGGTGGCTGAGGCTAAGTTCCTGCGTGCCTTTATGGCATTCGACCTGATTAAGTATTGGGGAGATGTACCTTTCAAGAGAACGTATACCGGTGGATATGAGGATGCTTTCCAAGCCAGAGTGAGCCGCGAGCAGATTTATGATTATATCATCGAAGACCTGAACTTTGCCAAGGAAAACCTTCCTGCGGTAGGTACAACGACTTCTCCGGAAGTGCCCGACCAGGTGGCGGCTCATGCCTTGCTGATGCGTGTATACCTGCAGCGTGCGGGATACAGCCTGCAGATGGATGGAAAGATGACCCGTCCTTCGGACGATTTGAGAAAGCAGTATTTTGAAGCTGTGATAGATGAATGGGAAGAGATCCAGAGAAAAGGCGGACACGGATTTTATGACGGCGGATATACGGAGCTGTTCAAGACATATTCTGCCTGTGTGCTGAACAATCAGGAGAGTTTGTGGGAAATTGCGTTCAATCCTACGGGAAGCAGTTTCAAGGACAATGCGGGTTATTGGGCTACTTACAACGGTCCGCTGGTAGATGCTCCGGGATGCAAGCCGACAGAAAATACGAAGTTTATGGGTCGTGCGAATGCGTTCTTCCGTGTATTGCCTTGCTGGAAAAGCTTCTTTGAAGAAAACGATGAACGCCGTGATGTCATGGTGGTGGATTATCAGTTGAAATGGGACAAGACTTTGTATAACCATGTTAAAAAAAGCAAGGCAGATGATCCGGCCAACTGGTATCCGGGAAAATGGAGACGTGAGTGGATGGAGCTGGGCTTCATCGACCCGAACCTGACAGGAGTGAATTATTGTCCGTTGCGCTATGCGGATGCAGTGCTGATGGCGGCCGAAGCATACAATGAAACCAATAATACACCGGAAGCCTGGAACCTGCTGAATCAGGTGAGAGAACGTGCGGGGGCGACTCCGGTCAGCTCATTGCAGGAGTACCGCCAGGTACAGCCGAATCTGTATGACCTGCCTTTCTTCAATGGAGGAGGTGCCGATGATTTCCGTACGGCACTGTATTGGGAGCGTGGCTTTGAACTGGCTTTCGAAGGTCAGCGCAAGTACGACCTGATCCGTTGGGGGGTACTGGGAGACGCACTGGCATTCTTCCAGTCGAAGATGGATCCGAAGTTGAAAGGTAAGTATGTGGCAGGTGACAAGTTTGTGAAAGGCAAACACGAACTGTTCCCGATTCCACTTGGGGAAATTCAGGCTAATCCGGCATTGGAAGGTCGAAATAATCCAGGGTATGAATAATCAATAAGTTGAAATAGGTATTGGTAGTGTTTGAAAAGATGCTTTATTTTCAGGAACAAATATGTAATTGTTTTCAATAAAAATGTAATTGTCGGTTCTTGGAATAAGGCATCTTTCAACATTATTGGAGGTGATTGTTTTTCAATCTGTTTATTTTTGCAGATAGAGGGAGGGTGAGACTGAAACCTCTTTGCATGTGGCTTGTATGAGTCTGCCGGCAACTGCAGTAACGTGCTGCCGGCTTTTTGAAACCGTAAATCTGAATTATCAAAATACTAATATCATGAAATTGGCTAAGTACATATTTGCTCTTTTGTTTGTAGGCATCTCTTTAGGAGCAGGTGCGCAGGAATTGCGGAAAGGAGTTTTCGATTTGTTGAATCTGGATTATCCCGGACTGGAGAAAGTAAAGGCTTCTTGTGAAAAGGAGGCATGGGAGGATGCGGCGGAAGGGTTGCTGGAGTATTACCGCAACCGGACGACGATCAAGCATCCGGACATTGACCTGAATCATCTGACCATCTCTGAAACGGAACAGAAATGGGCAGACGATGCGTTGGAGCATACTTTCTTCGTGCATAAGGGGTATCAGCCTTCGTATAATTACGGCAAGGATATCAACTGGGAATACTGGCCGGTGCAGGACAATGAGCTTCGCTGGCAGTTGCACCGTCATAAATGGTTCACGCCGATGGGAAAGGCCTATCGTATTTCGGGAGATGAGAAATATGCGAAGGAATGGGCCTTCCAGTATATGGACTGGATCAGGAAAAATCCGCTGGTAGAGGTGGAGGAAGAAAAGCATGAATTGGGAAGTGCGGGCGAAATCAAGGCTACTGCTGACAATGTACGGTTTGCGTGGCGCCCGCTGGAGGTGAGCAACCGTCTGCAGGACCAGACCCTGCAGTTCTTGCTGTTTAATGTCTCACCGGCTTTTTCTCCGGCTTTTCTGACGGAATTCCTGGTAAACTATCACCGTCATGCTGAACATATCATGAAGAATTATTCGGACCAGGGCAACCATCTGCTTTTTGAAGCGCAGCGCATGGTGTATGCCGGCACGTTCTTCCCTGAATTTAAGGATGCGGCAAAATGGTGATATAGCGGTATCAGTATTCTGAACCGTGAAATCAAAAAGCAGGTGTATGCCGACGGAGGTCAGTATGAACTGGATCCGCATTATCACCTGGCAGCCATCAATATTTTCTGCAAGGCTCTTCGGATGGCCGATGTGAACGGATTCCGCAGTGAGTTCCCGGTAGAATATCTGGATATCATCAAAAAGATGATTGAGTTTTATGCCAATATCTGTTTCCCGGATTATACAAATCCTTGTTTCAGTGACGCCAAATTGGGTGACCGGGAAGATGAAATACGGAATTATGTAGATTGGGCAAAGTTGTTCCCTGAATGCGAGTGGATCCGTTACTATGCGACTGAGGGAAAAGAGGGTAGTCTGCTGCCTTATTTGTCTCACGGTTCGCTGGCTTCGGGCTTTTTTACTTTCAGAAACGGATGGAAGGAAGATGCTACGGTGATGGTGGTCAAGGCCGGTCCTAAGGGAGAATGGCATTGTCAGCCGGATAATGGTACGTTTGAACTCTGGTTCAACGGACGCAACCTCTTCCCCGACAGTGGTACTTATGTATATGCCGGTGATGCAGAGGTGATGAAGTTGCGCAACTGGTTCCGCCAGACACAGGTGCATAACACACTGACTCTCGACGGACGTACACTGGAAACTACGGAATCGGTTACGAAACTGTGGAAGCCGGAAGGGGATATTCAGGTGTTGGTAACAGAAAATCCTCATTACAAGGACCTGACACACCGTAGAACGGTATTCTTTGTGGATGGAAAATATTTCGTGATCGTGGATGAGGCGGTAGGAAAGGCCACAGGTACGGTGAACCTGAATTATCAGTTGCAGAAAGGAAAGGTAGCGGTGGATAAAAAGCATTTTACACTGACTACTGCCTATGAAGGAAACAGCAATGTAAGACTGCAGTGCTTTGCAGACAAGAAGATGACGGTAAGGGATAAAGAGGGATGGTGCTCCAGAGCGTATCGTCAGCGTGTGCCGCGTACGGCTGTGGCTTTTGATGTACAAAAAGACAGTGAACAGCCTGTCCGTTACATTACCGTGATTTATCCGTCGGCTTCCGGAACGGCTTATCCGAAGATCAAGGCCCGGTTCCTGGACAAGCATTATCAGGACAACCGTATACGGGTAGAAGTCTCTGTAGACGGAATTAAAAAACAACTGGAGTGTAATTTACAGTAATTCAGCGGAGAATGACAATGCCTGAAGGCCTGGGACGATTCATACCTTGGTTAATGTGACAGGGTACGGGGCACTGGCGGGCATTGTCGACCCAAAAATACGTAGACCATGAAAAAGATAGTAGGATGGATGTGTGTGTGCCTGTGTTTCCATGTTTGCGGAGCCTGGGCACAGAAATCAGTGTTAAGACTGACAGACGAGCGATTGATGAATGAGGTTCGGGTAGCTCCTTCTCCTGCCGATGGAGAAAAGGTGACAATGAATCCGCCGCGCTTCATGTGGCCGGATAAATTCCCTCATCTGGGGGCGGTACTCGACGGGGTTCCGGGCAAGGAGGAAAAGAAACCGGAAGTGATGTATCGGGTCCGTATCTCACAGGACCGGAATTTTGCCAAGGGGGTGATTGAAGGTGAACAGCCTTGGGCGTTTTTCAATCCGTTCCAGCAGTTGGCTCCAGGTACATGGTACTGGCAGTATGCCTATGTCGATCCGAAAGGTCATGAAGAATGGTCTCCGGTGTATGCTTTCCAGATGGAAAAGGATGCGGTGGATTTCAATCCTCCCGCTTTGGAAAAAGTGCTGGACAAGTTGCCGAAGGTACATCCCCGGATATTGATGGATGCAGCCGACTGGGATTATGTGATTCAGAAGAATGAGCATAATCCGGAAGCGAAAGTCTATATTGAGAGGGCAGAACGCTGCCTGACTAAGCCCCTGGGGCATTTGCAGGAGGAGATTGATACTTCTACGGTAGCTACTTTGGTCAATGTGGTGAAGCGTAATTCGTCACTGATCCGTGAAGGTCGTAAGGTGGTAGACCGTGAGGAGATTAATGTGGAGGCGTTGATCCGCGCGTATCTGCTGACCAAGGATCTCCGGTATTATAAGGAGGGTATGAAGCGCCTGTCTGAAATACTGTCCTGGCAGCACAGTCCGTACTTTGCAGGTGATTTCAACCTGAGTACGCTGCTTTCCATGAGTACGTCTGCCTATGACGGATTCTATAATCTGCTGACGGCAGAAGAAAAAGACTTGCTGCTGGCAAACATCCGGAATATCGGAACCAAGTTTTATAAGGAATATGTGAATCACCTGGAAAACCGCATTGCCGACAACCATGTATGGCAGATGACTTTCCGTATATTCACAATGGCTGCCTTTGCGACCGTGGGTGAGCTGCCCGAGGCTTCATTGTGGACAAAATATTGTTACAATGAATGGGTTTCCCGTTTCCCGGGACTGAATAACGACGGAGCCTGGCACAACGGCGACTCTTACTTCCATGTCAATATCCGGACACTGGTGGAAATTCCTGCCTTGTATTCCCGGATTTCGGGCTTTAATTTCTTCAACGATCCCTGGTATGCCAATAATGCATTGTATGTGATTTACGAACAGCCTCCTTTTTCCAAATCAGGAGGACAGGGCAATTCTCATGAAAAGCAGTTGGAGCCCAACGGCGGACGTATCGGTTATGCTGATGCACTGGCACGGGAATGCAATAATCCTTGGGCTACAGCTTATGTGACAGAGATTCTGAAAGAAAATCCGGAGGCTTTTTCGGTTCCGTATGAACTGAAGCCGGCCGATCTGACCTGGTATCGTTGTATCTCCCGCAAGGAACGTCCGGACTATACCCGTACGCTGGCGGAACTGCCTTCGTGCAAGGTCTTCAATGAGTCGGGACTTGCGCTGATGAATACGGATCTGGGACATCATGAACGAAATGCGATGCTGTCTTTCCGCAGCAGTCCTTATGGGTCTACTTCGCATGCGCTGGCCAATCAGAATGCTTTCAATACATTCTATGGAGGCAAGGCAATCTTTTACAGTACGGGACATCGTACCGGATTTACAGACGATCACTGTATGTATGCTTACCGTAATACGCGGGCGCACAATACCTTGCTGGTAAACGGCATGGGGCAGCGGATCGGTACGGAAGGCTATGGATGGATTCCCCGGTATTATGAAGGAAAGGAAATCTCTTATGTTACGGGAGATGCTTCCAATGCCTATGGAAAAGTGGTATCTCCGTTGTGGCTGGAGAGAGGGCGGCTTTCAGGTACTGAATTTACACCTGAAAACGGATGGGATGAGAATCGTCTGGACTTCTTCCGCCGTCACATCGTACAGTTGGGAAACAGCGGATTGTTTGTCGTATTTGACGAACTGCGCGGGAAGGAAAGTGTAGAATGGAACTATCTCCTGCATACTCTTGAGTTGCCGATGGAAGTCGCAGAGGAGAACGGAGGTCTCCGGGTTACCGGAAAAAACAAGGAGGAGGGAGTTTCTGTCGCTCATCTGTTTGCTTCTGTACCCCTGTCGTATGCTCAGACAGATACCTTCTTCGTGGAACCGATAGACTGGAAGAACAGTGTGGACAGGGAGTTGACCAACCATTATCACTTTACTGCAACGACCCGGCCGGCGGCTGCAGTCTGCTTCTTGAATGTGATTGATGTACACGGCAAGGACCGGAAGGATGCGGAGATACAGCGCAAAGGAAATGTCCTGACCGTAGAGGACTGGAGAATCGAATGCAGCCTGGATGGAAAGGGCGGGTCTTTCCTGAAGGTGGAACATCCCGGAAAGGGAGTCTCTTTGGTGTACGACCTGAACCGTGAGGAGGGGGTTACCCGAATCGTGGACCGGGTGGATGGAAAAAAAGTGGAGAAGGTGCTTATGGATGCGCTGCCTGAATTGGAAATTTAATAAGAGTTGTAAGAGAGGTATTCACGATGGTTTTCATAAAGTGAAGCGGCCTCGGATAATTCTGTGTAAAATGTAAAAATGATAGAGTATGAAAAAATTATTGTCTTCCCTGACGTTGTGCTTGCCGCTGGCAGCCTGGGCGCAGGAACGTCCGAATATTATTTATATATTTACTGACCAGCAGACGGCTTCGGCAATGAGCTGTACCGGAAATGCTGATTTGCATACGCCTAATATGGACCGTCTGGCGGCCAATGGAGTGCGTTTTCAGAATGCTTATTGTTCGGCTCCTTTGAGCGGACCTTCACGCAGTGCGATGTTTACGGGTCATTATCCGGGCACTACCGGAATGCTTCGGAACGGGGCTGCCTTGCCCGATTCGTTAAAGGGAAAAACCTTGGGAGAGCGGATGGCAGCGGCCGGATACGACTGTGTGTATGGGGGAAAATGGCACTTGCCGGAACTGGATGTCCCCGATGGTGAACTGGGGTTCCGACGGCTTCATCCTCATACCGACAACGGACTGGCAGAGGCCTGTGTGGAATATCTTTCTTCGAAGCCTCGTAAGCCTTTCTTCCTGGTGGCTTCGTTCGATAATCCTCATAATATCTGTGAATATGCCAGGAAGCAGAATCTTCCTTATGGAAATATTGAGGAGCCGGATCTGAGGGATTGTCCGGGTATTCCGGCCAATTTTGCCAAGAATCCGTACGATGCCGGTGTGATTGAATTTGAGAAGAGGGCGAATTACAACGTATA
>ENA-OVGQ01004012-OVGQ01004012.1-human-gut-metagenome-genome-assembly--contig:-NODE-4012-length-10775-cov-3.879198_pt1 | contig 10775 bp, 6 predicted proteins | sample MGYA00237774_ERZ505427 | MGnify/ENA primary metagenome ERZ505427 (study PRJEB26158, sample SAMN06016404) | human gut metagenome | biome: human gut; feature: ankylosing spondylitis patient; material... | reverse complement strand
AAACCACACCTTCTCGCCGTGGATGGTGTCATGGGGCTTATAACCACCATAATATCATCATGACATCCTCTGCCCCAGCTACAATCCATTTTGAGCATTTTTACCATGGATATCCGATTCTGGATGTTTATTATTTCCTAAAGAAGGCACTTGAGAAAAATAATTATAATTTTGCCTTTTGTGAAACCTTTTTATCAAACTATGACCGCTTTATGCCTTTGTCAAAAGATGACCTTTTATGCCTGTATGGATTGTTTTTATTTCCGGAAAAATTCTGGAAGATCTCGAATCAGTATATGGCACACAAAAAACATTGGATTTCTCCACGATATATCGAGAAATTAGAGGAGTTTATTCACAATAAAGAAGCTCGCTCGATTTTCCTCGAAAAATATGTACAAATTTATAATGTTTTTTCATGAGTTTTAAGGTATAATTAAACAAAAGGCATTTTTATAACTTAAAGGAGGAGTAATTTATGAACTACAAAGAAACTTATCAGGAATGGCTTTCTAATCCTTATTTTGATGAAGATACAAAAAAAGAATTAACAGCCATCGAGAACGATGAAAATGAAATCAAAGAACGTTTTTACGCAGATCTTGCATTTGGTACTGCTGGACTTCGTGGAATCATCGGTGCTGGTATCAACCGTATGAATATTTATGTTGTAAGAAAGGCTACTCAAGGATTAGCTGATTATATCTTAGAACAGGGAACAGATAAGAAACGTGTTGCTATCGCATTTGATTCAAGACATATGTCTCCTGAATTTGCTGACGAAGCAGCCCGCACTCTTGCTGCTAACGGAATCAAAGCATTTATCTTCGAATCCTTACGTCCAACACCAGAATTATCATTTGCCGTAAGACATTTAGACTGTATCGCTGGTATCAACGTAACAGCCAGCCATAACCCACCTCAGTACAATGGATACAAAGTATACTGGGAAGATGGTGCTCAGTTTACAGATCCTCATGCTTCAGGTGTTACAGCGAAAGTTAATGCGATCACTGACATTTCAACTTGCAAGACAATGTCTAAAGAAGATGCCGTAACTGCAGGTTTATATGAAGTGATCGGTAAAGAAGTTGATAACGCTTATATCGCAGAAGTTGAAAAACAGGTGATCAACCAGGCTTCCATCGATGAGATGGCTTCCAAATTAAAGATCGTTTATACTCCTCTCCATGGAACAGGTAACCTTCCAGTACGTCGCGTACTTGACGATCTTGGATTTAAGAATGTATATGTTGTTCCTGAACAGGAACTTCCAGATGGTGACTTCCCAACAGTCAGCTATCCAAACCCAGAAGCAAAAGAAGCATTTGCATTAGGTCTTGCTCTTGCCAAAGAAAAAGATGCTGATCTTGTTCTTGCTACTGACCCTGATGCTGACCGTTTAGGTGTATATGTAAAAGATGCTAAGAGCGGAGAATATATTCCTTTAACAGGTAATATGTCTGGTTCTTTATTATGCGAATATGTATTAAGCCAGAAGAAGGAAAAATCTGGATCTCTTCCAGCAGATGGTGCTGTTGTTAAATCTATCGTTACAACAAACCTTGTCGATGAGATCGCGAAGGCTTACAATGTGAAGCTGATCGAAGTATTAACTGGATTCAAATGGATCGGTAAAGAAATCCTTGGATTTGAACAGTCCGGAAAAGGTACATATCTGTTCGGATTAGAAGAAAGCTACGGATGCCTGATCGGTACATATGCAAGAGATAAAGATGCTGTTTCTGCTACAGTTGCTCTTTGTGAAGCTGCTGCTTACTATGCAACAAAAGGTAAGACATTATGGGATGTTATGATCGACATGTATGAGAAATACGGATACTGCGTAGACAGCATCACAGCAATGGACTTCCCAGGATTAGAAGGTATGGATAAGATGAAAGCTATGCTTGCTAATTTACGTGAAAACCCATTAAAAGATATCGCTGGTTATAAAGTTCTTAAGATCCGTGATTACAGCAAAGATACTGTTCTTGATGTAGAAAGTGGTAACGTAGAACCTACAGGACTTCCTGCTTCTGACGTTCTTTACTATGAACTTGAAGGTGGAGCTTGGGTTTGCGTTCGTCCTTCTGGTACAGAACCTAAGATTAAATTCTACTATGGTGTGAAAGCTTCTAGTATGGATGAAGCTCAGGTTGAAAGTGCTAAATTTGCTGAGTGGGCTAAGGCTCAGGCATAATTTTTGATTATGTAGTTGGCCAGCTGTAAGCTTTGAGTATATGATAAAAAATAAATAAACGACAGGAAAAGCAGCTAGGGAATTTTACACACGTTTTTTACAGATCGCTTATCCGTCGGCTTTCCTTGCAAAACTCGCCTTCAAAGGTATTGAAATACCTTACTCTTTGAGGCTCAGACATTGCACCAAGCCGACTGCGAATCCGTAAAAAACGTGGCAAAATTCCAATGCTGCTTTTCCTGTCGTTTATTTATTTTTTATCATATACCAGAAGTCTATAGTGTGGACAATTACAGTATTGAAAAATCTGAGTAGTTGTGTATGTAAAACGGTATTGGTATGGTAAAACGTACACATTCCGTGATGATTTGAATAGTGAACAACTCGGTGCCTGTGTGATCACAGAAAGTCAAAAAGACCGGAGATAACTATTCCCGTTATCTCCGGCCTTTTCATTTCTTGTAATTATTTACTCTTTGCATCTGTTGTTGTGTTCTTCGCCGCTGTTGTTGTAGTTGTTGTTGCTGCTGTAGATGCTGTTGTAGCTTTATATTTAAACTTAACTTCTTTCCACAGATCCTGATCTACAGACTTCTTGTCATCCCACTTCTTGTCTGCATCTTTTGTCCACTTCTTGTAGACTTTCTCGTATGCTGCCTGCTGTTTTTCCTGAAGCAGTGTGGATTTGTTTGATGCAGCTGCTGTTGTGTCGTTTGGATTTAACATCTTGATGATCACGTATGCATCGTCTAATTCTACGACTCCGCTTACCTGGTTCTTCTTAAGTTTTGCTGCTGCTGTTTCGAATTTTGTTCCTAATGCAGCTTTTCCTTTTGTATAGGATTCTTCGTTGTCAGAGTTTACGCTGAACTTCTTAGCTACAGAGCTGATACTCTGACCTTTCTTGATCATCTTTAATGCGGATTTTGCTTTCTTTAGCTGATCTTTCTTCTCAGCGGCTGTCATGTCTTTTTCTTTTCCTGTCTTGCTGTCTGTTGTCTTTGTTGTGAAAACAAGTTTGTAGACTTTGACAGTTTTGGCTTCGTCATCTGTTACTGTAACGTTTGCTTTCTTGATGATCGCCTGCATAACTTTACTTGCGATCGTGCTTTCTTCGTACAGTTTCTGGATCATATCTTTATCCGCTTCTGTCTTCTTCATGACTTTCTTACCTGTTGAGTCTTTTGCGAAGGCAGTTACGCTTTCTTTGATCTGCTTCTTCTCAGATTTTGTTAACTTCACGTTGTAGTCGTCTGCGTGTGCTGCTAAAACTTTGATCTGTTTTAACTGGTTGATAACGCTGTCTTTGACAGACTGCTGCATTGTGATCTTCTTTCCTTTGCTGTCTGTTCCGACCTGCATAGACCACATGCTGTCTCCGAAGTATGCTCCGTACTGAGCTTCTGCCTGATACTGCATGATTCTTGCATATACATGTGCTTCCTGGAATGTTACTTCTTGTCCTGCATATTCAAATAATGTCTTCTCATTCTTGCTTTTACATCCTGTAAATAAAGAAAGAGTTAACGCAAGAACTGCAGTTAAACATAGCAACTTCTTTGCTAATTTCTTCATTTCATTTTCTCCTTCATATTATGATTATATTAGGCTAATGTCTGGCGATATTATAGCACAAACTTATCGGATTATCAATGAATTGAGCGAGTTCACACAATGTTCAATCTTTTCTAACTGCTTCACTTTCTTTGTCTTTGACAGATCCAGTACAAACGTCGGATTCTTGCCTGCCTGGAAGGATAATTCACGTTTGTATTCTTCTAATATCGCTGGGATTTTTTCTACATCCACGGCTGCATCTGGTTTCATTTCAAATGAGACTTTTTCTCCTTTTTGTTTCACATCTGTCATATAAGCGTGGTGAGCTAATGATTTCAAATATGCAACATATAACAGATTGTAGACTGCTTTCGGCATTTCCCCAAAACGGTCAATCAACTCATCTGTCATATCTTCCATTTCATCTTTGGATTCAATGGATGAAATACGTTTGTATAATTCCAGTTTTTGATATTCATTATACACATACGTTGATGGAATAAATGCATTGATGTCGAGATCGAGTGTTGTGTCAAATTCATCCTCGTCTTTTAATTCGCCTTTTAATCTCAAGACTGCTTCATTCAGCATCTTGCAATACAGATCGTATCCAACTGCTTCCATATGACCGGATTGTGCCTGTCCCAAAAGATTTCCTGCTCCGCGGATCTCCAGATCTCGCATTGCGATCTTATAACCGGATCCCAGATCTGTAAATTCCCGGATTGCCTGTAATCGTTTTTCTGCGGTTTCTTTTAACAGTGTGTTTTTTTTGTACATCAAAAATGCAAATGCATTTCGATTCGATCTTCCAACACGTCCTCTTAACTGATACAACTGGGACAACCCAAGCTGGTTGGCATCGTGAATGATCATTGTATTTACATTCGGAATATCTAGTCCTGTCTCGATGATCGTTGTAGATACCAGGACATCGATCTCATGGTTCATAAATCCCATCATGATCTCTTCCAGTTCGCGTTCTTTCATCTGTCCATGTGCAAATGTAACTTTCGCATCTGGAAGCAATCTCTGTAATTCGGCTGTCACTTCTGCGATATTATTGACGCGGTTATACACATAATATACCTGCCCGCCACGTGTCATTTCGCGGTAGACCGCTTCTTTGACCAGTTCTTCATTATATTCCATAACATATGTCTGGATCGCTCTTCGGTCATGCGGTGGTTCTTCTAATACACTCATGTCACGGATTCCGATCAGACTCATATGCAGGGTTCTTGGAATTGGTGTAGCAGATAATGATAAGACATCAACATCTTTTTTCATTGTCTTGATCTTTTCTTTATGTGTCACACCAAAACGCTGTTCTTCATCAATTACGAGCAGTCCCAGATTCTTATACTGCATGTCTTTGGACAATAAACGATGCGTTCCAATCACGACATCTACCGTTCCATTTTTGAGTCCTTCGATCGTCTCTTTCTGCTCTTTTGCTGTACAAAATCTGGACATCATGCGTACGGTGATCGGGTAATCATGAAATCTCTGTGCAAATGTATTGTAATGCTGCTGTGCAAGGATCGTGGTTGGTACGAGATACGCCACCTGTTTTCCATTGTCTACTGCCTTAAATGCTGCACGGATCGCTACTTCTGTCTTGCCATACCCGACATCTCCACAGATCAGTCGGTCCATGATCTTCTTGCTTTCCATATCCCTTTTCGTATCATCGATCGCATTTAACTGATCCTGCGTTTCATCGTATGGAAATAATTCTTCAAACTCTTTCTGCCATACAGTGTCCTTGTCATAGACATATCCTTCTTTTGCCTGTCTTAGTGCATATAACTGCACGAGTTCTTCCGCAATATCTTTGACTTGACCTTTGACACGTGTTTTCGTCTTCTTCCATTCATTTCCACCTAATTTATGAAGTTTCGGCTTTCTTGCATTTGCACTTGCGTATTTTGCGATCTGGTCTAGGGCTGATGCTAAAATAAATAAATTATCACCGCCCTGATATTCAATACTGATGTAGTCCTTTTCAACCCCATCTGTTGTGATCTTTTCGATTCCGCGGTAAATACCGACTCCATGTTTTTCATGAACAACGTAATCACCGATATTGATATCTGCAAAACTTCGGATCTTTTCTCCTTGTTTTTTCTTCTCTTTCTTTCGGCGCTTTTTTTCTTCTCTTCCTTTGAAAATGTCTCCTTCTGAGATCAATACCCATTTGGCTGCCGGATATTCAATTCCTGTCAGAAGCTTTCCTGCTGTGACAACGATCTGCCCTGCTTCCACTCCATATTTCAAGTCCTTATCATATGTCACAACCAAACCATTTTCTCTCAGATCACTGCTTAGACGTTTCGCTCTTGTAACAGATGGAGAAGCAACAACGATCCTGTAGTCCTTACTCTGATATTTGGTAAGATCTTTGACTAACTGCTCAAAACTGTTGTTATAAGACTGAATGGATTTTGTATCCATAAATAAGGTTCTAGCAACTCTAAAATCATTGATCTCAGCAGATAAAATCGAATAACATAGCATCTTATGTTTCTCGATCTGATATAAAATACTCTCATAATCTGTCACCGTATTTGCCTGTTTAGGCAGAAGATACCCACCTTCCAGACGGCTTTTCATACTCTCTGAGAATTCCAGATAAAATGCATCTGCACGTTCTCTGATATGTTTTGGTTCATCCATATAGATCATGCTTTCTTCTGGGAAATAATCTAAGATGCATTCTGTATTTTCATAAAAATATGGGAGGTAACCTTCTACTCCGATCAACATATGAAGTTCCCTTAATTCCTCACGGACACGGTCCATTTCTTTTCTTAGTCGGGTTTCCTGATCATATTTTTTTTCTTTTTTAAACTTCTGTGATAACTTCTCATAATCTTCTTCCATATTTCGAAGACCATGTTCAATCCTTGGCTGATTTAAAATGATCTCTGATGCCGGATAAATGGTCAGAGCATCGACTTCTTCGATGGATCTTTGGCTTTCTTTATCAAAACTTCGGATCGAATCAATTTCATCTCCCCATAGTTCGATACGATATGGGCTTTCCTGCGTGTATGGGAAAATATCAATGATTCCTCCTCGCACAGCAAACTCGCCTGGAGCCTCAACAAATGGTGCTTTTTCGTATCCTCTGGCAACAAATTCTTCTGCGATCGTTGCCTCTTCCAGTGCCTCTCCCATTTTGAACGTCATCTTATGATTCTTGATATCACTTAATGGAACAACCTGATCCATCACAGCATCGATTGTCATCACAAAGGTTCCACATTTGTCATCCACGATCTTCTTGATCGCCAGCATACGGTCTCTTGCGATTGCATTTCCATGAACATCGGCTGTATAGAATAATGGATCTTTTGCTGGAATATACTGAACCTTTTCTCCAAAGAAATGACTTGCCTCGACCCATTGTCTTGCTTTGTTCTCGTCTGGTACGATGATGATCTTAAATTGCTTTTTCTTATGATTTCCGATCAGACTGGTCAGATGCCATTTGGCTGTATCGGTGCATCCTGATACAAGAACCGGGCCACAGTAATCTTCGACCTCATCCTTTAATTGTCTGTATACCGGATCGTCTTTTAATATATTTTCTAACACTTTCTATCCCTACTTTTTCTTATTGTGGCGGTTCATCGCTTCTGTGATGTCGCCCATAACGATCAGCTGTACTGCATCGTACACTTCATCAAAACGTTCCGCAAAGATTGCCTGTTCTTCTTTTGTAAAATGTCCTAATACATAATCTGCCAGATCATATCCTTTTGGTTTCTCTCCAACACCGATCTTCACCCTTGGGAAATCCATACTTCCTAAATGACTGATGATACTTTTCAGTCCATTATGTCCCCCTGCACTTCCCTTTCTTCGGATACGCAGTCTTCCAACATCAAGGTCGATATCATCATGAATAATGATAAAATCTTCTGGCTCTAATTTATAGAAATCCATGATTGGACGAAGACTTTCCCCGCTTAAGTTCATAAATGTCTGTGGTTTCACAAGAAGGACTTTTTCTCCTCCCATATAACCAGTTCCGATCAATGCTTTGTGTTTCCCTGTATTTATACTTATGCCTTCTTTGTCTGCAATATAATCAAGGGCTTCAAATCCAATATTGTGTCTTGTGTTGTCATATTTCTTTCCCGGATTCCCCAGTCCGACGATTACTTTCATAAGATATCTCTCCTTTTTCCCTAGAATCTATAAAACTGACAAACACCCGGAAATCAATGGATTCCCGGGTTGTCTTTTTCTTTCTTTAGTTATAGTATATCCCAATTTACAATTCTCAGCAAGATTTTTTCTAGTTATAATGCCTGAAAGAATTCTCTTGTCTTATTTACCTTCTTCATCAATGTATCAAACTGTTCTGGTGTCAGTGACTGTGGTCCATCACATAATGCTTTGGCTGGATCATTATGAACTTCTACCATTAATCCATCGGCCCCAGCTGCGATCGCTGCTAATGCCATTGGCTCTACCATATCTCTGATTCCTGTTGCATGAGATGGATCTACCATGACTGGAAGATGGGATTTCTTCTTAATCATAGGGATTGCAGAAAGATCTAATGTATTTCTCATAGCTGTCTCGTATGTTCGGATTCCTCTTTCACAAAGGATTACATTTTCATTTCCACCTGCCATAATGTATTCTGCACTCATTAACCATTCTTCGATCGTTGCTGCAAGTCCTCGCTTTAATAAGATTGGTTTGTTGATCTTTCCTAATTCTTTTAATAATTCAAAGTTCTGCATATTTCTTGCTCCAACCTGAATCAGGTCCACATCTTCGAATAATGGAAGATGACTTGCATCCATGATCTCTGTAACAACTGGAAGTCCTGTTGCTTTCTTAGCTTCTAATAATAATTCTAATCCTTCTCCATGAAGTCCCTGGAAAGAGTATGGGGAAGTTCTTGGTTTGAAAGCTCCTCCTCTTAATAATCCTGCACCAGAATTCTTCACATCGTTTGCGACTTCTGTGATCTGTTCTTTTGTCTCAATAGAACATGGTCCTGCGATCACCTGGAAGTTTCCACCACCGATCTTTACTCCGTTTACATCAACAACTGTATCGTTTGGATGGAATTTTCTGTTGGCCTTCTTGTATGGCTCCTGAATACGCTGTACATTTTCAACGATGCTGTTTGCCATGATATGACGCATATCTACAACAGATGTATCTCCCACTAATCCAAGGATCCTTGTGTTAATACCTTCGGATTCGTGGATTCCCAGTCCCTGCTCTTCCATCTCTTTCTTTAATGCGTTGATCTTTGCTTCTTCTGCCTGTTTCTTTAAAATAATAATCATGATGTTCGTCCTTTCCTGGCAAGTCGTTTCTATCCTGCTTCTCTGGTGCGGCCTTTGCTTCTTTGAGTAAAAAGAAAAGGCATGCACTCTGTTGCAAGAATGCATGCCTTAAATGTTTTACTCTGTCGGTTTAAAGTGACATAAGTTTTGGCGATGATTCATTGCAACAAAAATAGTCAGGATAAAAATAATAACCCTGAAAGCTAAAGTAATAAAATGTGCAATTATTCATCTTACTTGTTGTCATCTTAGTTTCTCCTTGTTTTGATGTTTTTACGATACATGAAATTTTTTTCTGTGTCAATAGATTTATAGATGTTTTTTATAAAATCCATAGATCGTATTTATGATTTATTTTATGAATTATAAAATTTATTTTTTGCGCACTGCAAGAAATGATGCGATCAATGCTGTGATCGGTACTGTTAATACAACACCAAGACTTCCAGATAATCCTTGCATGATCTCAATTCCGATCACATAAGAGTTCGCTAACTGTCTGTAGCTTAGATCATATGCGTAATTGATCACTAATGTTGTCATTGCACCGCCTACATAAGCAAAGATCAGTGTATTCGTCATCGTTCCCATCATATCTCTTCCAACATTGATTCCTGATACAAAAAGTCGTTTCATGGACAGTGTTTTGTCTGTTTCATAAATTTCCTGAATCGTAGATGCAATGGACATACCAACGTCCATGACGGCTCCTAATGCTGAAATGATGATTCCGGCAAAAAGCAATTCTCCGATCTTTATCTTTGTATTTTGTCCGACATAGTTCAATGCTTCGATATCCGATACATTATATCCTGTGATCCCTGCTGCTTTTCCAAATGTCATCGCTGCCACTGCTGCGATCACGACTCCGATCGCTGTTCCAAGGATCGCAGACACTGTTTTGCTCGAATATCCACCAAGAAGTCCTAATGTTACGATCGTTGTCAACACTGCCACAATGATCGTCAACACGATCGGTGAAATTCCCCGATACATCATTGGGAACATAATACCGATAATACATGCAAACGCAAATACAAGGCTCAAAATAGCATAAACGCCTTTCTTCCCGCCGATCGCACATACCACTGCCGCAAAGATCAACGCAAATCCATAGATTGCCATGGTACGGTCCTGACTATATACGGTAAATCCTGCATTTGTTCCACTTTTATTTACGATCACGATGATCCTTGCTCCTACTTTACAGTCCGCTCCAAATAAAGTTCCGCTCGGATTGATCGCCTGTTTTTCTTTTCCTTTGTAGGTTCCCGTTGTTATTTTGACCAGAACTTTCTGCGTTCCATAACGACTTCCGTCTTCTGCAAGATTATCTTTTATGATCTTTGTTACAACTGCTTTTTCATATTTTTGTCCTTTATAAGATGCCAATGGCGTTTTCTGAAACTGATTGCATTTGACTATGATCCCTGCAAATAAACACACTGCTATTGCGAGGATCAAGATTTTTTTCCATGATACTGCTTTTTCCATAAGTTGTCTTCTTTCTATAAATCGTAGCCTTTTATTTATAAAGAAAAATCAGAGAATGCCTGTGTCCGGATCTATCATTCCGGGCGCAGGCTTTTGCTCTGTCTGATAAATTGAGTTACGACACTAATTCTTTATCATCTCTATTTGATTGTTGCTTTTTTGGCTGTACTGTAGGCTCCATAAATACGTTTTCCATTTAC
>ENA-OVGQ01004006-OVGQ01004006.1-human-gut-metagenome-genome-assembly--contig:-NODE-4006-length-10785-cov-5.967474_pt1 | contig 10785 bp, 9 predicted proteins | sample MGYA00237774_ERZ505427 | MGnify/ENA primary metagenome ERZ505427 (study PRJEB26158, sample SAMN06016404) | human gut metagenome | biome: human gut; feature: ankylosing spondylitis patient; material... | reverse complement strand
CTTCAAATGCTGCACCAGTCTTATGTGCCATTGAATGAACGATACCAAGTAATGCATTAGAGAATGCCATACCTGCAAGACACTGTGCATTATGCATTGAATCTCTTGCTGCCATATCTCCGTTGTATGATTTAACGAGGTTAGCCTGAATCATCTCCATAGCATGAAGTGCCAGTGGATCTGTGTAATCACAGTTAGCAGTTGATACATAAGCCTCAATTGCATGTGTCATGGCGTCCATACCTGTATGTGCTACAAGCTTAACCGGCATAGTCTCTGCAAGCTCAGGATCAACAATAGCAACATCAGGAGTAATCTCGAAATCTGCTATAGGATACTTAATACCTTTCTCATAATCTGTAATAATAGAGAATGCTGTTACCTCTGTAGCTGTTCCTGATGTAGATGAAACTGCACAGAAATGAGCTTTCTTACGAAGCTTAGGAAGACCGAATACCTTGCACATATCTTCAAATGTTGTATCAGGATATTCATACTTAATCCACATTGCCTTAGCAGCATCAATAGGAGAACCGCCGCCGATAGCAACAATCCAGTCTGGCTCGAACTCTGTCATAACAGCAGCGCCCTTCATAACAGTCTCAACTGATGGATCAGACTCGATACCCTCGAAAAGCTTAACTTCCATTCCTGCTTCCTTGAGGTAATCCTCTGCTTTCTGAAGGAAACCGTTACGCTTCATAGATCCGCCACCAACGCAGATGATAGCTTTCTTTCCTTCAAGTGTCTTGAGGGCTTCCAAAGAACCCTTTCCATGATACAAATCTCTTGGTAAAGTAAATCGAACCATAATAAAACCTCCGTACATAAATATTTGATTGTTAAATTATAAACAAACCCTATGCTTTTATTATATGCTTGCCCGTATAATAATTCAAGTAAATTTTATTATAATTTTTTGTAAATATTCCATGAACATTTATATATTTTTATGATGCTTCTTTCCATCCTACCATAACTAATAGTAATTATCCTGTCATCTCACCACACAGCCTATTACCCTAAGGGGGGTACTCTTACCGCTTTCCAAAGTTACCCGGTAAACCTACTATTTCATCAATTTTCACAATCTGGTAGGTCTTTTTTACATTGTCAGTTGGTTTATAATGCTTCTTTCCATCTTAAATACCTACTAAATATGTCACATCTCACACTTTAGTAGGTCTTTTCCTGATACATCTGTAATATTAGTCACATCTTGTCAGCTAAAAAACCTACTATTCTCGCATAAATCACAACTTTAGTAGGCAATTTTCTTTAGCAACCTTAATTCCCATCAAAATTTCTTCTCAAAAGACCTACTATTTCATCTCATTTAGCAGCATTAGTAGGCTTTTTACCAACTTATGCACTGGTTTCATATGCTATTTGACACTGCCAAAATGCGAAAAGCATTTCAAAAAAGCTTTTATTTTCAACTACAAGTTTCTCTCAAACAACACATAATTGTCTGCTGTTCCAGTCTGAATCTTATAATAACAAGTCTCCTCTGTTCCATCATCATATATAACTTCTGCCTCTATAAGTATGGCGTTAAGCATGTCATTTCTTTCCTTGCGTACCGTATCTGGTGATTGTTTATTCATATACCATGAGTATGTACTTGTTGGAAATTCCATATACAATATTAAATCCAGTTCTTCCTGCTCTGCTCCCGATATCTTTTTACTTTGCGTCTTAATAACCTTTTTATCAAGGAATTCCTTAAGCTGCACCTCTCTCTTTTCAAACTGCACACGTGCATTATACGCAGTGTATTCTATAAACTTTACAGACTCTTTATCATACAGCACTGGCCACGAAAATCCCATTATATAAAGATATGATGTATCTGTGTCATGTACATCCTGTTCTACAGACCTGCTGTTTATCTTGAATTCACCCACTTGTTCCCAATCTTCATATGTATCTTCTTTTTCAGGATACTCCACCTCCTGTCTGGCTAAATGGCTGCTTTCACTTGCTGTCTTGTCACTCCCCTGTACTTCTTTATTCTTACATCCAACTGATACACAGCCACATATAATCATCATCATTATCACAAACTGTTTAATTCTCATACATCCCCCTCACATAATAATACATAATATAGCAGTATTAATAACTATAATCAGAGGTATTCCTTTCCCCGAATTCTTTTTAAAAATGTGCCTTGAAGCGAATACTGTTTCAAGTCCGACTGCTACTGCGAATAGTATCTCCTCTGCCATCAGAATAAGCATATACTGGCTTATTGTTATATTCCTGAATACCTTTGCTGTATTCATATAAGTAAGGCTTATAAGCGGTGCATTAATATATGGCATACCATAAGCCTTATACATTATTATCATTTCGATTATATACAGTAAAAATGCACTTACCCCTACCAATATGCATACAGCAGCTGCCTTAACTGTATGTTCCCATCTTCTCCCTTTCTTAGACGAGCCAATAAGCATATTCATTCCGTTCTTATATTCCACTGAGTTTTCAGTCTCTGCAATAAGAACAACTCCAAATCCGAGTATAATATATATAAGCAGTTTTCTCGTTGCTCCTTTACTGCCAAATATCTGGTCGTATCCCCGTTGTGACATAACATACGCATCTATTCCGTACTGCTCTTTTATCTGTGAAACATATTCAATCTGCTGCATATATTCGCTCATGTTATCAAGCAGTCTCTCAGCATCCATGAGGTTGTACACATATCTGCTTACATCATCCTCACTAAGTTCTCCCCGCTCATACTGTTCTCTTGCAGTATCCAGCTTTGCCTGTGCCTCATAAACATCATTTTGTCTCTGCTCTATAAGACTGGTAAATCCACTGTAATCCCTGCCACCATACTGCTGATAATATTCATCACGCTTTTTTTCATCTTCAGAATATGCTATTTTCTGGTTATTACATATAAATATTGTTATAAACACAACAACACATATTACAATCCAGCCTCTTGCTGTTATTAAAAATTTGTACATTTCTTTCCAGAAATACGGAAATCTGTCCAAAACCCTTTGAACTCCATGTCCGATTTTTTCAATCATTTTTCCTATAAAGCCGGCGGTTCTTCCCGGACGGATAACCTTTCCAAGTAGCGCAAGAAATATTGCTGATATTACAGCTATACTAATACACACCATGCACAGCACATTTATCATACGCACAGGAACACCTGCTATCATGATATTATCATACTTCCTAAGTATGCTGCTTACATTCATCACATTTATTATATTAATCTTCTTGAAAATTCTTAATCTGCCCTGCATTGATATATTCTGGTATGCAAATGCTTCCGCTCCTGCAATTATACCCACCATCACAATCGAACTAATTCTTTTCCTGCATAACGCAAATACGAGTGATATAACAAGCACTATTGCAATAACTATCAAAGATATAATCATATATCTTATAAAAAGATATGTCATTACGCTTATCGGATAAGTAAAATTATTATACCCTTTCAGACACTGTACAGGTGCTGTAAGGGAATCCCAGCCACCATACACCACAAGCATAGAGACAAGACCGCATAACTGCATAATCAGTGATACAAATAAAGCACCCAATCCGACTGCTGCAGTATCCTTAACTGCAAGTCTCATTCTTCCATTGACAGCAGTATAGATAATCTGCCACATTCCATTATCCCTGTATTCGTAAATGTTATAAATAATATATATCATCAACGCAAGAACGATATAGATAGAAATATCATTCTTCAGAAACTGCTCAACTGCCCTGCTGTTTAATTCCCTAACCTGTACATTTTCAATCCTTTTATAATCATTTTCCGTTTTATTGATATTGGCTATTGATTCTGATGTACCGAACACACTGAATTTTTTCATATTCGAGGCATTTGTAATAACTGCTTTAACACTTTCTGTATATCCATCAATATAATCAGACTTTTCCTTGTATTCCTTTGCAAGTCTCTTAAATATTCTTCTATCATCCTGTGCCAGTTCGTCAGCATGCTGCTGTATCTGTTCATCTGTATGCCCATTAATCAGCCAGTTGTACTCTCTTACTTTAATCTTATAATTATCTATTCCACAGTCTGAAAAGTCCCCTGCAAAAACAGCCACGACACATATACATGCCGCAGCCAGAATTAGCAATATTGTTTTTCTATTAAGCAGTCTCCCCAGTTCTTTCATCTACCTAAGTTCCTTAATATCCCCTTTTTCAATGTTACTCTTATCAATATATACAATTTTGTTATTCACAAATGAGAACATAAACATTCTCCTGCTATCCCCATGCATAATTGAAAATATCTTTTCCTCGTCTGGAATCGTTCTCTTTGCTGCAAGCTTTCCATCTCTGTCTAACTGATATAATGTATAATCAAGTGAACTGCTCTGTTTGTTAAAATACATTGCCATATTCTTATATCCTTCATCATCCATCCAGATATAATTTCCGTCAAATGTTATATAAAAATATCCTGTATCATTATCACTTTTATATATGCTTTCTGACTTGCCGCTGCCAAGATCATATTCATATATCGTTCCATCTCCAAGACCGCTGTAATACAGCTTGTTATTGTCTGCATCTATACAGTAACTATACACATTCTTGTCAAGCAGACATTCAGTATCTTCCCCTGTAATTCTGAATATTCCTTTTCCTTCCAATGAATATAATCCCTTATCATCTTTTGAAACAGATGTCTTTAAAAAAAATGTGTCACTGCCATATGTTTTAAGCGAATTAATTCCTATACCATATCCCGTTTCTTCATATATTTTATTGCTCGAACCCGTATCAAGATTAAATCTGTACAGCCTTACTGTTACATTACCTTCTATATCTCCCGTTATCTCTTGAGATACATATGCATATCCATCATTGAAGCACATTGACACACTATCCTGTCCACTCAGGACGCATATGCTTCCAAGGTCTGTTCTCTGTGTTCCGTCAGCACTTATCTGTACAAGATTTCCCTTGGAACTTATCATATATATGTACGAATTATAGTAATACAACTCACTTTTAAACTCACTTCCTGAAATATATGCCATGCACTCTTCTCCATCATGCCCACATTGTGGTTTATTACATAACACAATGCTTTCTTCCGACTTATCATCATAAAACATAAGATTATCATCTGATGCGCTACATTTATCAAGATAATAATATCCTGTGTCACATCTTGCCACCGTATGCATGCTTTCAGAAAAGTATGACTGCGTATTATCAAGCTTATCGCTTCCCACGGTTATCGTATTACCTGTTTTCCCCTTACATGACACAATCAAAACTGACATTACAACCATTAATCCTGCTGCTATTCTTCTCATTGTAATCCCCCCGAATCTACAATATTGGTATCTCTTATTTATATACGGATTTTCTTTCAAAAAAGTTTTAATTATCCCCAACAATCTTCCCATCGCTTATAGTAATTATCCTGTCCGTCACCTTCGCAATCCCTTCGTCATGCGTAACGATTATAACAGTCTTTCCAGACTTATTAATCTCCTTAAGAAGCTCCAGCACCTCCCGTCCTGTCTTCTGGTCGAGTGCTCCTGTCGGTTCATCAGCAAGTATGATATCTGCATTAGTCACTAACGCCCTTGCTATCGCAACTCTCTGCTGCTGTCCTCCCGACATCTTTCCCGGCAGCTTATTTCTTTCCGACAGTATTCCAAGATGTTCCATCTGCTTTAATATAATGCGCTTTCTTTCCTTGCGCTTAACATTGGCTGCAAGAAGCGGAAGTTCTATATTCTCATATGCAGTGTAATAATCCATCAGTGCAAAATGCTGGAACACATACCCGATCTTTTCCTTACGCAGCTTATGTACCTGTGAACGGCTTGCCGCTGTAACCTCAGTATCATCAAGATAATACTTCCCTGATGTCGGGCTGTCCATGCAGCCGATAATCTTAAGAAGCGTACTCTTTCCGCTTCCTGACGCTCCCATGACTGCTACGAATTCGCCGTCCTCTATCTTAAGGCTTACATCATCAAGCGCCTTAGTATCATCAACCTTTTCATTGTATATCTTTGTAATATTCTCTAATCTTATCATTTAATAATCTCCCATTAATCATCACTTCCAAGAACCTCTACAGAATCATAATGCAGTATCTTTATAACCGGATATGCCATTGAAAGAATAATCGTTACCGCAATAGCTGCTATTGTCGTCAACAATGTTGTAAGATTAACGGTTATTATACCAACCCCCGAAGTCACCACATTTATAATAACTGCACTTACTGCAAATATAATAAGAGCCGTTACGCTTAAAGCCAGAATATTACATGCCATTGCACCGATTATTCTTGAATCACTCATTCCGTATATCTTCTTTACCGCAATCTCCCTGCTTCTCTGAATCAGCCAGAACTGTGACATCAGCAGGCAGTTAAATATGCAGAATACATATACCATCACATTTATCTTCATATTCTCGCCCTGAAGCGCCTTAACCACATCTGACTCACCCTTTGAGTTAAGCTTCTTGGCATTTATCTGTGATTTTGCGTCCACACTCCTTATATTACCGAATACCGCAGAATAGGAATTATCAAGACTTGTTATGTTGCTTGACAATTCAATCGTATAGCTGTCTTTTCTGCATATTTCTTTCAGGACATTAGTTCCAAGACAATCTATACTAAGAACCATCTTGTAATCATAATAATCTGATGTACTGCTTCCTATAACACCGCATATCTCATATTCTTCATTCTCTAAAGTCACATACTTCTTTCCGTCCATTTCGTATGCGTCTTTATACTTATATCTTCCAACGGCAATAAGCCTTTTACCGCTGTCACCCGGCTCGCTTCCCGGAAGCCGTCCGCTTACCATCTTATATGGAAGCTCCTCATTACTCTTAAGAATAACCTCGCATCTCGTATTAGCACTTATCTGTGCATATGAAAGTGACAGCTTTCCGCCGAGTATCATATTGCCGTCTTCCACTCCGTTGCTTATATAATTAAACATATCCTGACTGTTTCCGACAGTAACATCTAACTGTATTCTGTTCTTATACATGGACTGCAGCCTGTCCGTTTCCTTTGCATATGCCTTATTATATATTGAAAGCACACCGAACACGGCATAGAACATAACAAGCTGGCTTATTATAAAAAATGCTGATATCAGCCTGTACCTGAATACACTCCGTAATAATGCTTTTATCTTTCCCATCAGCCTTCACTCCTTCCCGAAACCATATCCGCCAGTGAAGTCCTGCCAATCATTACCGCAGGTATCACACATGATATCACAAGAAGTATCATTACTGATATTATCAGAATTACCGGCATATAATGCATATGTGCCACATATGCCCCCTCATACAGTCTTCCTGTTTCCTCTAATACCTTTTTCGGAAACAGCGTCTCAAATTCAGCCCTCAGCCGTACAATCCATGCTGCCACAGCCGCAAGAACCATGACAATTGCATTCTGCATGGCTATAAGCCATATAATATCCGACTTGCACATACCATTTGCAAGCATAATTCCATAATGTTTTCTTCTCATAAGACAATACACAATGTTAGACGCTGCAATTGATACTGCTGCAAGAACCGTTATCATAATTGCTGCTATGAAAACAGTATCGTCCACAATGCTGGAATCTTCTTTTTCTTTATCAATCTCATCCTTATAGTTACTTATATTGACAGTTATACCCTCGTCATAACAGAACTTCTTAATCTTATCTGTCACTTCATCAAATGTGCCGGACTCACACTGAAAATAAATAGAGTGTGCATACCCGCTGCTGACACCTTCTAATTCTTTTCTCAGACTTCCCGCTATCACAATCATGGAATCATCAAGCGTGTAATTATCCCATTTACCATATGAGCCTTTAAACAGTCTGTCTTCGTGTATCCAGCCCGCACCCTTTTTAAGAATACCGCCTATCTTAATCTGCCCAATATCATCATCTACATAACAGTTAATCATATCACCGGCATGATACTGCTTTCTGTAATTATATCCTGCAAATACAATCCGCTCATCTTCTCCAAGGTTCTCTAATATCTTCTTATCCTCTTCACTGAGCATAAGATTTCCTATTGCAGCTATATCCTTATCTATTATATTTACCTGTATAGGTTCATCTTCCTCTTCAAAGAGAGTTTCACTAAGAATATATCCGCTCCGTACTACTTCCGGCAGTGTACTCATATATTCATGCACCTTATCTGATATGTCCTGTTTAATATCCCTGGTTACAAAATGAACATATCCCGCATCAGCCGTATTAACACCGAATTCTTTCTCTGTCTGCCTTATCGCATATCTGCTTCCAATATATCCGGTAAACACCCTGTCTATCATAAAAAATGATACAAAACACATGCCAAATAAAAGCAGGGTCACAAACATCCTTCTTGAATATATCCTGAAAACCAGCCTTAGTTTATTATACCATCTCATATCTTCCCCCCTGTATACTGAGCTGTCTGCCTAATTATTAATCATCTGCTCCGCATGCGCCTTCTTCCATTCTGAATATACCTTCTCATTTTTTATCTTATACCCGCCTGCCGCACATGCCTTCAGATATACCTTTTCCCCTGCATCTGAAAATTTATATTCCATTATATAATTAATGTAATCTCCCTTTTTATTAAGTTCCGCATAATCAACATAATATACACCTGTTTCTGTTATATCCTTTGAACAAAGTAAATCACAATCTTTATAATCGTTTTTCTTAAGCGTATCCTTATATTTCAGAAATTCATTTGCTCCAAATGTTTTTCCAAATTTTTTCTTAAATAAAGTCTTTGGGACTCCATATACCGATATATTCATCTTAGGGATATCATCATAAAAATCTTCATACATTGCCACTGATATTGCTCCAATGTCAAGACTCACCATCGTATCTGATGTAGATTTTACATCGCCAGTTTTTTCTACTCTATATGTAAACGCATACCCTGCACTATCCGACAGATACCAGTTGGGAATTGTATCATTCGAATTATAGTAAGGTAATGCAAAATCAGGTACAATACTGGCTTCTACATATGGTGCTCCATAATCACTGCTTGTCTGCTTATTATATAATGCGCCATCTGGTGTATTACCCGCTTCAAGGTCAATCCGCCTTTCTGTCGACGATTTTATATGAAGTTCCTCCAGATAAGAAACACCTTGTTGCTTATTTTCTATATATGGGATATACAGAATAGTATCCTTATCACCATTGTTACTCTTAATTCTGTAGAATCCATTAATTATCGTATAACCTTCATCTGTTGTTGTAGTTTCATACTCCTGAATAATATAATCAGGGTCAATAAGCGTCTCGTCTGCTGCATTATCTTTCTTACCACAAGATGGTAGTGAGAAAATCATCATTCCTGATAATGACATCCATGCTATTTTCTTACCTATTCTGTTCATAGACTTCCCCTCAAAAGCACAGATGCACATATTAAAAATGTGCATCTGTATCTTTATACCATTAACTAATTAGAACTCATCCTACAATAATCTCCAACCTGCTCCCTTGAGTTCTGAACCCAATGCTCTGTATCAAAACAATCTATATCCATCTCATAAGATGTTGTCCGCTCAGCTACGCTACCTTTTCCTATTGCATCTCTATATGTATCCCATTCAGAGCTGTCATTATAAGTGATTATAAGATGTAAATGTGAATATATAAATTCATTAGTATTAGCTATTGTTTTCGCTACACATCTTTTCTCACCATTAGCTCTGTAAACAGTAAGCTCTGTATCCATATAATCATGATACTCAATTGCTGCCATTACTGGTATACTAGCCATAACAACAAACATTGCTGTCAAAACTAATACTCTTCTTACTTTAGTTGAAAGTTTACGCATAATTTTTCCTCCATTAATCTTAACATATTGATACATTTAATATCAACGACTTTTGTTACCCACATCAGATGTTATACATTAATAAAGTTTAAGTTGTGGTTTTCATTTACCGTATAATCATCTGATACTCGTTCTCTTTGTTACAATACATGGCAATTGCATAAATGATGCTAATATAATTCCAAAGCATATACATCTTGCTGCTGTAAAACAGCCTAATATGCTGGTACATATTATAACTATTGAATATACTGCCAACTGCATAACCGCTATTTTCTTATAATGCCTTATCTCTTTTTCATTCAAGACCTTATTGTCTGATTGTATTGGCGATACTACGCACAATTCTATAATTGCTATACATGTCGTTATATACATATATGCTGATTTTATATCACATATTGATAGCTTTATCATAGCAGTCAATAATATAGTTGATATTATCATGCATATTGATAATTTCTTAGCATGATAACCACCACTATACTTTTTCAGAAACATAAATGGAATAATTAACAATACTCCATTAATAATACTTCCTGCCAGCCACCCAATCACAATCGCCATAATAACTGGCAATATTAATAATTCCGCACTATATACAGCATATTCATAAAGCTCACGATTTTCCTCTGATATAGCACTATTCCTTATTAGCCAGTTGATTATTGAATTTCTTACTCCTTCCATCACTTTAATTTCTTGTATCTGTCTAATCCTGCTGGAGTCTTAGGCTCATATGCTAATAGACAAGATGTTGAATTAGCTTCAAGCTTCAACACTTTATCAAGTACCTTAACCACTTTCTTAGCTGATTCTCTCTTTCTCACAGACATCCCCCTCCTTTCTCAATCGTACACAACCAAAACTCTATAGTTCTCTTATACCATATATATTATTTAAATCAATAGT
>ENA-OVGQ01003999-OVGQ01003999.1-human-gut-metagenome-genome-assembly--contig:-NODE-3999-length-10812-cov-4.341080_pt1 | contig 10812 bp, 9 predicted proteins | sample MGYA00237774_ERZ505427 | MGnify/ENA primary metagenome ERZ505427 (study PRJEB26158, sample SAMN06016404) | human gut metagenome | biome: human gut; feature: ankylosing spondylitis patient; material... | reverse complement strand
CGTTACATAATTTTTTTCTTGCATCGCACGTAACGCTTTCTTTCTGCTAAAGAAATATCTGATTAATGGATAATGCGTCCAATAGATATTACGGTTATTTGTAATAACCTCTTTCCACGACACTGGTTTTGCTTCCACGTGTGCTTCTTTTATCAAAGATACTATCCTGTCATTATGTACTATTAGTACAGACAAACCTTCATGATGCTGTTCCTTGAACGATTCATCACCCCAAAAATCGCCAATCGTACAGTCACTGTTACGATGAAGTCCCACAAACTTACAATCAAGGCAGGAAGACCGTTTTAATAGTTTTGAAGAAAAAGTGTTGAGTACCATGTTGTCCAAGCCTAAATCTTCTATACTTCCATCCTTGCGTATCATCTTCAAGGAATATCTGAAACCTTTGCTTTGCCAACCGTTTTCTTTGTCCCTGAATGAGAATATACCTTTGTACTTACCGGATGCTTTCAAATGCAGCATAGGTAACATGGTGGAAAGACCACCACAAATGGTGTCAATCGTATAAAGTTTTTCTTTCTTCGTTTTGCCGAGAAAAGATAACAGCCCTGCGACTTGACATCCAAGACCGGAAAACAACACATACATTCCTTGCCGCAAATCATTCCGCACCTGCTTGTAAACACCTGTCATATCGCTATGCTGGTATTTGGAACCTTGCAACCGATAGAGTTCGCATTCGTCTGTAATCCGCAGGTGTTTGACATCGAATCCCTCAATTGCTGCCCCATATACACAGCCGCCTTTCCGGATGACGGACGAAGCCAATGCAGCAAATATTCCTCCGGATGCACTCTGTTTGCGTTGCTCTGAATCCTTGTTCCATGCAGCATACGGAAAAGATTCTCCTGTTACCTGAGTCAGGTTTAATATCGGACACACTTGCGAGCATCTTCTGCACTCCACACATTGTTTTTCTGTATCCGTGATAATGGTATAATAGCCGTTTGCATCTATTGCAGCCTTCAATACGGTGTGTGGACATGCGTCAATACAGGCCATGCAACCCGTACATTCTTTCGATGATGCCAATTTCATAAATGTAACTTGTTACGTGCAAAAGAGAGAATCTTGTTACGTTCGGCTGAAGAAGTTCCCAATAGCCAGATTACAACTATGCAAATAAGGAATGACACGGACATGCGAACGATGAACAAGGACAATCCTCCTTTCGGTAAGAGATTCATGATATAATACTCTACAGGCAGAATAACCACCACAGAAGGGAGCACCGTTTTCAGCAAACTGCCAAGATAAGTTTTTTTAGGAAGAAATATCTGCCTGCCGGCGATGACAAGCCGTGCATAAAATGCGATAACAGCCACTATACACATCACGACAGATGCTATATACGGATTTTTATAAATCTGCAAAGATAAGATAGCCAATGGCATTGTCAGCATATTTATGGTGGCAACGACCAATTGGTATTTCTTTATATTGTTGGTTGCCATCACTCCGATTAACAGAGTGCCTGAAAGCGTTCCTATAAGTGCGTAGGTCAGTTCCAAACGGCATAGCCATGGGGTATATTCCGGCACATTGACTAACCAAAGTTGGAGAATGTCTTGCATATTGTACATGAACGGAACAGCAAGTGCCAATAACAGAAAGAACGAGAGCCTGGAACCGATGATAATATATTGGTGCATCTGCGAATATTCTTTGGCTGCATACGTCTTTACGATTTGGGGATTAAGCGATTGCTGGAAATTTCCCGTAAACGAGGCTAATGCTCCATTTACCTGTGTCGCAATACCCCTTGCAGCATTGATTACCACGCCAAAATAGAAATTTAGTACTAAGTTCATTCCTTGGGATATAATGACAGAAGAGAGCGCACCGAAAAGATTCCATCCGGAATAAACAAAGATTTCACGTATTTTGTTGCGTTTCCAATTCTTGCGAAGGCGGCATTCCGGGAAATGCTTATAACTATAAAACCTATAACATAATTGTGTGATAAAGACTACAGCAAACATCAGTCCAGCATAAAGAATAAGTTTGTCTGTAATGGCCAATGGTAACAAGAATGCTATTGTTAATTGTAATAGCCCTTCCGCAATACTGATTAATGCAAAGGCATCCATCTTTTCATTGCTAATAAGCGCAGCGTTGTATGGGACTGTGAGAGTCTTGCACAACAGGCAGCCTAATGAGAATTGAAATACGATATGTGCTGCGGTTATGCGTGACGGATTTACATTCAAATAGGTATTGATATAGAATATGCCGAAACTTTCAGCAATAACAAAAATAGCAAGAGCAATGATCGCATGGGTAATACAAAGCGAATTAAATACGGAATTTTCTTCTTCGGCATCCTCCTTGCCTTTTGCAAAAGAGAGGAAACGTTGGGAGGCTGCTGCCATGGAAGTATTGAGGAATCCTAGAAATACAACGACAGAGCCAACCACCGAATAAAGGCCAAAATCTTCCGCTCCTAATGCATTAAGTATAATCCTAGAAGTATATAAGTTGACCAATATCAGAATGCCCATTCTGATATACAGCATCAACGTGTTTTTGATGATACGTTTATTGTTTGAAGATTGGTTCTGCATCGATGTTTTTACAAAGGATTATTGAAAGTCACTGCTTTTTCAGAACTTTTTCCCAAAGATAATAGAACAGAACGTGTTCAGCAGAATCTTGAAGTCGAACAGCCATGAACGGTGTCCTAAATAGTAAAGGTCGTACTCCAGACGACGTAACATCTTTTCCATCGTGTCCGTATAGCCGTTATACAGTGTGGCGTACGAAGTTACACCCGGACGAATTTGGTAAAGATAAGTGTATCGCGCATCATGTTCAAGTATTTGGTCAATATAGAACTTGCGTTCGGGACGTGGCCCTATGAATGCCATATCGCCACGCAGTACGTTGTAGAGCTGGGGCAGCTCGTCCAAATGGTGTGCACGGATGAAACGACCTATCTTTGTCAAACGAGGATCGTTGTCACCCCCGCTATGGCTAAGCTGCGGTCCGAACTTTTCGGCATCCAGACACATGGAACGGAACTTATAGATATAAAACGGGCGGCCAAACCTACCGATACGTTCTTGCTTGAAAATAGCACTTCCTCCATCTTCCCGGCGAATGGCAATATAACAAATCAAGAATAACGGAGAAAAAACAACCAATGCAATCAACGACAATATGAAATCTCCGACGCGCTTGACATTGCGCGCAAATGCGGACATTCCGTCAGGAATGAAACTGTCTTTGGGTACGTATTTACTTACATGTGTAGTTACTATTATTTCATCATCGTTGCTAATACCACCTTTCAGTTTGTTTACCCATTTTGTATATACGTCTGTATTTATGGCATCAGGCATCCGCAGACTTATATAAGTGTCCGTCTGTGAAGCAACTTCGATGGCATTCTGCAACAACGGTATGACCGATTCATTGGAAGTAATTTTACACGGCATTTGAAGACTTTTGGAATATCCCCGTATACTGTTATAACCATTGCTCTTGCCAAATAACCGTAAGCCATACGCCGAATAACCATATGCATACCACATACCTGTCATCTCTCCACGGTACAAGTGAATTTGGTATCCATTATTACTATACTCATTGGTTAGAATGCTATTGGTTTCCATAAATATAAAAAAACTCTATTATTTCTTGTGTGACGAGTACCATTGCTGTTCTATTGGTATTCTTATTTTGAGGAATGTACTCACAAAAAACGCCTCAATTTATCCGACAAATTTTCCTGTATTTTTTTTGTAATTGCTTCTTTCCAAATTGAATGGCAATGGGTATCGCTACCAGCCAAGTCATAGAAACTGTTTCTCAGCAACCATTCGGCTTTCTTCCTTATCCCAATACCGTATGCGCCGACTAACGAAAAAAGGTTGAGTTGAAGTCTTACATTCAATCCTTTCAATTGCCTGTAATCGTTTTCATCCATATATACATACCGTTCGGGATGTGCCAGTACGGGAATATAGCCTTTTGTCTTGATGCGGAGCAGGATGTTGTTCAATCCCATCGGAGGATTGAAATAAGAAGTTTCCACTAATAAATGTTTTCCGTCCTTGCCCAAAGGCAGTACATCGTTCTTCGCCAGACGTTCTTCAAACAGATTGTCAAGCATATTCTCGGTGGCAAGATAAAGCATAATGCTTCCCCGATAGGTAGCCTTTAATTCCATGAATCTTTCTTTCAACTCTTTTGTCGTGTTCGGCATATCCTCCATGACGTGTGGTGTTAGCCAAACCTCTTTGATTCCCAACTGCTCATAAAAGGAGAGGAGTTGCAGGGATTCGTCTATCGTCTGCACACCGTCATCCACATCGGGAAGCAGGTGACAGTGCCAATCAGTAAAGCCTTGAAAGATTCCACTATCCTTCAGACTGATGCGCTTATTAAAAGACCACACGAAGACAAAGAAGAATTAAGAATGAATGATGAAGAATGGATTTTCAGTATTCTTCCTTGGTATATCCGGCATAACCGTAATGGTAACCATACTTGTAACCATACTTATATCCGTAACGTCCGTTACCGCCGTCCGTACCGTTTAGGACAACCGACATATTACTGTATTTCTTGTCTGTATAGAACCTTTCTATCTCCGGCAACATGCCCCGGTCGAGCAATCCTGCACGGATAATAAACAGAGTGATGTCCGCCAGTTTATTGATGATGGCGGCATCGGCCACGATTTCCACTGGAGGGCAATCGATGAAGATGTAGTCATATTCCTTGCGTAAGTCGTTTATCAGTTGCTCCAACCGTTCTACGAACAGCAGTTCGGTAGGGTTGGGTGGTATCATACCTACGGGGATGATGTCCAGCTTGGCATCGTCCGCAGGTTTGCGGACGATTTCCCGCCAGGTCTTCGTCTCTCCGATAAGGTAATTGGAGATGCCTTCTTTCGGTCTGCCCACATACTCGCTGAGCGAACCTTTACGCAAATCAAGGTCGATGGCAATCACTCGCTTGCCCTTGATAGTGAGGCTGGTGGCGAGGTTGAACGTGATAAAGGTCTTGCCACTGCCCGGATTGGCCGAGGTGAGCATGATGACATTCGACTCCCGTTCCTTGCCCACGACAAACTCCAGATTGGTGCGTACCACACGAAACGCCTCGTTGATGACATTGCGGCTCTTTTCTTTAACCACGATTGCGCACTTATTCCCTTTTGTCTTTGTTTTGCAATCGTACCATTTGTTCTTCTTGCGGAAGGCAAGAGGTATCTCGCCCACGAAGGGAACGGTCATATTTTCCAGATCCTTACGGCCACGGACAACGGTGTTCATGTTCTCACGAATGAAAATGATGACCACGGGAATGAGCAGTCCCAAAGCGAAAGCCACCAGTAGGATATTTTTCTTTACCGGTGCAGTGGGTACCATGCTGCCACCCGGCATGGTGATGATGCGGGTATTGTAGGCTGTGAACGCCTGTGAGAGCTCGTTCTCCTCACGTTTCTGCAACAGGTAAAGGTAAAGTGACTCCTTCACCTTCTGCTGCCGTTCTACCGAGAGCAGGTACTTAGCCTGCTGCGGATTGGACGCAATCTGCGAGGTAGCCTGCCCGCTGTAGCCCCGCTGGCTCTTTATCTGGGCATTTAGGGTAACCAGCTGGTTGTCAATGGAGGTGAGCAACGCGCTCCGCATGGCGGAGAGGGAAGCGTCCATCTCCACCACCAACGGGTTCTTCTCGCTACTGTGCGACACGAGGCTGTTGCGCTCCAACAGTTTGCTGTTGTACTCGCTAATCTGTGTGGCGATGCCCGGATTGTCTATGCCGGAATTGGCGGGAAGCAACTGGGAACTGTTACTCTTGTTCGTCAAGTAGTTGCGTATATAGCGTGCCATGTAGACCTGGTTGTCCAGTTCCTTGATGGCGGCATTGGCCTCGCTGGCCTGCGCCATGTACATACTGGCGGCGGCCTGTACATCGGGCAGCAGATGCTCACTCTTGTAGGAGGAGATGTCATCGTCCACGTTACCCAATTCGCCCTCGATCACACCGAGGCGGCCGTCAATGAACTTCGAGGTACTAATGGCTATCTGGTTCTTGTCCCTCACCCAGTTCTCGTTATAGACAGCTATCAGGGTGTTCAGCACGTCTTCCGCCCGCTGGGTGGAAACATCCTTGAATGACAAGGTAATGATGTTGGATTTCTCGTCGGTCTGCGACACGACCAAGTCAGCACTGTAAGCGGAGGCGGCTTCTCCGAATGGCAGGCGTGACACATATAACAAGGTCTCCGTATCGTCCGTATAATAAGGGGTCGAAATGACGACGATTTTCCCGATACCACTTGGTATGGTATCGCCCAGATTCCCTTTCAATTCCATTTCACCGACGTTCTCGTCGTTCCGCTCGATGTCGAATAAAGTGACCTTGCCACCCTTCGACAGTTGCAAGGTGAACGTGGCGGATTCGTCCTCGGGCAGGTCGCTGATGCTGATGCTGATGGGAAGTTGCCGTCCGTAAACTGTCTGGCGGTGGAAACGTCCGGGTACTTTATAATCCATGTCCAAATGCAGGCGTGAGACCACTTCCCGCATCAAGTCGGGTGACTGCAACGTACCCATCTCGTTATTCACATTGGTATTGCTTGTGAACAGGCCAAAATCGGAGAATGTCTCCATGTCTGTGGAGGCAGACTTCCCTTTGGAATCATCCTTGATGAGGATGGAGGCGGAACGGGTGTATACCGGCGGTGTAGTGAGCAGGTACCAGACAGCAATGCCGAGACAGACGGCCAATGAGACCACAAACCAATGCCATTTTCCGAGGCAGAGGTAAAATAAATCCTGTATTCGGATGAAGTCCTGCGGACTTTGTGCGGATGTATTTCTTTGTTGGGTTACCATTTCTTGAATGAGGAACTAACAATAATGATGATTTTATTATTTGAATATCAATACGCTGATGGTAGTCAGCAGGGATGCCAAGGAAATCCAGAATGAGGTGCTGCGTACATTGTTGCCGTTAACCGTGGACTGGCGTGCCTTGGTGTCGTTAGGTTCGACATACACCACGTCATTCTGTTGCAGGTAATAGACCGGCGAGGAATAGAGGTGATCGGCGGAACAAAGGTTAATACCATAGACACGCTGCTTGCCGTTCTCGTTACGCAACACCAGGACTTTCTCGCGTTTGCCATATATGGTCAGGTCACCGGCCTGGCTCAAGGCGTCGAGGATGGTGAGGTGATCCTTGTCGATATTGTAACGTCCGGGACGGTTCACCTCACCCATGACATTCACGCTCAGGTTCATGAACTCAACCGTGACTACGGGATCCTTGATGAGGTCGTGCGATTGTAACTCCTTTTTTATATAGACTGCGACTTCCTCACGGGTCATGTCTTGCACGTGGAGTTTCCCCAGTACGGGGAAGTCGATATCACCCTTGGAGTCCACCGTATAACCGGACAGTCCCCGGTTTGTTCCCAATGAACTTTCCTGTCCCACTTGCTGGCTGATGATCGGAAGATTGAACAGGTTGGTCAGCCTCAAATCCTGGCTGTTGACTAAAATGGATAACTTGTCTTTCGGTTGGATCTTGATTTCCATCGGTACGGCAAGCGTCAACTCGCTCTCACCGGGACGCAGATCCTGGAAGTAAGATATTTCCTTGGATGTGGAGCATGCGACTAAGGCTAAGACCGATGCCGCCACAATAATGATTTTGTAAAACTTCATTGTATTTGATAAAAAACTATAGTTTCTTGTTGATTCGATTTATTTTCCGGGTCAACGTATATTCACAGCTATCCAGCATGTTGCCGTAGCTCAGAACTGGCACATACCAGGCAGCAACGCAACGGAGAAGAACACGACCGACTTGAAGGCGATACCGCCCAGACGGGGAACGACTCCCTGGTGGATCTTGCGCTCGTCGGGCATGTCGAATAGGTTCCTGCGGAAGGAAATCAAAAGGATCTGGGGAATAAGCACCCCTGCGAAAAGTGCGCACACGATAAATACCAAAATTGAATTGACCGTCCAGAATAAAGAAGGAGCGGAAAAATTGGAAATGAAAGCCATAGGCAGTTCTGTCAGGTAAGTTGTATATACTCGGGATCGACCTCCACCCCCACGGCAAGAAATCCTTTCAGTTCGACGAGCAGGCGTTTGACCTTGGAACCCCGTGTCGTGAGCAGGCTTCCCTCGTATCCGTTGAGCGGCCCGCCCACGATGCGAATCTTGCGTCCGTACATGGCAGGAGTAATCTCTTCCGGCAGGTAATATTTGGGGGATTCGGTGGCATTCACGGCACGGATGAAACGTTCCATGTCCGCGTCGACAACGACCATCGGCTCCCGCCAAGTGTTGCGTAACCAACGGAACTGAAGGGTCGGGGTCTTTTTCACAACAGCGTCAAGGTTCTTCCGTGTCTCATGCACGAAGAGCAAGTCTTGTATGAACGGTACCTCCTCACGGACACGCACACCCTTGCGGGTGACCAAGTGCCATTTCATGGGGACAAAGACTTCCATCTTCTTCCCATCAAGCAGTTTATAGGCGGGTAGTTTTGCGTTCGTCCTTTTCAGGTCGCGCATCACGAACCACCGTACCTCTTCCTCATTCTCTTGGGATGCCATTATTTCGCTTCAGGACAATATTATCAATCCTGCACGATTGTAAATTTCTCTACCAATCAAGCAGTTACAAATATGCTTCGTAAAAGTTCGGGATTTCATCCCGTTCTTGCTCCATTGTTTCGTTCTCATCAGAAACTGGCGTTTGTCCGTCCTTACATCGGGCAGACTTTCAGGCGAGTTTGCGCCTGTTTTTGTTGCACTTCTCTCCGTAAGAGATGAATAACATGACATCTATGAACAAAACAGTCTGATAATAAAGACTTTGATTTCTCATCAAATCCTATCTGCTCAACAAATCGTTTTGCAACTTCAGGAATCATACCATTCCGTATTATCTTTTTTTGCTCATTTTTGTAGTCGTTTTCAATATTTTATGTAATTTTGCACCGTATTATTCATCTCTTACGGAGAGACCATAATTCTTGCTCAACATTATCATCGTCCTTGAACATTCCCGCATCCATGGCTATTCCCTGAACAAGTATTTCTTGTTTAGAAAGTTCCTTTTTTGCACTTCTCTTTTCAAGAGATGGGTTACCTTGTAATTATTAATCTAATTATTTAAATATCAAGTGATTTTTATACTGTTCTTCTTTATACAATCTGCTTTTGCTCAACAAATGCCTTTTTTCGCTCAACCGTTTTTTGGGCATGAAACATATTTTTTATCATTTATGGGGTGTTTTTCTATATTTTATGTAATTTTGCATCAAGAAATTCATCTCTTGAAAAGAGAGCGTCCATTCGCTCAACATGCTACTCCCTACATAAAGACTTTAGAATCAGACTATTCGCTTTATCTATAGTGGTTGTGTCCAATGAGGCCAGATAGATCCTTGTAGTGTTTTCTGAATCATGTCCCATACCTTCGCTGATTACAGAGATCGGAATATTCTTACTCCGGGCTGCGCTGGCCCAGGAATGGCGGGCGACGTAATGAGTTAGGGGAACGGACAAGCCCAACTCTTTCCCAATGGCCTTCAAATATCTGTTGATACGATGGGAGGCATTGATATATTGCTTCCTCTCATCCATACCCGGCCTGACGATGATGGGAAGAAGGTACGGGGACTCGGAAACATTGTAACGGCTCACGATCTCCTGCATGCACGGCTCCCATTTTACAAAAAGTTGTTGACCGGTTTTCTTCCGCCGGTACGTGAGGATACCGTTAGCAAGATCCTTCTTCCTTAAGAATGCCATATCGACCATGGACATCCCCCTCGTATAAAAACTGAAAAGCAGCATGTCCCTCGCAAATCTTTTGGCCGGATGCAGTGACAGGTCCAACGTCCTGAGCTGTTTTATCACACGCAGGGGGACGGCCCGTTTCGTTGTCCTCTCGACTCCCGTATAGACATGTTTGAAGGGAAAGCACTGGGTGACGAGTCCCTTCTCCACGGCACGGTTGTAGGTGGCACGCAAAATACGCATGTAAAAGGATATCGTGTTCATGGAGATTTCTTTAGACCTCAGCCATACCTCGTATGCGGTCATCAGGTCGGAATCCATATCTCCTAATGGTACGTCCTTTCCATCCATGAACCGTATGAAACTGTTGAGCGTGGACGTATAGGTCTCAACGGTACGTACCTTTCCCATACGTCTCAGGCCGTTTATAACCTCCCGCATAAAAACGAGAAAGAAAAGCCCGCAATGCTCGCCGTGAAAGGCGGAGGTTACGTCATCGGCAGTGAAAGCGCCTCCCTTCCGTCCCAGGGCCGTGATGACATTCTCTAGCCGGTCGGTATCCTCCGCTATTCTTTTATCCAATAGCAATAGATATTGTCGCCTGTCCTCATCGGATGGCGTGATGACAATCCGGGAATGCCGCTTGCTCCACTCGGCTGGAAACAACTTGTAGGAAGTGTTGATCTGCCTTGCTACACGTCCGTGAATCACTTGATAATAAACCGTGCCCTCTCTGCCGTCCACGGAGGAGGGTCTGAACTTGACTTTTACTGTAGCCATAAACTCTCTGATTTAAAATTTTACAGGATGCAAAATTATCAGATACAATCACTTGCCTGATTACGCAAAATATTGTATTTCAGAGAATAAGAATCTTGTAATGACTAAATATAAAAAAAGGGGAATGTAATGCTGCTTTTTGCCGGAAGGAAAATGCTTTACTCAGTGGATAAGGGGAGGCGTGAAATCAGCCTTCCTTCGTTTATAGCTGGTTTTGAGATGTTTATGCGGCA
>ENA-OVGQ01003991-OVGQ01003991.1-human-gut-metagenome-genome-assembly--contig:-NODE-3991-length-10827-cov-2.651597_pt1 | contig 10827 bp, 9 predicted proteins | sample MGYA00237774_ERZ505427 | MGnify/ENA primary metagenome ERZ505427 (study PRJEB26158, sample SAMN06016404) | human gut metagenome | biome: human gut; feature: ankylosing spondylitis patient; material... | reverse complement strand
GCCTTGGCGATGTGAAAACCGTTCCCGTTGCGCTTGCTCTGATTGGTACCATCATCACACTGGTGCTGGTTATCAGAAAGGTAAAGGGCGCACTTCTGGTTGGTATCCTGATTACATGGATTCTGGGTATCATCTGCCAGCTTGCAGGGGTTTATGTGGTTGATGTGGAAGCAGGCGTATATTCCTTGATTCCCACAGGTCTGATTTCCGCACCCCCCAGCATCGCACCCATTGCCGGCAAGCTGAGCTTCTCCGGTATTTCTATCTTCGATTTTATCGTTGTTGTGTTTGCATTCCTGTTTGTTGACCTGTTCGACACACTGGGTACACTGATTGGCGTATCCACAAAGGCAGGCTTCCTCGATAAGGAGGGCAAGCTGCCCAAGATTAAAGGCGCATTGTTTGCGGACGCATTGGCAACAACCATCGGTGCTGTTTTGGGTACCTCCACAGTAACCACCTTCGTTGAATCTGCATCCGGCGTTTCCGATGGCGGTCGCTCCGGTCTGACAGCATTTACAGCAGGTATTTTGTTCCTGGTTGCACTGCTGTTCTCTCCCATCCTGACAACCATCCCTTCCTTTGCAACCACACCCGCATTGGTTGTTGTTGGTCTGATGATGGTTGAAAACGTAAGAGATATTGATTTCTCTGATTACACAGAGGGCTTCCCTGCATTCATGACAATCCTGATGATGGTTGTATGCTACAGCATCTCCGAGGGTCTGGTATTCGGCGTAATTTCCTATGTACTGCTGAAGCTGTTCGGCGGCAAAAAGAACGAGCTGAATCCCGTTATCGTCATCATTGCAATTCTGTTCTTCTTAAAGCTGATTCTTGGCTGATTTGCAATTTCATAAAAACGTGTTATAATAACCATGTCCTGAAAAGTATTTTTTTTCGGGCATGGTTTTCTTTTTTTGGTTTACCCGTTAAAAAATTGCTAAAAAATTGCTAGGAAATGAATTTGAGATGTCCTTTTTCAGGGACAGGAAAGGCTGGTTACTATGAAAAATCTTCTGGTTGCCCAATCCGGCGGACCTTCTGTTGCCATCAATGCGACCTTGGCAGGCGTTGTGGAAAAAGCAATGTCCAATTATGGGTATCCTGACGGATAAGCTGATTGACCTGACAGAGGCACTGGCAGACCCCGAAACCCTGCAGCTGCTCTGCCAGACACCATCCTCTGCGCTTGGCTCCTGCCGCATGAAGCTGTCCGATTGGGAGGAAAGTACCTTTGAATATGATAAGATTCTGGGCATTTTCCGTAAATATGATATCGGCTATTTCGTTTATATCGGTGGGAATGATTCTATGGACACCGTGCATAAGCTGGCAGGCTTCTGCGAACGCATGCATGTTGATGATGTCAAAATCATCGGCGCACCGAAAACGATTGATAATGACCTGATGGAAACAGACCATTGCCCCGGCTTTGGCTCTGCGGCGAAATATGTTGCGGCAACGATGTCCGAAATTGCCTGCGACTGTAACGTATACGCGCAGCCCTCCATCACGATTGTGGAAATCATGGGCAGGGATGCAGGCTGGCTGACGGCTTCCTCTGCGCTTGGCAGATTGAACGGAGATTCTGCGCCCGATTTGATTTATCTTTGCGAGAGACCCTTCCTTGTAGACCGTTTTCTGGAGGATGTGCGTGAAAAAATGGCACAAAAGCACTCTATCGTCATTGCGGTCAGCGAGGGTCTGCGCAACGAGGAGGGCGATTATGTGACCGATTCCCTGCAGAACAGAGCGGCGGACGCATTCGGGCATAAAATTCTGGCAGGTGCGGCGCGCTATCTGGAGGAAATCCTCCGCTTTGAAATCGGCTGCAAGGTCAGAAGCATTGAGCTGAATGTGATGCAGCGTTGTGCGTCTCATGTGGCATCCGCATCCGATATTTATGAATCCAGATTGATTGGCGCGGCGGCGGCAGATTATGCCATCAGCGGCGGCACGGGCAAAATGGCGTGCATCCGCCGTACCTCTGAGCAGCCTTACCGCTTCGGCATTGATTTCGTGGATATCGGGCAGATTGCAAACCATGTGAAAACCGTTCCCGATACATGGATTAACGAGGCAGGCAACGATGTGACAGAGGAAATGCTTACATATCTTCTGCCCCTCATTCAAGGCGAATTGCCCTGTACCTATAAAAACGGCGTTCCCGTACATCTGCATTTGTATTAAGGATATTCAAGCCATGTTCGCGCATGGCTTTTTTTATTGTGGTATAAATTGCAATATTTGTGTCCATACTCCCTCCAAAGAGGTGATACAATGCGAAAAACAGCAGTCATTGCAGCTCTGCTCAGCTTTCTGGTTTGCCTGCTGGCAGGGTATTACGCAGCCCTTTGGAGAGGGGAGCAGCATCCGGCAGAAACGCAGGCACATGCCGTTTTGGAAGAAAAAAAGCGGATTCATGCCGGAACGAAAATCGTTTATCAATATTTTTATACGCAGGATAGGGTAATGAAAAAGCACATCGAGCCGGCACCGGAATTTCTGCAGGGCTTGGATTTGGAACAGCTAAAGAGCATTTACACCGGCTGGCAGGTGGTCTTTTTCTCATCGGAGCAGGTGATTCTGCGGTGCAGCATCGAGGGGATGAGTGATGAGGTTTATGTTCTGGGCGAGGATGACGGCTTTCTTGCGGTTTTCTATGAGGATGGGAAAAAGCAGCTGCGCCTGAAGGAGCGGACAGAACTGCCGCTTTCCGCCTTGCCGGATGGTGAAGCAAGGCAGCTTCAGGAGGGGATGCGCGTCATCGGGGAGGAAAATCTGGCGAAGGTGCTTGCGGATTTTATGTCATAAGGAATTTCTGATAAGAAGATTTTATTGCTAATAAGAAGATTTTATTGTAAAAAGAAAACTATAAATTTATCTTATTTCCAAAGCAGCTTTCCTTTCTGGACAAAAATTGCCCCACATGCTATACTGGATTTGTGAAAACTCCCCAATATTTTTCACCCATCATACCTTCTCTTTTTTAGAAAAGAGGGAGCGACCGCAGATGACTGCATTGAAGCACTGTTCGGTCGCTCTTTTTTTGCTTGCGGGGGAATTTTTCGGAAAAATTGACACCTCCTGTCCTTTCCCCTTATAATAAAACCCGATGATGTTCAAAGGAAGGTGGTGAAAGCCGATGGATGATAATTTCGGTCTGCCTGCGTAGGAATTTCGCATACAGGCAGTCTATAGCGATGAAACAAGGCAGTTCCGCTCTCCTGCGGAGCCGACCGCGGAGGATTGGGTCAATGTGCGTATTCGTGTCGGGAGAGGGACGGTTTCTGCTGTTTTCCTCTGCACGAATGAACGGGAATATCTCATGGAGGAGACCAAAACGCAGGGGGCTTTTTCTTATTTTCAGGCAACCCTGCCCCCGACTGCGGAGGAAATGACCTATTATTTCCGCCTGCAATGCGGCGAAGCAGTAGGCTATTATACAAAATACGGCTTTTTTTCGGAATATAAGCACGAGGGGGAATTTCGGATTTTCCGCGATTACCGAACGCCCGATTGGGCGAAGGGCGCGGTGATGTATCAGATTTACCCCGACCGCTTTGCCAATGGGGATGTCTCCAATGATGTGAAAACGAATGAATATATTTATCTGAAGCAGAAAACCGAGCAGGTCACGGATTGGAGCAGCCTGCCTGCTGCAAGCGATATCAACCGTTTTTACGGCGGCGATTTGCAGGGTGTGCTCAACAAACTGGACTATCTGGCGGAACTGGGCGTAGAGGTGCTCTATTTCAATCCGCTTTTTGTTTCGCCAAGCAATCATAAATACGATACGCAGGATTATTGGCATATCGACCCCCATTTCGGGAAAATCGTCAGAGAAAGCGGTTCTGTTCTGGCGGCAGATGCCAAAACGAATGAAACCGCATCGCTTTATGCCGCTCGCACAACAGCGGACGAAAACCTTGCCGCCTCGGATGCACTTTTCGCAGAGCTGATACAGCAGGCGCACGCAAGAGGGATGCGCGTCATTCTGGACGGCGTTTTTAACCATTGCGGAGCCTTTCATAAATGGCTCGACAGAGAGGGACTTTACAGGGGCAAGCTGCGCGGCGCATATCGGCATGCGGATAGCCCCTATCATGATTATTTTTACTGGAACGAGGATGGTACCTACGAGGGCTGGTGGGGCTATGAAAACCATCCGAAGCTGAATGTGGAGGGCTGTGCGGCGCTCCGAGAGGAGCTTCTTGCGATTGCAAGGCGTTGGGTTTCGCCGCCGTTTGATGCGGATGGCTGGCGGCTGGATGTTGCCGCGGATTTAGGAAAAACAGAGGAATTCAACCATGCCTTCTGGCGGATGTTCCGCACTGCGGTCAAGGGGGTTTCTCCCGATAAGCTGATTCTGGCGGAGCATTACGGCGATGCCGCCCCTTGGCTGACGGGCAATCAATGGGATTCCATTATGAATTACGATGCCTTCATGGAGCCTGTCACATGGTTTCTGACGGGGGTTTCCAAGCATAGCACCGAAAAGCGTGAGGATATGTATAATAATGCGGATGTGTTCTGGGGAACCATGAGCTATCAGATGGGGAGGCTGCCGTCACAGGCGATTTCTGTTGCCATGAATCAGCTTTCCAATCATGACCATTCCCGCTTTCTCACGCGCACCAATCGCCAAATCGGCAGAGTGGAAACAGAGGGCAGTGCCGCGGCGGATGCAAATGTGGAAAAAGCAGTGCTGCGCGAAGCCGTTTTGCTGCAAATGACATGGAGCGGTGCGCCGACCGTATATTACGGGGATGAAGCAGGCGTAACAGGCTGGACAGACCCCGATAACCGCCGCACCTATCCTTGGGGCAGGGAGGATATGGAGCTGATTGCCTTCCATAAGGCAGCAATTTCCCTACGGAAAGAGTATCCCGTTCTGCGCCATGGCTCGCTGAAGCAGCTTTATGGGGCTTATGGCGTGCTTGCCTACGGGCGGTTCGATGAAAAAGAAAAAATTCTGGTTGCGCTGAATAATACAGAGGAAATCCGGACGGTGTCCATCCCTGTCTGGCAGATGGGCGTGCAGGCGGAAGGCACGCTGCAAAATTGTCTCATGACGAATCGGGACGGCTTTACGGAGTTCGGCTTTTCCTATCCCGTCCGAAACGGGAATGTGCTGCTGCCCCTGCCGCCGAAAAGCGCAATGGCATTAAGAGAAATTTAGTATATTTTAATTATATTAAGGAAGAAAAAGAATGAAGATTTTATATGAGGATGCAGTCATGCTTGCGGCGGTGAAGCCGCAGGGGATGCCTGCGCAGGCGGATAAAACAGGAGATTTGGATCTGCTTTCCGCCTTGGAGGAATATACCGGACAGCCGCTTGGACTTCTGCATCGCTTAGACAGACCTGTCGGCGGCGTAATGCTGTTTGCGAAGGAGAAAAGGGCAGAAGCCTTTCTTGCGAAGGAAATACAGGAGCATCGGCTGAAAAAAGCCTATTTGACGGTGCTTTGCGGCAGATTGCCTGCGGCGGAAGGAGGATTAGAGGATTATCTTCTGAAAAACGCACGCACGAACCTTTCCGAAGTGGTTTCCAAGGAGAGAAAGGGCGCAAAGCGTGCCGCTCTGCGGTATCGGCGGCTTGCGGAGGAAGAAACGGAGCAGGGCGTGCTGACCTTGGCGGAAATCGAGCTGAAAACAGGCAGGCATCACCAGATTCGCGTGCAGACGGCGCATGCAGGCGTGCCCATCTGGGGGGATAAAAAATATAACAAAGGTGTTCCGAAGCGCGGCAAAACGGAGATTGCGCTCTGGTCTTACCGCTTAGAGGGCATCCATCCCGATACGAAACAGCCGTTTTCCTTTACCGCCAAGCCCGAAGGGGAGCCGTTTTCACTTTTTTCGGAAGAATTAACGGAATTGTAAGAAGTATCCTTTGCAATTTCCAGTAAGTTGGTATATAATATGGGAATATCAGAAGAAACCTACGGAGAAGAACCTGTATCGGTTCTTTTCTTTCCGGAATAAATTAGCAATCACAATCATTGATGGCTAACAAACCAAACCAAGGAAGGTGAATAGGATGCAGGAGAAATATACAAAAAAGGCCTTTGATGTGCTGCAAAGGGCAAAGGAGGCCGCAGCAAAGCTGGGCAATGAATATATCGGCACAGAGCATATCCTGCTTGGGCTGACATTGGTGCAGCAGAGCGTTGCCGCAAAGGCGTTGGAGGGGCAGAATGTGACCTACCATCAGGTGATGGAGCGTATTTGCGAAATGCAGGGGAAAAAGCAGAAATTTTATCTCCCCTTGGATATGACACCGCGCGCAAAGCGTGTGGTGGAGCGCAGCAAGCAGGAGGCGGTGCGTCTGGGGGCAAATCATGTCGGGACAGAGCATATTCTGCTGGCACTTCTGCGTGAACCGGATACGCTTGCCATCACGCTTTTGGAGGATTTGGGCGTAGATATTCAAACATTGTATGAGGATATCATGCTGCTTCTGGGCGAAAGCGAGGCGCAGCCTGCCGGTGTGCAGGGGATGCACGAACGCCCGAAGGAAGAAATTTCCGAGACGGAAACACTGGATAAATTCAGCCGAGATATGACGGCACTGGCAAAGCAGGGAAAATTCGACCCGATTGTCGGCAGAGAGCAGGAAATTGAGCGTATCATTCGGATTCTGAGCCGCAGAACGAAGAATAACCCCTGCCTGATGGGAGACCCCGGTGTCGGGAAAACGGCGATTGTGGAGGGTCTGGCGCAGAAAATCAGTGATGGCAATGTGCCCGATACCCTGCGGCATAAGCGGATTCTTTCTCTGGATTTGTCTGCTATGGTCGCAGGCTCGAAATATCGTGGGGAATTTGAGGAACGCATGAAAAAGGCTCTGGAGGATGTAAAGGCGGCAGGCAATATCATTCTTTTCATTGATGAAATCCATACCGTCATCGGCGCAGGTGCGGCAGAGGGCGCGATTGATGCCTCGAATATTCTCAAGCCTGCTCTGGCAAGAGGGGAAATTCAGCTGATTGGTGCAACCACGCTTGAGGAATACCGCAAGCATATCGAAAAGGATGCCGCCTTTGAGCGGCGGTTTCAGCCTGTGCGCGTGGAGGAGCCGACAGAGGCGGTTGCCGTGCAAATGCTGACAGCACTGAAGGACCCCTATGAAATGCACCATAGGGTACGCATTTCGGATGAAGCAATCGCGGCGGCAGTTAGGCTTTCCGCACGTTATGTAACGGAGCGATTCCTGCCGGATAAGGCAATCGATCTGATTGACGAAGCAGCATCCTGCCTGCGTCTTTCCGCGTATACTGCGCCTACCTCCATCAAGGAGCTGGAGGCAAGAATTGCAGAGCTGGAACAGGAAAAGGAGACTGCCATCAAGACAGAGGAATTTGAACAGGCGGCAGAAATCAAAAAGCTGCAGGATGGTCTGCGTACCAGCCTGAAGGCGGCAAAGCGTGCATGGGAATCCACGCATGACAGTGGCGAAATTGTGGTGACGGCAGATAATGTCGCAGAAATCGTTTCCCGTTGGACGGGAATCCCCGTGCAGAGCATGCAGGAGGAGGAAAGTCAGCGTCTGCTCCATCTGGAGGAAGCTCTGCACAAAAGAGTCATCGGGCAGGAGGAAGCAGTGAAGGCATTGGCAAAGGCTGTCCGCCGTGGGCGTGTCGGCTTGAAGGACCCCAACAGACCCATCGGCTCCTTCCTGTTCCTCGGCCCTACGGGTGTCGGCAAGACGGAGCTTTCCAAGGCACTGGCAGAAGCGCTTTTTGGGGACGAAAATGCCATGGTGCGGATTGATATGTCCGAATATATGGAAAAGCACAGCGTTTCCAGAATGGTCGGCTCTCCTCCGGGCTATGTCGGCTATGAGGAGGGCGGTCAGCTGAGCGAAAAGGTGCGCCGCAATCCTTATTCTGTTGTGCTGTTTGATGAAATCGAAAAGGCATCCCCTGAGGTATTTAATATTCTTTTGCAGGTTTTGGATGATGGACACATTACGGACGGGCAGGGCAGAAGGGTGGACTTCAAGAATACGGTTATCATCATGACCTCGAATGCAGGCGCGCGCAGCATTGCCGCACCGAAGCGGTTGGGCTTTACGAGCGTGGAAACGCCCGAGCAGAGCTATGAAATGATGAAAAAGGGTGTGATGGATGAAATCAAGACCATCTTTAAGCCGGAATTTTTGAACCGTATTGATGATATTATCGTGTTCCATCCGCTGGAACAGGAGGAAATCACAAGAATTGTGCGGCTTCTGACGGATGTGATGGCAAAGCGTGTAAAGGAAAATATGAATATCACGGTTTCCTTTACCAAAAAAGCAATCGAAAAAATTGCCGAGGAGGGCTATGATAAGGCGTATGGCGCAAGACCGCTGCGCCGAGCCATCCAGTCTAAGATTGAGGATGCCTTCGCGGAGGAATATCTTCTGGGCAATATCAAAGCGGGGGATAAGGTTTCCGTCGGGCTGAAAACGAATGGATTCAGCTTCCGTGTTGTGAAATAATACAGGATTTTATGCAAAAGATTTCAAAAAATTAGCTATACCTGCAATCTATTTTGTGTTATAATCATAATCGTAGTTTTATCCGCTGACAGCGGAGCATAGACAAAGGTTCAAACGCCGGGAATCTCTTTTTTTCGGGTTTCTCGGGCGAGGCACAATAGAGAAGCGAGTGGAGGTACTGAAAATGGCAGTAATCGAAGAGTTGATTAGACAGGAAGACAATGGCACAATCAGTTTCGGCAATCATCTGATGGACGAAAAGAAGAAAGTCCTTGATTTTGAAGTGAGTGGTGATTTATATAAAATCAAAACCTTTAAGGAAATCACAAAGCTGGAAAAGAACGGTAAAATGCTGCTGGAAACAGTTCCCGGCGCAACCGTACATAATTTCACCGTAAACGAAAGAGGCGCAGAATTTAGCGTTGAGGGGCTGGAGGATACACAGATTACCATGGAGCTGGAGCCTGATACAGAATATAAGATTCTGATTGACGATGTGAATGTCGGCAAGATGAAAACAAATCTGGCAGGCAAGGTAACCTTCAGCGTAGAGCTGGGTAAGGATACCCCTTCTGTTGCAATCGAAAAAATCGGCTGATAAAAAACAAAAAGGGACTGTAATCCGGTAGGTTGGATTGCAGTCCTTTTATTATAGAAAAGATACGATTGAGGGAATGCTATGAAAATCAAAACAGTCTATCAATGTACAAGCTGCGGATATCAAAGCCCGAAATGGGCAGGCAAATGCCCCGATTGCGGCGAATGGAATACCCTTGCGGAAACGGCGCAGGTTAAGGGCGGCGCAAAGGCGGTGAAGGCAGCACCGAAGCAGCCGGTTTCCCGCCTTTCGGAGGTGGAAACGGGCAGTGACCAACGCCTGTTGACAGGCATTGCGGAATTTGACCGTGTGATGGGCGGCGGCATTGTGCGCGATTCCGTCACCATCATCACATCACCCCCCGGCGGCGGCAAATCCACCCTGAGCCTGATGGCGGCATCTGCGCTGGCAAAGCAGGGCTTTCGGGTGCTTTATGCATCGGGGGAGGAGAGTGACAGTCAGATTAAAAACCGTGCAGACCGTATTCTGGACACCATTGCGGAAAATATCTGGATTGTGGCGGACACCTCTATGGACAACGTTTTGGACGCGATTCGGGAAATTGACCCCGATCTGATAATTCTGGACAGCATCCAGACCTTTTCTCTGGCGGAATTTCTGCCCTCACGCGCAGGCAACCCGACGCAGACCATGGAATGTGCGTCTGCTCTGGTGGCGCAGGCAAAGAATAAAAGCCGCCCCAGAGCGGTGCTGATGATAGGGCAGATGAATAAAAGCGATGAAATCGCAGGTCTGCGCGCCTTGGAGCATCTGGTGGATGCAGTGCTTGTGCTGGAGGGCGAGGGCGCGGATGAGCTGCGGTGTCTGGTTGCAACGAAAAACCGCTTCGGCAGTACGGGCGAAATGGGCTTTTTCACTATGACAGAGGCAGGGCTTGCGTCCATCGAAAACCCCTCGGCTTATTTTGTAACGAAACGGGAGAGGGGCGATTCTGTTTCCGGCAGTGCGATTGCGGTCTTGAAGGAGGGCTCTCGTCCTGTCATTGCGGAAATCGAAAGTCTGGTTTCCCCTTCCTTCACGCCGTATCCCTCGCGCATCAGCGAAACCATGAAAAAGGATACCATGAATACGCTGATTTCCATTCTGGAGCAGAGGGGCGGCATTCAGCTCTATGATAAAAATGTTGTCATCAAGACCACAGGCGGTCTGTATCTGAAGGAGCAGGCGGCAAATCTTGCCGTGCTGATGAGCATTGCCTCCTCGGTTTATGATAAGCCGATTCCCTCGGATTGGGCATTTCTTGCCGATGTCGGGCTGACGGGCGAATTGAAGCGTGTTCCTTCCATGGAAAGCCGCATCAAGGAGCTCGACCGCATGGGCTTCAAGCAGGTTTTCATTCCCACAGGCGGCATGCGGGAGCTGCATTTGGAGAATATCCGTGTGGTGGAAGCAAAATTTTTGTCACAACTTCTGAATCATGTCTTTGGGAAAAAAGGGAATGGATAAAGAATACAGTTTTTTGTCCACAATATAAAGACATAAGTATTTCTTATAGGTATTCGACACAATTTATGGTTTACGAATAGAAATTCCTGTATTATAATAGGGAGAAACTATGTTTTTCCAAGACAAGTCAAAAATGCTTTGGCATCCAAAGCAATCTATACAAAAACCGAAAAAGGAGGTATCCCCCATGCAGAACGTAGAAATTAGAAAATTTAAAAAGGTTCTGGTTGCAAACCGTGGCGAAATTGCCATTCGTGTGTATCGTGCGCTGA
>ENA-OVGQ01003989-OVGQ01003989.1-human-gut-metagenome-genome-assembly--contig:-NODE-3989-length-10828-cov-43.923698_pt1 | contig 10828 bp, 6 predicted proteins | sample MGYA00237774_ERZ505427 | MGnify/ENA primary metagenome ERZ505427 (study PRJEB26158, sample SAMN06016404) | human gut metagenome | biome: human gut; feature: ankylosing spondylitis patient; material... | reverse complement strand
CATCGGCCCCGCCGGTGCTGGATGACCCGCTGGAGCTGCATCGGAAGGCGAAGTTCCTGAGGGTGTAAAGGCTCTCCCTTTGGGAGAGCTGGCGAGCGAATGCGAGACTGAGAGGGCGAGGATGCTGACGGCGAAGTACAGACCCGACGATAGTATCACTCTGACAAAGGGGCTGCCTATCACTGTGCGGCGGCTCTCGGGAGACAGGCTTGCCCTCTCCGTCACCTGCGGTGACACCTCTCCCAAAAGGGGCAACAATTTCGACCGCCGCCAGTGGCGGAAACAGGAAGAAATTGTTGGGGCAGCGGCCAGCAGGATGCAAGCGAGAGCGCAGCAGACGCTGGGAGCCGCAACCCGGGCAGTGGCACGGCGTTAGCCGTGACGGAGAGGTTATCTTTTGGCTAACTCACCATTTATAATACCATAAAAATATGTTAGAATAAATACAAAAACCACCGAAAGGAAGGAAAACATCATGGAGATCGAGCGCAAGTGGATGGTGAACGGCTGGCCGGAAGGCCTGCCGCTGAAAGAGGAGTTTGCCATGCGGCAGGGCTACATCAGCGTGCGGCCCACCGTCCGCATCCGGGAAGAGGCCCTGACGGGCGGCAAGACCCGCTACGTCCTCTGTTTCAAGTCGGGCGGCGGGCTGGCGAGGGAAGAGATCGAGCGGGACATCGACCCTGCGCTTTTCAATGACCTCGAGACAAAGATCATCGGCAGGCCCCTCATCCCGAAGCTCCGCCGCAGCTACCTGCTGCCGGACGGTGCGGTGCTGGAAGTGAATCATGTGGACGAGGGCCAGCCGACGGAGTTCTGGTACGCCGAGGTGGAGTACCCCACGGTAGAGGCAGCCCGCAGCTGGCAGCCTGCCGCCGTGGGCCTCGCGGACTACCTCAGCGACGAAGTCACCGACCAGCCCGGCCAGAGCATGGGGGCCTATTGGGAGCAGACCCGGGGCTGAACCGACGAAAGTTGTGGAAAAACCTTGAAGATTATGATATGATGGTCGTATCACTCATACTGCGGCCCCGGACGGGCCGGGAAAGAAGGAAACAACTACGAAACGACCCAAATTCACGCTGTCTGTGCAGTACAATTCGCCGGTCATCCTGACATTTTTCCTCCTCTCACTGGGGGTGCTGTTCCTGGGCCAGTACACCGGCGGCTGGACGACCACCCATCTGTTCAGCGTCTACCGTTCCTCGCTGAAAGACCCGCTGTTTTACATCCGGCTCTTCGGCCATGTGCTGGGCCACGGCAGCTGGGACCATTTCCTGAACAATATGCTGCTTCTCCTCGTCGTCGGCCCGCCGATGGAAGAAAAGTACGGCAGCCTGCCCCTGCTCAAAGGCATCCTGCTCACGGCCCTCATCTCGGGCATTCTGCAGTGTGCGTTGTTCCCCCGCACGGCGCTGCTGGGCGCGTCGGGCATCGTCTTCATGCTCATCATGCTGGCATCCCTGTCCGGCTTCTCGGGCGGCATCCCCGTCACCATGCTGCTGGTGGCGGCGCTCTATCTGGGCCAGCAGATCTATGACATCATCTTTGTGCGGGACAACGTGGCCAACTTCATGCACATCGTCGGCGGCGTCTGCGGCACAGTGTTCGGCTACGTCAATGCGGGGCCGCGCAGGAAACGGAAACACTAGCCCTCTCAGGCGCTTCGCGCCAGCTCCCCCAAAGGGGGAGCCCTTGGCATGTCGGTCAAGTTACCACTGGACGAGCAAAGCGCGATGTCTCGGGAACGGTAGTGCTCCGCTGTCTAGGCTCACGGCAGCTTGACAAGGAGCGTTGTCCAGAAGTCGCTGCCCTCTGTAGCAAGGCCCGCTCTTTTGCGTCATATCAGACCTTAGGCGTCCAGTCGAAAGCTGCCCGGCACGCCAGTGGCTCGCCCTTTGGGAGCAACAGCGACGACCGCCGCCAGTGGCGGAAACAGGGAGGAGCTATTGGGGCCGCGGCCAGCAGGATGCGAGCGACAGCGAAGCAGACGCTGGGAGCCGCAACCCGGGCAGTGGCACCGAAGGTGACTGAGAGGGCAGCTAAAAACAAGCAAATTTTATCATTCGCGCGGTTTTGCCGCTTGCTTTTTGATGGGCAGCGCTCTATTATATCATTTGTACAAATATTTCCCTTCGAATTTTCACAAAATCACCAAATGTAGTTTATCGGACGGAGGTTGTTTATGAGACGACTGTGCAGCCCATCCCCGGGGATGAAACTGCAAAAAAATCACGACAAAGGAGGACGGACGCTTTGAACGAACACGAAAAACCACAGATAGACTTCATGCACAAGCTTGCGCGCCAGATCGTGGAACGCCGCAACCTTGTGTTCCTGTTTGTCATTCTGGCTGCCATCTTCACGGTGTTCTCGGTGCGGTGGGTCAAGGTCGAGACCGACATGACCACCTACCTGCCCAAGACCTCGGAGACCCGCATGGGCCTCGACATCATGGACGAGCAGTTCACGACCTACGGCTCTGCCGATGTCATGGTGGCCAACATCACGCCCGCTGAGGCCGATGAGCTTTCCGACCGGCTCACCGAGCTCAAGGGCGTCCAGATGCTGGACTACGACGACACGACCGACCATTATAATAAGGACGCAGTGTCGGCCCTTTACTCCATCACCTTCGACTACCCCGAGGACGATGACCAGTGCCTCGAGGCCCTCGACCGGGTGAAGGAATACCTCGCCGACTACGACATCTACGTCTCCACCTCGCTGGGCAACACCCAGCAGGAGACCATTGATGCCGAGGTGCGGGTCATCATGGTGTACGTTGCCGTCATCATCGTCATCGTCCTGCTCCTGACGTCCCAGACCTACGCCGAGGTGCCTGTCCTCATCCTCACCTTCGTGGTGGGCATGATCCTGAACATGGGTACAAACTTCATGCTCGGCACCATCTCCTTCGTGTCCAACTCGGTCACGAACATCCTGCAGCTGGCGCTGTCGCTGGACTACGCCATCATCTTCTGCAACCACTTCAAGGAAGAACACCAGACCATGCCTCTGAAGGAGGCCGTCATCGAGTCCCTGAGCAAGAGCATCCCCGAGATCAGCTCCAGCTCCCTGACCACCGTCGGCGGCCTTGTGGCGATGCTGTTCATGCAGTTCCGCATCGGCTCCGATATGGCCGTCTGCCTCATCAAGTCCATCCTCTTTGCGATGCTCTCGGTGTTCGTGGTCATGCCCGGCCTGCTGATGCTCTTCGGACCCTACATGGATAAGACCAAGCACAGGAACTTCGTGCCGGAGATCCCCTTCGTGGGCCGCTTTGCATGGCGCACCCGCAAGGTCATCCCTGTCATCTTCCTGGTGGTCATCCTCATCGGTTACCACTTCTCGAACCTTTGTCCCTACGCCTACGGCTACGATGTCATCAAGGTGCCGAAGATGAACGAATCCCTCATCGCGGACCAGATGATCGAAGAAAACTTCACCAAGTCGAACCTCGTGGCCCTCGTCTACCCCAAGAGCGACGATTACGGCATCGAGAAAAAGATGCTGGAGGAGCTGGAACGCTATGATGAGATAGACTCCACCAAGGGTCTGTCCAACATCGAGGCCCAGGACGGCTATATGCTGGAAGACAAGCTCACCGCCCGCCAGTTCTCCGAGATGGCCGACCTGGACTACGAGGCCGCCCAGATGATCTACACCGCCTACGCCATCGAGAACGAGGAGTACGGCCAGATCATCGGCAACTTCGCCTCCTATAAAGTGCCGCTGGTGGATATGTTCCTCTACGTCTGCGACGAGGCCGACACCGGCATCGTCTCCCTCTCTCAGGAAGACCTGGACGACCTCCACGACGCCCGCGACCAGATGGAGAGCGCACTGGCCCAGCTGCAGGGCGACGACTACAACCGCGTCCTCATCTACCTGAGCCCCTCTCTGGAACCCGGCCAGACTACTTATGAGTTCACCGACACCATCCGCTCCATCGCCCGGAAGTATTACCCGGACGGCGAGCTCTACATGGCCGGTGACGCCACCAACGAGTACGATTTCCAGAAGTCCTTCGCCATCGACAATGTCGTCGTCAACGTCGTGTCCATCTTTATCGTCCTGCTGGTGCTGCTGTTCACCTTCCAGTCCGTCGGTATGCCCATCCTGCTCATCGTGGTCATCCAGGGCGCTATCTGGATCAACTTCTCGTTCCCGTATTTCATGGGGACCAACCTCTACTTCATGGGCTACCTCATCGTCAGCTCCATCCAGATGGGCGCGAACATCGACTACGCCATCGTCATCGCCACCCGTTTCAACGAGCTGAAGGATAAGATGGAGCACAAGCAGGCCATGATAGAGACCATCAACTTCGCGTTCCCGACCATCCTGACTTCCGGCACCATCATGACCGTGTCCGGCATCCTCATCGGCCAGATGACTTCCGACGCCTGCATCGTGGGCATCGGCCAGTGTCTGGGCCGAGGCACCATCATCTCCATCATCCTCGTCCTCTTCGTTCTGCCCCAGATCCTGCTCATCGGCACCCGCATCGTGGACCGTACCTCCTTTGCCGTGCCGAAGCTGGTGGCCCGCAGCAGCGGCAATGGCCGTATGCGGGTCAACGGCATCGTGCAGGGCGAGATCCACGGCTCTGTGGCCGGTACGATGAACGCCATCGTGGACGGCGACGTCCAGCTGACCGTCATCTCGGGCAACGTCTCTCAGGAACTGGACGACAACGAAAAACAGGAGGTGCAGAATGAAGACCAGTAACCATCTGCTGCGCCGCCTGACGGCTGCGCTTCTGGCCGCTGTGCTGGCGCTGAGCATCGCACTGCCGGTGTTCGCGTCCGACGACGGCGATACCATTTACATCAACAGCGTCTCGGACCTGCTCTCGCTGGCCAGGAACTGTGCCTACGACCAGTGGTCGGTGGGCAAGACGGTTATTCTACAGAAAGACCTCTCCCTCGAGGGGATGCTGTGGGAGCCCATCCCGTCCTTCAGCGGACAGTTCAAGGGCAAGGGCCACACCATCTCGGACCTGACCATTACGGGCCAGTATTCCCCGGCGGGCCTCTTCGGCATCGTGGAGGAACAGGGCTCCATCGAGTCCCTGAGCGTCCGCGGCGTCGTGTCTGTCTCTGACTCTGCCGACACCACCACCGGCGGCATCGTAGGCATCAACCACGGTACCCTCATCAACTGCCAGTTCACCGGCGTTGTCACCGGCGACAGCGAGGTGGGCGGCATCGTGGGCCGCAACGAGTCCGAAGGCACCATCGACCACAGCACGGCCCGCGCCATCGTCACCGGCAAATCTTCCACCGGCGGCATCGCAGGCTACAACCTCGGTGCCATCACCGGCTGCACCAATGTGGGCAGCATCAACACCGAATATCCGGAAGCCTCTCTCGACACCGACGGCTTCACCGCCAAGATGGTGGACTACATCAACAACAAGATGGCCGCCGCTGCTGACGACGCCACCAATTCCGTCACCAACGTCGCCACCGACACCGGCGGCATCGCAGGCCGCTCCTCCGGCATGATCCTGACCAGCGTCAACACCGGCACCATCGGCTACGAGCATGTTGGCTACAATGTGGGCGGCATCGTGGGCCGCACCGACGGCCTCGTATCCGGCTGTGTCAACCAGGGCCGTGTTCTGGGCCGCAAGGACGTGGGCGGCATCGCCGGTCAGGCGGAACCCTATCGCGAACTCGACCTCTCCAAGGACACCATCAAGCGTCTCCGTTCGGAGCTGGAGGTCCTGCGCGGCCTTGTCGATGACACCACCGGCGTCGTCGAGAACTCCACCACCAGCATCTCCAACTCCTTCAGCGCCATGACCAGTCAGATGGACACCGCCATTGCAGCGGCCCGTCAGCTGGACGACCAGGCCAGCGACTACGGCGACGAGGTGGCCGACGAGATCGACCGCGCCTCCACTCTGCTGGCCGATACCCTCACCAAACTCGAACCCGTCATGGACACCGGCGAAGATGCCATGACCAAACTGACCGACGCCACCGGAAACCTCAAGTGGGCCATGCGCGAGATGGCCGCTGAGATGCTGATGGCATCCAGCGCCCTCAGCAAGACCAGCAAGGGTCTGGACAAGGTGAGCGACGCGGCCGAGGATGGCCGTGACGGGATGTCGGCTATCTCTGAGGGTATCAAACAGCTGTTGGAGTCTGTCGATACCGGCGATGACAGCGCTGCCTCGCAGGCGATCTCCACCATCCTGACCGGCTACGACTCTCTCTCTGCCGAGAAGAAGTCGGATAAGAACCTCAAGACCGGCATTGAGCTGCTGAAGGTGGCCAACTCCGTGGCCAGCGTCTTCACGCTGGGCAGCGGCATGGCCCCGGCAATGAAGGCCGTCACCGCAGGCATGGGCCTGCTGCGCACGGCGTCCCTCCTGTCCAACGACAGTGACATTGCCCGTGCTACTTCCCAAATCGCAAGTGCCATCGGCACCATCTCTACCATTGCCACCCAGATGGGCGGCATCGTGGGCAGCGCTGCCAAGTCCGTCTCGGCCTCCGACCACCCCGAGCTGGCTGCGGCTCTGACCAAAGCCTCTGACGCGCTGGACGGCATGGGCAGCGTCACCGACGGTATCATGGACAACATCAAGGACTGGGTCGGCAATAACGGCGGCGGCAGCATCAAGGATGGTCTCGATCAGCTGAGCGATGCTTCCGACAAGCTGAGCGACGCCATGGATGACCTGAGCGACTCCCTCGACCTGCTCAAGACCGACGCCGCCCTCACCAGTGCAACGCTGGCGCATACCTCCGTGGCTCTGGGCCAGATGCAGGACGGCCTCGGCGGCCTGACCGATATGATGGGCCAGACCCGCGACATCCTCCACTGGCTCAACCAGCAGGACCCCATCAAGGTGCCTCGTCCCTCGGCAGAGCTGACCAACACCAAGGACTCCCTCTTTGATGCTGTCAGCGCCATCAACGACAAGATGGACGACATCAACAGCACCATGCGCACCGCCAGCAACCAGCTGACCGACAAGATGCGCGCCGTGACCGCACAGGTCAGCGTCGTGTCCAACCTGATGCTGGATGCTGTGGAAGAGATCAGCGACCCGGGCAGCAAGACCATCTACGAGGATGAGTCGGAAGACCTCATCGCTTCCCAGTCCGACGGCAAAATTGAAAACAGCATCAACCGCGGCACCATCGACGCCGACATGAATGTGGGCGGCATCGCCGGTACCATGGGCGTCGAGAACCTGCTGGACCCCGAGGAGGACAACAAGGACGAGGGTACCTCGCTGCTGCGCACCTCCTATACCGTCAGCGCCGTCCTCATCGGCAACATCAACGAGGGCAGCATCACCGCCAAGAAGGACATGGTCGGCGGCATCGTCGGTCAGGAGGAGCTGGGCCTTGTGACGGCCTGCGAGTCCTACGGCGACGTCACCGGCGTCAATCAGGTGGGCGGCATTGCCGGTGCGGCCAGCGCCAAGCTCCGCAGCAACTGGGCAAAATGCGCCCTCAGCGGTGAAAAGTACATCGGCGGCATCGTCGGTCAGGGTACCGACAGCGACCTCACCGACGGCAGCCTCATCGCCATCAACAACCGCGCCATCGTCTCTGTGCTGGAAGGCCAGCAGTACGTGGGTGCTGTCTCCGGCGGACAGGACGGCGACTTCTATGGCAACCTCTTCGTCTCCGACGATCTGCAGGGCATCGACCGCCTGAGCCGCGTCGGTCAGGCAGAGCCGGTCGCTTATGAGACCCTGCTGGCTCAGGAGAATGTGCCGGACTCCTTCCGCAAGCTGACCCTGACCTTCAAGGCCGACGGCCATATCATCAAGAAGATCAGCTTTGACTACGGTGCGTCCTTCACTCTGGCCGACTACCCCGAGATCCCCCAGAAGAATGGATACTACGCCGAGTGGAGCACACCCGTCCTCGACCAGCTCCACACCGACACCGTGGTCAATGTGGAGTACACGCCCTACATCCCGTCTCTGAGCAGCAGCGTCACCCGCGAGAACGGACGCCCCGTTTTCTTCGTGGACGGCTTCTTCGGCGGTTCCAACGCCGTGCAGGTCACCCAGCAGGACATCACAGCCGATGTCCACGGTGTGACAGAGCAGTGGCTGCTGGAGTTCACCGATGACGGCAATGAGACCCACCAGATCCGTTATCTGACCCCCGGCAAGGCCAAGGGCAAGGTCTACGTCAAGCAGGCCGACGGCAGCTGGCATAAGGTGGAGACGGGCAGCTTCGGCAGCTACACCACCTTCACCACTACCGGCACCGAGGTCGAAGTGGCTTTCGTCCCCGCAAAGCTCCCCGTCTGGGCCTTCTGCGCCGGCGGCGCAGCCCTGCTGGTGCTGCTCCTGCTGCTGGCAAAGCGCATCAAGTCGAAGCGCGGCCCGAAGGGCGAAAAGCCCCGCAGGGAGAAGAAGGGCAAACAGCCCGAGACGGCAAACGCCCCCGCCGAGGAGCTGGATACCCCCATCTCTGAGACGGATATGCAGTAACCCTCTCAGTCACGCCGCAGGCGTGACAGCTCCCCCAGAGGGGGCAACAACGACGACCGCCGCCAGTGGCGGAAACAGGGAGTCGTTGTTGGGGCAGCGGCCAGCAAGACGCAAGCGAAGCGCTGCGGATGCTGGGTGCCGCAACCCGGCCTTGTCTGCGAATGCGAGACTGAGAGGTTGGACGAAGGATAGCCTGGCCGAGAGTCCCAATCCGGACACCAATCTTACGCCAGCCCCAGCATCCCGGCGCACTGGGCGGCAGCTTCGTCCACCTTGCCGAAGTCCACGGCGGCGCGGTAGTAAGTCTCCAGCTCGTCGTGGCAGGCTTTGGCCTGTGCCATCAGGTCGGCGGCCTGTTCCAAAAGCTCTGCTGCCGCCCGCTCGTTGAAGCGGAGACGGGCGCGGTAGCCCGCCAGATTTTCCCGGTCCACGAAACGGGTACACCGGACGGCCTGCACGCCGGGCAGCTGCACCGGGTGCCACCGGTTGTCGGTGAGGAAAGCCAGCCGGAGGGCCGGGATGAAGAGATGGTCTATCTTGTCGTCGGGGTGCATGGCGCAGGGGCAGGTGATGATGTGGTAGCCCCGGGCCAGCGCCTCGGCCCGGATGAGCTCGAGAAGCAGGCGGGAGACGGCGCCGTAGTCGTCATGGAAGACCACATACCGGTCGGCCAGCGCCTGTACGGTGCCGCGGTAGAAGACCGGCCCTTTCGGCGTGATGGCCGACAGCAGCCGCAGCTCTTCGCTGGCCGAGGCCCCCTCGGGCAGGCGGGGGAGAGTCCGGGCGCAGAGCCGCTTGACGTAGCGGCGGACTTTCTCGAAGTTGGCACTGCACGCCTCAGCCCGGCGGCTGTCCAGCAGCAGGCTCCCGGCAGATGCGATATACCGCGCGGCCCGGCTGCGCAGGGCAGTGTTCTGGGCGAAGAGCCGCTTCACCTCGTCGGCGTGGGCGTGGAGGGCGTCGGCGTCCAGTGTGTGGTACAGGCTCACCACCTGCTCCTCTGCGCCCGGGGCGTCCGGCTCCATGACATGGGGTGCGGTGGCGTCCACGATGGCGGCGCGCTTGTCGAGAAAGATGACGCCGTCCAGACTGTCGGGGTCGCTGGCGCAGTGGATGCGCTGGATAGGCTCCCCCTTCTGCTCGGCCTTGACGGCCAGCCGCTTCATCAGCGTCGATTTGCCGCAGCCCGGCCCGCTTTTGATGAGATACATCTGCATCCCCGGTTCCCGCCGAAGCGGCTCAAAATAGCCCTTGAACCCGGCGGGGGTGGTGGTACCCAGAAAGAAATCAACAGAATCGCTGCGTACAGCATTCATACTCAAACACCTCACTTTTGCTATAGGGTATGCAAAAATGAGGTGAAAGGTGTACTCCTCCAGTCTGCTTCGCAAACAGCCCCCTCAATGAGGGAGCCCTTGACAAGACGGGAAAGTTTCCCGTCGAAGACAAAATCTTGCGGAATGCCAAAGCCTCCCTCTTAGAGGGAGGTGTCGCCGGAGGCGACGGAAGGAGTGTACGTATGCTCGCACACCTCGTGTATTTTATCCCGCAGGGCCACGAAGTCACCGAAAGCCTCCGGCTTGTTCTGGGGCTGACGGAGCAGGGCGGCGGGGTGGAACGTCCCCATGAAGAGGATGCCGTTCTTCTCAATAAAGGTGCCGTGCTCCTTCGTCACCGAAAAGTCGGCGCGTATCATCCGCTGGGCGGCGATGCGGCCCAGGCAGACGACGATTTTAGGCCGCAGCAGACGGAACTGCTCCCGCAGCCAGGGCATACAAGCCTCGCTCTCGGCGGGCAGGGGGTCGCGGTTCTGGGGCGGGCGGCACTTGACGATGTTGGCGATATAGCAGTTGGAGGCACGGTCGAGGTCGATGGCGAAGAGGTATTTGTCCAGCAGCTGGCCGCTGCGTCCCACGAAGGGCAGGCCCTGCTCGTCCTCGCTCTGGCCGGGGCCTTCGCCCACGAAGAGCACCTCGGCATTCTCCGCGCCCTGCCCGAACACCACGTTGTGCCGGGTGGTGTGCAGCGGACAGCGCTGACAGGCAAGACAGTCGGTTTTCAGTGTTTCCCAATCCATAAGCTCGGTATCCTCTCACAAACTAAATGACATTTTCTTAACAAATTATCGCACGATTCCTTCCTTAAAATATACCACAAAATTCAAGATTTGTCTTGAAGTTTTCTGACTCTGTGCTAGAATAAAAAAGAAGGGCATATCTGTGATGCCCGGAATAATTGCAAAGTAATTTCGGAGGTAATCAACAATGGCTGATATGTTTGCACCCCTGGTAGCCCAGCTGAAGGCAAACCCCAAGACGATCGTTTTTACCGAGGGCAATGACCCCCGCA
>ENA-OVGQ01003986-OVGQ01003986.1-human-gut-metagenome-genome-assembly--contig:-NODE-3986-length-10833-cov-5.101781_pt1 | contig 10833 bp, 8 predicted proteins | sample MGYA00237774_ERZ505427 | MGnify/ENA primary metagenome ERZ505427 (study PRJEB26158, sample SAMN06016404) | human gut metagenome | biome: human gut; feature: ankylosing spondylitis patient; material... | reverse complement strand
ATCAGCTGTTTCTGACTGGCCGTGTTGAACTGCGGCGCGCCCTCGCATACCCCGATGATGCGGCGGATGATATCGTCCGCCGCATCGGTTTTCGACACGAACCCCTCGGCGCCCGCCTCTACCGCGCGTTCCACGGTGCCGGACGGACTCAACGAGGTCAGGATCAGCACGTGCGGCGCGGGGGAGAGCGAGCGCAGCAGACGGGTCGCCTCGATGCCGTCCACGCCGGGCATGGCGATGTCCATCAGCACCACATCCGGCTTTTCCTCGGCAGCCCGCCTCACGCAGGTCTCGCCATCGGTGGACGTGGAGACGACTTCGATGCGCCCGTGGGAATAATCGTTGAGGATCAGGCTCATCGCCTGGCAGATCATCGGATCGTCATCGATGACGCTGACCCGGATCGGCTTGGGCTCTAAGCCGGTGCCGCTTCCGGTCAGACCGCCGCGTTCGGGCTTTCCACCAGACACACTATTCCCGTTCTTCTCACTCACGCTAGCCATCTTAGCTGCGCCAAGGCAGTTGCACGTCGACATGGAACAGGTGCCGATCGTCCATCCCATACCGGCATTGCCCGTTGACCGAGTGCACGCGCGCTGCCAAACCAGGCAGTCCGGCCCCATGGGCCCGCTGCGTCTCGGTCGCATCCGTGGCGATCGGATTGCTGATATGGATATGTACGCCCGCCTGCGGCGTGGCGGAGACCTCCAACGACACCGGCGCTCCGGGCGCGTGCCGCCGCGCGTTCGTCAATCCCTCCTGGATCGCGCGGTAGGCCACCTTGCCGATTGACTCATCCATCACGCTCAGCTGCTGGATATCGATCCAGGTGTTGAGCGACGTGCCCGAGTTGCGCGTGTCCGCAATCAGCGCATCCAGCGATTCGCGGGTCAGCGACGTGTCGTCGGACGGGGCGAGCTGCTCCCATGCCTGGTGCGGGTTGCGCAGCATGTCGATGATCGAGTGGGCCTCGTCCAATGCCCCGGCCGACTGCCGACGGATGTCCTCGGCCTTATCCGCCAACGATTGCGCTTCGGGGGAGTCGCCGAGCTTGGCCGCCTCCGCCTTGAGCGCGCTGGCGTTCAGGGCCATCAGGGACAGGGAATGCGCGAGGGTGTCGTGCGCTTCGGCTGCGATGGCGTCGGCGAGCTGCTGGTTGGTCAGGTCGGTCTGCAGGGTCGCGGCATGCGTGGTGGCCGCGCTGGCCACCGCATTCGCCGTGCGCAGGCGGGCGCGCGAACGGATATGCAGGCCGATGAGCGTAGCGATGGTCACGAACACCAGTGAGGCCACCGTGGCGGTGATGATGACGGTCGGCTCCTCCACCAGCATCACCATCGGGGAGCCTGAATCGCCGCCGGTATGCGGTTGAGCGAAAATCAGATGCCAAATCGAGGCTTTGGGCTGTTGCAGGGCGTCGCGGAGCTGGGAGATGAGCGTCACGATGGTGCCGCCAACCGTGGCGCGGATGGTCGTGTTCCGGTTTGAACGACGGGCGAGCAATGAGGTCATCGCCATCAGTGCGATGAGCGAGTCATACGGGAACACGACCACCAGCGCGCAGGCGATCCAGAACGTCGCCTCCGGGTATTCGCTGCGGGCCAAGAGCAGGAACCCTGCCGGGAATGCCAGCAAGGTGCAGAGGACCATCAGCGTGTATCCTGCGGAATCCTGCGCAAAATTCTGGGCGAAGAACGAGGTTTGCGCCATGCACATGAAACTGGCCAATGGCACCATAACGACCGAACACCATACGCGCGTAGTCACGGGCACCTCGTCCGTATCCGGTGTAGGAACCGGGGACCCCGTGCCGGGCATAGGGCGAGCGTCAGGCCGTGAGCCGGGTCGGAAACCGGGGTATGGCCCGGCGGCGCGTTGTGGGTTCGTCATGCTTTCCACTGTATGACCTGCATCCGGCCCCCGCCACTGGACATGCGGGCACCGTTATCACCTCCGTATTGCCCGAACAGGCAACGAACAATGACCGTTCGTCCACTAACGTCGCTGTTTCGCGGCCGGTAGCGTCGTGCTCACATCCCTATTTCGGGGAAGATACGAGAAGGAGCGCATCATGTCCAACCACAACATCGCCCCGCAGCCGGTTCCCTCATCCCCACAGCAGTACCAGCCACAACAGCCTCAGTCTCAGCCGCCGCAACCGCAACATCTGCATACCACCATCTGCGGCATCGCGGCCGTGGTGTTTGGCGCGTTGGGTTTGGTGCTGAGTTTTATTCCCATCGTCAACAATATCGCCGCAATCCTTGGCTTCATCGGCGTCATACTGGCGATTATCGCCATAGTGGGCACCTTCCGGGGCAAGAAACGCGGCAAGGTGCTGTCCATTGTGGCGGCGGTGCTGTCGGTGTTGGCCATTGTGATCACGCTGGCCATGCAGTCCGCTGCCAGCAAGGCCATTGACGATTCCATTAAGGAGTCCAAGGGCATCGACACGTCACAATCCTCATCATCAAAGTCCGCGGGCAAATCGTCTGATGCCTCCAAGAGCAAGGCATCCGAGCAGAAAGCGCAGGGCGAGCAGGATTTGGAAGGTGATATCGAAGGTGCCCACGTGAAAATAGTCTCCGCCGTGAAAAGCGTCAACGACTATAACGGCAAGCCCACCGCTCTGGTGACTTATGAATGGACGAACAACACGTCCAAGAACAACTCGTTCGCCACTTTGGCTCACCCGAACGTGTTCCAGAACGGCACCGAACTGGAGACGGCAGTATACTTCGATCAGCCTGAAGGCTATGACGCGAATTCGTATTTGGCCCAAGCACAGCCCGGGACCGCGGCAACGGTGACGCTGGGCTATGTGCTGCAAGACGATTCGCCGATTACGGTGGATGTCACTGCGTTCCTATCAACGGATCAAGACACCAAGGTGACGCATACCTTCACGTTGCAGTGAATCGCGCGGCGGTCCAAGCTGCGATCGAATGTCAATCGAATCTCAAGTGCATGCCACGCGCATGGCGGAAACGCCCGTTACGCTTTGAGATGAGCAGAACGAGCCGATCGATCATATTCATGGAATGTTCAGCTTTGTTCCTCTAAGATTGGTACTGGAACAAACGCTAAAGGAGCGATTATGACATTCGGTCAGCAGCCCCAGAACAACGGGCAATACAACCCGCAATACAACACGCCTGATTACAACGCCGCCCAACAGTCTGGATATGGCCAGCAATACGCACAGTCCGGTTACGGCCAGAACTACTATGCCCAGCCGCAGGGCGCTCCCACCTACCAATACGTGCCGCAGGGTACTGGTGCCGGTGCGGGTGCGGCCACCATCAACACGACGATGACCTACAACTATGAGGAAGCCCGCCGAGTCTCAGTGACCAAGGTGTACGGCGAGATGACCATCGGCATCCTCGTCACCGCCGTGGTCGCCGTGCTCGGCCAGATCACTGGAGCCTACTACAGCTTCCTCATGGCCACCGGCATGGTGGGCCTCATCGGCCTGTGCGTGGTGCAGATTGCCCTGGCCGTGGTGCTCGGCATGCGCGTCACCAAGATGAAGTCGGCCACCGCGCGCGTCATGTTCTATGTGTACGCCGCATTGATGGGCTTCACCTTGAGCTCGATCTTCATGGTCTACGACCTCGGCTCGATCGTCGTGGCACTCGGTGTCACCGCCGCGTTCTTCTTTGCGCTGACCATGTTCGGCATGACTACCAAGTTCAACATGCTCAAGGCCGGCCCGATCCTGATGATCGGCCTGATTGTGCTCATCATCTCGCAGATCGTGCTCGCCTTCGTGCAGGTCGACGGCATGACCAAGATCGTCTGCGCCATCGGCCTGATCCTGTTCGCCGGCATGACCATCTACGACGCGCAGTCCACGCGCGCGCTGCTGACCGAATACGAGGCCCAGGGCCCGGAAATGGTCAAGAAGATCTCCATCCTGTGCGCCCTGAACCTGTACCTCGACTTCGTGAACATGTTCCTGTACATCCTGCAGCTGCTCGGCAACAGGGACTAGCCTCGACAGCCGATTGGCGAGCGGCATGTAGCCTGCCCGTCAAACGTCACAGCCCGACCACATTGTGGCCGGGCTTTTTCATGTCTGTCACATTCGCACGTTAGGCTGGCTCCCCGTGAAAAGACAAGAACTCGTAGGCATGCTGAGCCTGTTGTTGACCGCGCTGATCTGGGGTTTTGCGTTCGTGGCGCAGGTCCAGGGCATGGATTCGATGTCGCCGATGTTCTTCAACGCCGCGCGCTTCACGCTGGGAGCACTGTCTTTGGTGCCGATTCTGCTGTGGATGCGTGGCCGGGGGAGCGCGGATAAGGGCGATACAGCCGGGGCCGATGTCGTTGGGACCGAGGCATCCGTGGCCGTCTCCACAGATGCCGCATCGAACGGTGCATCCGACGTCGTTACCATCACCGGTGCCAAGCTGAATGCGAACAAGCCCGATTCGGCCGTGGCGCGATTGCTCGCCAACCCGGTGGTCATTTCCGTGATCTGCGGCATCGTGCTGTTCACCGCCAGCACCCTGCAGCAGTATGGCATTCTGTACGGCAAATCGGCCGGCCGTGCGGGATTCCTGACCGCCATGTACATCGTGATGGTGCCGTTGCTGGCCTTCGTGTTCCTGCGCCGGCGCATCGGCATGCTGGTGTTCGTGGCCGTGGCGCTGTCCATCGCCGGCTTCTATCTGCTGTGCATCACCGATGGTTTCGGTTCGATCGGCCTGGCGGATATCCTGCTCGTGTTCACGGCCGTGCTGTTCGCCGTGCATATTCTGGTGATCGATACTTTGGGCGGCACCGTGGACGCCATCAAGCTTTCATTCGGCCAGTTCTGCACCACCGCCGTGCTGAGCTGGGCGGGTTCGCTGATCGAAGGCTCGGTCGACTGGGCCGGCGCTGCTCATTCCTGGATTCCGATTCTGTACGCCGGCATCGGCTCGGTGGGCATCGCGTACACCTTGCAGGTGGTCGGCCAGCAATGGGTGCCACCGACGCGAGCCAGCCTGCTGATGAGCCTCGAATCGTTCTTCTCGGCGGTAGGCGGTGCGTTGCTTCTCGGTGAAGTGATGACCCCGCGCGGCTACCTCGGCTGCGCCCTCATCTTCCTCGGCACCCTACTGGCCCAAGCGCCGGCCAGGCTGCCGAAGTGGCCGCAACGGTGAATGAATCGGCCGCAGGCCGATTCCATAGCACCTCAGTCCGAGGTCTTAGGCGCTTCGCCCACTTGCGGCGCGCCGTTGATGTCGCGGTGGATGTTCTGCATCTGTACCTCGATGTTCTGCAATGAGCGCGCGCAGTCGAGCAGCGTCTGGGAATGCTCGGCGAGCTTGTTGTCCGGCAAATCGGTCTTGTAGCGCAGCGCATGCTCCAGCGACGCCCAATAATCCATGGCGATGGTGCGGAACTGCACCTCCACCGGCGTGTAATGCGCGCCCGAGGAGAGGAACACGGGCACCGCGTAGATTACGTGCAATGAACGATACCCGTTCTGTTTCGGGTTCTTGATGTAATCCTTGACGCGCAGCACCTGAATATCGGACTGCGACGACAGATAGTTGGACACGGAATACACGTCGTCGCGGTAATTACAGATCACGCGGATGCCGGCCACATCGAACAGATTGTCCTTAATCGAATTGACGCCGATCGGCAGACCCTTGCGCTCCAGTTTGCCGATGATCGAGCTCACCGACTTCAGACGGCGTTCCATATGATGTATCGGGTCATGGCTGAACCGCACCTGGAACTCGTCGTCGAGAATCTCCAGTTTGGTGCTGATCTCGTACATCGCGCCTTCATACACCTGCATGAGGTCAACGAATTCAACGACCTGTTCGGGAGTGAAGGTGCCTCCCGGAAGATCCAACGCTTTGAGACGGGCTTGCAGATCGGAGGTTTTGAGTCGGCTATGTCGGTCAAGTATCACGTCCACCAATATACTCGGCGGATTCCAGCCAATCTGGACGTTCGCGGGGAATCTTTCCAAGAACCCATAATTTGACATCGTGACAACCAATGGCATACGTGACCGGAGCATGACGAACCCCGTCGATAGAATCGGTCGTTATGAATGAAGACATGATGACCGAGGCGGAGCGCGCCTCGATTGCAGCCGATGGAACCGATGGTTTGCTGGGGAAACGCGGCAAGGGCGTGTTCCATATCCATACGCTCGGCTGCCAGATGAACGTGCACGATTCCGAGCGCATCGCCGGCGTGCTGGAGGCCAATGGCTACGTGCCTGCAACCGAGGACCAGATCAATGACAATGACCTCGATTTGCTGGTGCTCAATACCTGTGCGGTACGCGAGAACGCAGCCGAACGCATGTATGGCACCATTGGCCGATTCAATCGCGTCAAACTGGTTCGGCCGAACCTGCAGATCGCCGTTGGCGGCTGCATGGCCCAGCTTGACCGCAAGAAGATCGCGGATACTGCGCCATGGGTTTCCGCGGTGTTCGGTACCAAGAACATCGAAGATCTGCCCAAGCTGTTGGATCAGAATCGTGCGACCGGCAAGGCGCAGGTCCAGGTCACTGAACAATTGCGGCAGTTCCCGAGCCAGCTTCCCGCCGCCCGCGCCTCCCGCATCAGCTCGTGGGTGGCGATTTCCGTGGGCTGCAATAACACCTGCACGTTCTGTATTGTGCCCACCACGCGAGGCAAGGAAAAGGACCGCCGCCCCGGTGACATTCTTGATGAGATTCGCCAATGTGTGGCCGATGGTGCCAAGGAGGTTACGCTTCTCGGCCAGAACGTGAATTCGTTCGGTTATGGTATTGGCGATCGATACGCTTTCAGCAAGCTGTTGCGCGCCTGCGGCACCATCGACGGTCTCGAACGCGTGCGCTTCACCTCGCCGCACCCGGCCGCCTTCACCGACGACGTCATCGCCGCGATGGCCGAAACGCCGAACATCATGCACCAGCTGCACTTCCCGCTGCAGTCCGGCTCCGACCGCATCCTGCGCGCGATGCGCCGCTCCTACCGCTCCGCCAAGTTCCTCGACATACTGGGCCGCATCCGCGCCGCCATGCCCGACGCGCAGATCTCCACCGACATCATCGTCGGCTTCCCCGGCGAAACCGAAGAGGACTTCCAGCAGACCATGGACGTGGTGCGCCAGGCGCGCTTCTCCTCGGCGTTCACGTTCATCTACTCGCCACGCCCCGGCACGCCGGCCGCCGCAATGGAACAGATTCCGCGCGACGTGGTGCAGGACCGGTTCGACCGTCTGGTGGCGTTGCAGGAGCAGATCACCGAAGAGAACCTCGCCACATTCGAGGGCCGCGACGTCGAAGTGATGATCACCGGCAAACTCGGCAAGAAGGACACCGACACCCACCGTGTCACCGGCCGCGAGAAAACCGGCGTGCTGGTGCACATCGGCGTGCCTGAATGCGAACCGGTACCTGAAATCGGCGATTTCGTCACGGCCACCGTCACACACGCCGGCCGCCATAATCTGCTTGCCGACCCCGACGTGGCCGCCGGCCAGACCTATTCCGTGCGGCACTGAGGGGGCGTATATGACGCAACGAGTCGTCTCCATCGTCGGTCCCACCGCGTCCGGCAAGACGGGGTTGGGCATCGCCATCGCCCGGCGTCTGGCCGAAGCGGGGGAGCGGGCCGAAATCGTGAACGCGGACGCCTACCAGATGTACCGTGGCATGGATATCGGCACCGCCAAACCCACCGCCGAGGAACAGGCGGCCGTGCCGCACCATCTCATCGACATCATCGACCCCGAAGACACGATGAGCGTGGCCCGATTCCAGCAGCTTGCGCGCGAGACCATCGCCGACCTGCAATCACGTGGCATCCGGCCGATTCTCGTCGGCGGCTCCGGCTTGTACGCCAGAGCGGCCATCGATGACATCACCTTCCCCGGCACCGATCCCGACGTGCGCACACGTCTTGAGGAACGCGAGAAAACCGAGGGTGCCGGTGCTTTGTTCGACGAGTTGCGGGCCAAAGACCCCGAGGCCGCCGCGCGCATGGACCCACGCAATCCACGCCGCACCATCCGTGCGCTGGAGGTCATCGAGCTTACCGGCAAACCGTATTCGGCCAGTCTGCCGCGCTACCGGTACGTGATTCCGTCCGTGCAGATCGGACTCGACCTGGACCGCCCGGATTTGGACCATCGCATCGATTTGCGCACCAAGCAGATGTATGACGATGGGTTCATCGAAGAAGTCGAACGGTTGCGCCCGCATCTGGGTGCCACCGCCGTACGTGCGCTCGGCTATCAGCAGATCATCGACCTGCTGGACGGCATCTGGGATGTGAACGACGCCTTCGCGGACATCGCACAGAAAACCAAGCGACTCGCCCGCAAACAGATGGGATGGTTCGGCCGTGACCCGCGCATCCACTGGCTGCAGGCCCTGAACCCGAAACTGGTCGACAACGCGATGGCCATTATCGCGCACGCCGACGCCGGCGACTACGACCCGATCGACGCCCGAGCCGACGAATACACCCAGCATCATCTGGGCGATATCACGGCGTAGGAATCAGCCAAAGGCCGATGCAATCACCCGCAATCAGTGTGCAGGCCCCTGATTCCAGCCGGCGATCAAGAACACACGCGTCGGATTCGCCGGGCGTAGTATCGCGTCGAACATCGTCTCCAGTGCAGACGTGTCGCCCCGATATGCCGAGTGCTTGGCGGAGCGATACTCCTCGCGCGTCACTGAGCCCCAGTCGAGATCCCAGCCGGCGTCATGCGCCAAGCGTGAACCGAATATACGCAGCACCATCGCATTGCCGCCACGGAACGGATGCAGATAACCGAGCTCATCATAAATAGAAGCGAACGCGTGAACGAACACGTCGCGATCCAACGCATGCAGGTTGCGCTTGTCCGCCAACTCCATCGCGATGTTGTGCGCGCCGGTCTCAATGAGCCCAGCCGGGAAGAACGCCTCAGGATTCGCGGCTCGAGCCCGGTCGTTCGTCACCTCGCGTGTGGTGTTTGAGGTACGCAACTTGCCCGCATCCTCAAACACGCCTTCGAACAGCCCCTTATGAATGGCGGTCAGCTCATCCAAGTCGCCAGACGGATTCCATCGACGTTCCGCCAACAACACGGTACGTGCGAACACCGCATCCGCCCGATCCGTGGCATGATCATCCAGACTGCCGGCAGCCAGACGATCCTTTCCGGCAGGGTCGGCGGCGGCGCGCAGACGCATGGCAGTCTGTTCGTCCGCCACGTCGATGAGATGGGTCACGGGCTTCAAGCCGCGTTCGTAGGCAGCCGCGGCGCGCATCGTTGCCTCGCCCGGCGTCATCGCTTCCAGTGCGCAGTTCTTGAGTGCAAATGCGACTGCGCTCGCACGCTCTGCGGGTGTCATGCAACCCATGATAAGGCATATTCGCGCCCCAGCGGGGAATCGACTCAGACGAACGCGGCGAATCGGCTGTCGGGATTCGTCAATCGACCATATCGTCACGGTGTCGTCACCAACCATGCACCCCCGTACTAGTAGAATCAGACCCGATATGGCACGAACAGCATCCTCCAACAGCACCAAACCCCGTAAATCCAAAGACAACGGGTCTACCCATGATGGCGAAACCAAGGTCCAGCCCGAGCTTGACCTCGAACCTGAGCCGTTGTGGAAGAAGATCCTGCTCGCGATTCCGCGCGCGTTCGGCTCCGGCGTACGCGCCGTCACCGGCGTCGGCGAATACGATCCAGCCTACCGTCGTGATGGTTTGTGCTTCCTGCTGCTCGTGCTCGCCGTACTGTTCTGCGCGTCCGAATGGTTCCGCGTCAGCGGTCCATTCGGCCAGCTGCTTCACGCCATCGCGGCCGGTGTGCTTGGTCTGATGAGCGTCGTGCTGCCGGTGTTGCTCGCCGCCGTGGCCTTCCGACTCATGCGCAATTCCGGTAAAGGGTCCAATAACCCGCGTGTGGTCACCGGTTGGGTGCTGCTCATGTGGTCGATTTGTTCGATCATCGACGTGGCGATCGCCGCCGACCACACCGGATTCGACATCACGATTCTGCAATCCGCCGGCGGCCTGTTCGGCTTCTTCCTCGGCTCACCGCTCGCCTGGGGCCTTTCCAACGTGTTCGCCATCATCATTTTCGTGGTCGTCGGCCTGTTCTCCTTGCTGATGATTACCGGCACCCACGTCACCGATTTGCCGGAGGATGCGCGCAAAATCGCCGCTAAAATCCAACGCAAACCGTATGTGCCGATGGGCCAGGAGACGGATGGGAGCGCCAGCCAGTTCCCCAACGAGGTCCGTGTGGGAGATACCACTCTCGCCTTTGCCGACGGTGTTCCCTCGCATGACGGCGACGATGACGGAAGCGACAACGATCAGGCCGGCGATGCACGGCCCAGCCTGTTCGCACGACTGTTCGGCCGCAAATCCAAGACCGAAGACGACAAAACTCTTGACAAGTATGCTGCCGACGATCCATTCGACCGTGCCGCCAGCCAGCATGGTGCCACCGCCGAAACCCCGGTGGTCGATCCGATGACCGGCGAGATTATCGGTGCGCGAACCATTGCATCGTCTTCGTACGACGGCCGTCCGCACCTATCCAGCCCTGCGCCTGCTGCCGATGCAGATGATGGCGACGCTTCCCGAACCCGCGTCATCACCAGTGGCCAGACCGTCGCCATGCCCGGTGGGGGAGCGGTAGACGACCCGTGGGCACCCAGTGCCGCCCAGGCCGGTACTGTCGCGCTCGCAGGGGCAGCCGGTGCGATGGGAGCGGCCGGAGCCGCCGGTGCCTGTGCCCGGTTAGCCGTATTGTCTGCGGACACGTTCTGTGCCTGCACTCTTGCGCTGTTTGCGTTGTCGCGGTTACCTG
>ENA-OVGQ01003977-OVGQ01003977.1-human-gut-metagenome-genome-assembly--contig:-NODE-3977-length-10857-cov-2.885762_pt1 | contig 10857 bp, 12 predicted proteins | sample MGYA00237774_ERZ505427 | MGnify/ENA primary metagenome ERZ505427 (study PRJEB26158, sample SAMN06016404) | human gut metagenome | biome: human gut; feature: ankylosing spondylitis patient; material... | reverse complement strand
GCGGTCCAGCTTGCTCCGGTCGGTGATGCCGAAGATCAGCTTCCCCCGCTCCTCCTCCGGCAGACGGTCGAATTTCAGACCGAAGGCCCGCTGGAACAGCCGGGGCAGCCGGGCGGCAAAGTCGGCGCTCTCGGTAATGAGCCGCACCTCCGTGGGGCTGAAGGTATTGCCGTAGAGCAGCACGCCGTAGGCCTCGGCCCGTGCGCAGCACAGGCGCTGCACCGGCACCCGGCACAGCTCGTTTTTTACCTTTCCCGCAAATGACTGCATACCTTCCTCATTTCTCCACTCGGTTTCTCGGCGTCCGGCGCAGGGAATCCTCCACCAGACGGATATTTCTCTGGGCGTGGAGCCGCACCAGCTCCCACGCCAAATGGCCCGGATTATGGCGCACCAGCCCGTTTTCCACCGTGGACACGGGGCGAGTGATGACCTCCACCCCCAGCGCCTCGCAGGCATCCCGGTCGCACAGGATGGGCTCCGCCCCCTCACGGGTATAGCCCCGCATCACCGAAGGTGGGATGGGGGCGTCGTTGACCAGGCATAAGTCAAAGAGGCCGGGGCAGCTGTGGTTAAACAGCGCGCGGATATGGTCCGAGGCAGTATACCCCTCTGTCTCCCCCTCCTGCGTCATGACATTACAGACGTAAATTTTCAGGGCACGGGACTCCCGGATGGCCTCCACGATGCCATCCACCAGCAGGTTGGGGATGATGCTGGTATACAGGCTCCCCGGCGCCAGCACCACCATCTCCGCCTCCCGGATGGCCTCCACCGCCTCCGGCAGGGCCTTGGGACGGCTGGGCAGCAGATTCACCCGGCGGATGCGGCAGTCCTGCTCCTGCTTGCACTGAAAGATGCGGGACTCCCCCACCACCCGTGCGCCGTTTTCAAACTCCGCCTCCAGCTGGATATTCTCATTGGTCACCGGCAGCACCCTACCGGTGATGGCCAGCACCTGACTCAGACTCTCTACCGCCCGGTCAAAGCTGGGCATGATGCCGTTGAGGGCCGCCAGAAAGAGATTGCCGAAGCTCTGGCCTGCCAGCTCTCCCTCCGGAAACCGGTAGTGCATCAGCTGGGCCATCAGAGGCTCGGCGTTGGCCAGCGCCTCCAGACAGTTGCGGATATCCCCCGGCGGAAGCATCCCCAGGTCCTGCCGCAGCCGCCCGGAGCCGCCGCCGTCATCGGCCACCGTGACGATGGCCGTGATATTCTTCGTATAACGCTTCAGGCCACGCAGCAGAGTGGACAGGCCCGTGCCGCCGCCGATGGCGGCGATGCGGGGGCCGTGCTCCGGTGCTACCGACTGTCGGTATGGCTCCATACAGCGTCCCTCCTGTTATCGGGAGATGTCCCGATGGTTTTCCGTGACCTGATACCCTTCCTCCGTGATGTACTCCGCCAGCTCATGGGCCACCGCCACGGAGCGATGGTGGCCGCCGGTGCAGCCGATGGCGATGACCAGTGCGGACTTGCCCTCCTCGGCGTACAGGGGCAGCAGGAAGGTCAGCATCTTCTCCAGCTGCTCCATGAAATCGTTGGTCTGGCGGAAGGAGAACACAAAGTCCCGCACCGCCTGATCCAGTCCCGTTTTATTTTTCAGTTCCGGCACGTAGTAGGGGTTGGGCATGAAGCGCACATCGAACACCAGATCCGCCTCGATGGGGATGCCGTGCTTGAAGCCGAAGGACAGGATGTTGACGGCCAATCCTCCCCGATCCCCCTGCTGGCCGAACAGGTCCAGCAGCTGCGGAGCTTGGCGATGGAGAGGGCGGAGGTGTCCAGCACGAAATCCGCGTGATCCCGCACCGGCTGCATCCACTCCCGTTCCCGGCGGATGGCCTGCTCCACACTCTCCCCCTTCTTTTGCAGGGGGTGCATCCGGCGAGTCTCCTTATAGCGGTTGACGATGGTCTGGTTATCCGCCTCCAGAAACAGCATCCGGCAGTTGACGCCGCTGGCCTTCAGGCGCTCCAGCGTCTCGATGAGAATGTCCGTGGGTTCCCCGGAGCGGACGTCGTACACCAGCGCCACCCGGTCGTACCGTCCGCTGGACCCAGCGCAGAAGTCGGCAAACTTCACCATCATCTCCGCCGGCAGATTATCCACCGTGTAGTAGCCGATATCCTCCAGATAGGAGGCCGCCCGACTCTTGCCGCCGCCGGACAGCCCCGTGATGATCAGAATTTCCATGCTCGTTCCTTTCTCAGCGGACGATCCGCACCTCCGGCTCCAAATGCACGCCGTGGGCGGCGTACACCGCCTGCTGCACCTGCCGGATCAGTTCCTCCACGTCGGCGCTGGTAGCGCCGCCCACGTTGATGACAAAGCCTGCGTGCTTGGTGGAAACCTGCGCTCCGCCTACCGTCAGGCCCTTCAGACCCGTCTGTTCGATGAGTGTCCCGGCGAAGTAGCCCTCCGGCCGCTTGAAGGTGCTGCCGGCGCTGGGATACTCCAGCGGCTGAGACTGGCGGCGGCGGGCCATGAGATCGTCCATCCGCCGCCGGATGGCAGCGGGGTCATCGGGGGTCAGGCGCAGTCTGGCGCCCAGCACCACCGCCTCCGTATCCAGAAAGGCGCTGCGTCGATAGCCGAAGGCCGCCTCCGCCGCCGTGAAGCGCCGCACGCCCTCCGGCAGCAGCGCCGTCACCTCCGTCACCACCTGACGCATCTCGCCGCCGTAAGCGCCGGCGTTCATGCATATGGCGCCGCCCAGCGTTCCGGGGATGCCGTGGGCGAACTCCAGCCCCGACAGGCCGTGCTGCTGGGCATACACCGCCAGATGGTTCAGCAGGATGCCGGCGTCCGCCTCCAGCGTCGCCTCGTCCAGCTGCCGCACCGCCGTCATATGCTCCGCCGTCTTGATGACCAGCGTGTCCAGCCCCCGGTCGTCCACCAGCAGATTAGTGCCACGGCCCAGCAGGAACGGCTTCACGCCGCACGACTCCGCCAGTCCCATGAGGATCACCAGCTGCTCCCGGCTGGTAGGGAAGGCCATCCGCCGGGCGGGGCCGCCGATGCGGAAGGAGGTGTGCCTGCTGAGGGGGACCTCCCGCTCCATGGTCATATCCGGCAGGTACTCCCGCACTTTTTCATCCAGCTGCTCATACCAGCACATAGGCCAGCCTCCTATTTCCGTAATTTTCGTTTTCCCAGCAGGGCGGCGCCGATGATCCCGGCGTTGTTGCCCAACTGGGCCTTGACGATCCGGGTGCGTTTGTCCCGGTTGCAGGGGATGCTCTCCTGCTCCACCAGCCGCCGCAGGGGCAGCAGCAGCTGCTCGTCGCTCTCGTTGCTGACGCCGCCGCCGATGGCCAGCGTATCCGGCTGGAAGATGTTCACCACGTTGGTGACTCCCGCTGCCAGATAGCCGATGTACTCGTCGCAGACGCTTTGGCCCACGGGGTCGCCCTCCCGTGCGGCGATAAAGGCCGACTGGCCCGATACCTTGCCGTTGTTCTCAGCCACCACCCGGCACAGGATGCTGCCGGGATGCTCCTCCATAGCCCGTGCCGTCAGGCGCTTCAGGGCGCTGGCGGAGGCGTAGCGCTCCCAGCAGCCTCTGCGGCCGCAGGGACAGGGCTCCCCGTGGTAGACGATGCTCATGTGGCCCACCTCGCCGGCCATGCCGTTAGCGCCGTGATAGATCTGTCCGTTGTGGAGGATGCCTGCTCCCACGCCGGTCCCCAGCGTGATGGTGACAAAGCGCTTGCTGCCCATGCCGGCTCCGGCGTAGTACTCCGCCAGCGCCGCACAGTTGGCGTCGTTCTCCACATACAGGGGGTAGGGCAGATACCGGTGGAAGAGCTTGCGGAGGGGGACGTTCCGCAGGGGCAGATTGCAGGTGTACAGCACCGCACCGGAGTGGATCTCCACCGCTCCCGGCACACCCACGCCCACGGAGCGTATCTGCTCCGGCGTCAGGCCGCCCCGCTCCGTCAGACTCTGAGTCAGCGCCACCAGTGCCTCCACCAGTGCTTTCTGGTCGGAGACCTCGGCAATTTTGCGCTTTTCCATGGCGAGGATGCTGCCCTCGTCGTTCACCAGCCCCGCCTTCAGGTTGGTGCCGCCGATGTCAATGCCGATGTAGTTCATTTCTGCTCCTCACTCTGCCGGGTCAGGGCATCGATCTGGCGGTCTACCCGATCCACGAAGTCCCGGGCCGGGTTATAGCCGAATTTCATCTGCCGGTTCTTCATGGTGGCGATCTCCACGATGCCGGCCAGATTTCGGCCCGGCCGGACGGGGATGATCATATACGGCAGTTTGACGCCCAGAATGGAATACATCTCCTCCCCCAGACCCAGGCGGTCATAGAACTTGCCGTCCACCCACTTCTCCAGCTGCACCACAAGGTCCAGCTCCGTATCAAACTGCACGGAGCCCATGCCAAACAGCTGCTGCACGTCGATGACGCCGATGCCACGGATCTCGATGTAGTGGCGGATCAGCTCCGGGGCCGTGCCGTAGAGGGAGTCGGACACCCGCCGGATCTCCACAGCGTCGTCCGCCACCAGCCGGTGACCGCGCTTCAGCAGCTCGATGGCCGTTTCGCTCTTGCCGATGCCGGATTCCCCCAGCAGCAGCACGCCCTGTCCGTTGATGTTCATCAGCACGCCGTGGCGGGTGATCTGGGGGGCCAGCGCCCGGTTCAGGTAGTCGATGATCTGGCTGGTCAGCTCCACGGTGTTCAGCTCGGAACGCAGCAGCGTGCGACCGTGCTTCCGGGCAATCTCCAGCAGCTCCGGGAAGATCTCCATGTTCCGGGCGATGATGAGGGCCGGTATCTCGCAGCGCAGCAGGTTGTCGAACACCCGGCGGCGGTCCTCCAGCTTCATGGCCTTGAGGAAGGTCATCTCAGACTTGCCGAACACCTGCAGGCGCTTGGGCTCGAAGTAGTCGTAAAAGCCCACCAGCTGCAGGGCCGGGCGATTCATATCGGAAATGCTCACCGTGCGCTGGTCATAGTCGCTGCCCCGGCACACGATCTCCATGTCAAAATCCTCCACCAGCTTGCTGAGCTTGGCGGGGGTGCGCTTCACCTTATCTGCCATATGGAAGCCCCCTGTTCCTCGGTTTATATTTATAGTATTATATCGTACAGGGGCCGTTTTTACAATACCAAAAGCGCATCCCACCTCCCCTTACGTCTCCTCTGCGGTACCCGCCTTCCCGCTCCCTGAGCGGTTTCCTGCGGTGGAGAAGCTGCCGCTTCCGTCCTCGGCCGAATTTTTTTGTTTTTTTGTCAAATAGTGCTTGCATTTTCCGGTTTTATCTGCTACTATATTAAATGCTTGTGAATCAAGCGGAAGTTAGTCACAGCAAGGAGGTGCAACGGATGGCTAAGTGCGAGTTCTGCGATAAGGGCGTTACGTTCGGCATCAAGGTCTCTCACTCTCATCGGCGTTCCAATCGGATGTGGAAGCCCAATGTGAAGCGTGTGAAGGCAATTGTCGACGGCTCTCCCCGCCATGTGTATGTTTGTACCCGGTGTATGCGTTCCGGCAAGGTCACCAGAGCGGTCTGACATGGACAAACGAAATCCCGAACCACCCGGTTCGGGATTTTTTGCTGTATATTCGCAGTCTCAGAAAGGAGCCGTATGGAACAGCCCATTCTCCCCCTGCGGGACGCGCCCGTCCTGGCGGACGCGGCCGCCGTCTGGTTCAGCCGCCGCTGGGGAATCCCGGCGGAGTCCTACCGGGAGAGCATGGAGCAGTGCCTCCGCCGGAAGGCGCCGGTTCCCCAGTGGTACGTGGTCCGGGACGGCGGGCGCCTGCTGGCCGGGGCCGGCGTCATCGCAAACGACTTCCACGACCGGAAGGACCTGACGCCCAATCTCTGCGCCCTGTTTGTGGAGCCCCCCTGGCGGGGCCGCGGGACCGCCGGGCGCCTGCTGGACTTCATCCGGCGGGACCTGGGCGCCATGGGGATCCCCCGGCTCTACCTGGTGACGGACCACACCGCCTTTTACGAGCGGTACGGCTGGACGTTTCTGACCATGGTCACCGGGGACGACCATCTCCCGGAGCGGATGTATACCGCCCCCACCCTGCCCCCCGCGTCCGGCGCCCGTGTGCCGCCGGACACAATCAGCCCTTGACATTCCAAGGGTTTCAGGGGATAATGTACGTTGTTATTTTTTGTAATTTACCCGATATGGAGGTATTTGCATGGCATTGGATCAGAGCTTTTTCCAGGAGATGGAGGCCCGCATCCCCAAGGGGAAGGTCCGCACCCGGTTCGCCCCCTCTCCCACCGGCTATATGCACGTGGGCAATCTGCGGACGGCCCTGTACACCTGGCTCATCGCCCGGCACGCCGGCGGCACGTTCATCCTGCGCATCGAGGACACCGACCAGGGCCGCCTGGTGGAGGGCGCCACGGACGTAATTTACCGCACCATGGCGGAGTGCGGCCTGACCCATGACGAGGGCCCCGACGTAGGCGGCCCCGTGGGCCCCTATATCCAGTCGGAGCGCCGGGACCTGTATCAGCCCTACGCCCACCTGCTGGTGGAAAAGGGCGCCGCCTACTACTGCTTCTGCGAGAAGGCCGCATCCGAGGAGGACGCCGGTGACTTTGACCGCGCCGACGATCCCTGCCGGGATCTGTCCCCGGAGGAGGCCCGACAGCGTGTGGAGGCCGGCGAGCCCTATGTGATCCGCCAGCGGATCCCCCACGAGGGCACCACCACCTTCCACGACGTGTCCTTCGGCGACATCACCGTGGAGAACAAGACCCTGGACGACCAGGTGCTGCTGAAGCGGGACGGCCTGCCCACCTACAACTTTGCCAACGTGGTGGACGACCACCTGATGGGCATCACCCACGTGGTACGGGGCAGCGAGTACCTCAGCTCCGCCCCCAAGTACAATCTGCTGTACGAGGCCTTCGGCTGGGACATCCCCACCTACGTCCACTGCTCCCCCGTTATGCGGGACCAGCACAACAAGATGTCCAAGCGCCACGGGGACCCCTCCTACGAGGACCTGAAGGCCCAGGGCTATCTGACGGAGGCCATTTTGAACTATGTGGCTCTGCTGGGCTGGGCCCCCAAGGGCGAGCGCAGCGAGCAGGAGATCTTCTCCCTCAGCGAGCTGGTGGAGGCCTTCGATATCGCCGGTATCTCCAAGTCCCCCGCCATTTTTGACATCGACAAGCTCACGTACTTCAACGCCACGTATCTCCGCGCCATGGCGCCGGAGGACTTCGCCAAAGCGGCGGAGCCCTATATCCGTGAGGCCGTGAAGAACCCCGCCATTGATGTGTCCGCCGTGGCCGCCCTGCTCCAGGCCCGCTGTGAGAAGCTGACCGAGATCCCGGAGAAGGTGGATTTCTTCGACCAGCTGCCGGACTACGGCGTGGAGTGCTTCACCAACAAGAAATCCAAGACGAATCCCGAGGTCTCCCAGGCCATGCTGGAGGCCGCCATCCCCGCCCTGGAGGGCATCGGCGACTGGACGGCGGACGCAGTCCACGACACCCTGATCGCCCTGGCGGAACACCTGGGCGTGAAGAACGCCACCCTCATGTGGCCGGTGCGGATCGCCGCGGCCGGCAAGCTGGTGACCCCCGGCGGCGCCGTGGAAATCTGCCACATCCTTGGTAAGGATGAGACCCTGCGCCGCCTGCGGCTGGGCCTGGACAAGCTCCGGGCATGAGGCGGTTTCTGGCGGCCCAGTTCGCCCCGGTGCTCCGGGCCTGGCGGAACGGATATGAGGCCGAGGTCCGGCGCGCCGCCATCGCCTTTTTCCTGCTGGTCTTCCTGGCCTTCGGCGTGTGTCTGGCGGTGCCGGAGCTGCGGCTCGGCTTTTCCGCCTATCTCCAGCACCTGTTCCAGGGCATGGACCTGACGGACGGGGCCGGGAACCTCTCCCCGCTTCTGCTGCTGGCCAACAATCTGCGGGCCTGTGCCGTCACCATGCTCTATGGGCTGATCCCCTTTGTGCGTCTCCCGGCCCTGGCGCTGGGCGTGAACGCGGTGCTGCTGGGCGGCCTTGCCGCCTGCTATGCCGCCACGGACACCACCATGCTGCTGTATGCCGCCAGCCTGCTGCCCCACGGGATTTTCGAGCTGCCCGCCTTGATCCTGGCCTTTTCCATGGGGCTGTACATCTGCGGGCACCTGACCCGCCGCTGCCGCCGCGATCCGGCCGCTCTTCCTCTGGGCGCGTGCCTGGGGCTGGCGGCCCGGCTGCTGGTCTTCCTTCTGCTGCCGCTGCTGATCCTGGCGGCGCTGACGGAGGCCTACGTGACGCCCCTCGCCGCGGGGCTGTTCCTCTGAATCACAATCCACAGAAAGGATGCATTTCCGACTATGAGTAAAACCACCATCCCCTCCGGCTACCGGATGCCCCTCAGCAACAACGAGCTCCAGCGGGCCATCGAGCTGATCCACCAGGAGTTTCAGCACAGCCTTTGTGTGCGCCTGAACCTGCACCGGGTCTCCGCCCCCCTGTTCGTGGACGGCCGCACCGGCCTGAACGATGACCTGAACGGCGTGGAGCGCCCTGTCTCCTTTGACATCCCCGATGTGGGCACCGACGGCCAGGTGGTCCACTCCCTGGCCAAATGGAAGCGCCTGGCCCTGAAGCGGTACGAGTTCCCCGAGGGAACGGGCCTCTACACCAACATGAACGCCATCCGGCGGGACGAGGAGGTGGACAACCTCCACTCCATCTATGTGGACCAGTGGGACTGGGAGAAGCATATCTCTCCCAAAGACCGGAACGTGCTGTACCTGAAGGAGACGGTGCGCGACATCGTGGGCGCCATCTGCGACACCTCCGCTGCCCTGCGCAACGCCTTCCCTGCCCTGACCTTCAAGCCGGACCGGGACGTGTACTTCATCACCACCCAGGAGCTGGAGGACCGCTATCCCGACCTGACGCCCAACGAGCGGGAGGTGGAGATCTGCCGCAAGCATCACACCGTGTTTCTGATGCAGATCGGCAAGACCCTAGCCTCCGGCAAGCGCCATGACGGCCGCGCTCCCGACTACGACGATTGGGAGCTGAACGGCGATATCCTCATGTGGAACCCCATTCTGGAGCGGAGCTTCGAACTGTCCTCCATGGGCATCCGGGTGGACGCCGCGGCTCTGGACCGCCAGCTGACCGCCGCGAACTGCAACCAGCGCCGGGAGCTGCCCTTCCACAAGATGCTGCTGAACGGTCAGCTGCCCCAGTCCATCGGCGGCGGCATTGGCCAGTCCCGGCTGTGCATGCTGCTGATCGGCACCTGCCACATTGGCGAGGTTCAGGTGAGCCTGTGGGATGCTGACACCACGAAAACATGTGAAGATGCTGGTATCACGCTGTTGTAAAGTAAAGTTACCATACAGAAAAGTCGCCCGCCGCAGATCACGGCGGGCGGTTTTTTCCGCTCCTTTCGGGCCTTTGAAACGGAAAATGCCCCCACCGGAACTCCGGCAGGGGTATTTTCTCATCCTCTCAGTGGAGCAGCTCGTCGGCAATGGCGTCCGCCAAGGACTCCAGCCCCCGGCGCTGGGCCTCCTTGACAGAGGACTTCAGCGTCACGGTCCCCTCCATCACCCGCATCTCTTTCATCTCCTCCAGGAGCTTGGTCATCAGCATCCCGGAGCGGGCGGCCCAGGTGCCGTTCTCGATCAGGGCCACGGAACGGCCCCGGAGACCGTGGCAGGCCAGATCCCGCAGGAAGTTCTCCATAGGGGTGTAGATCTCCCCGTTATATGTAGCGGAAGCCAGCACCAGATGGCTGCACCGGAAGGCCTCGCTGACAAGGTAGGACACGTCCGTATGGGACACGTCGTACAGGGCGATGTTCTTTACGCCCCTCTCTGCCAGGCGGGCGGCCAGGATCTCCGCGGCGTTCTCCGTGTGGCCGTAGATGGAGCCGCAGAAGATGGCCACGCCCCGATCTTCGGGGGTGTAGGTGCTCCAGCGCTGGTATTTCTCCAGGAACCACTCCAGATTCTCCCGCCAGATGGGACCGTGGAGGGGACAGATCATCTGGATCTCCATCCCGGCGGCCCGCTTCAGCAGGGACTGGACCTGGGCACCGTACTTGCCCACGATGTTGGTGTAGTAGCGGCGGGCATCGTCCAGCCAGTCCCGCTCAAAGTCCACCTGATCGGCAAAGATGTTGCCGTTCAGGGCGCCGAAGGTGCCGAAGGCGTCGGCGGAGAACAGCACCTTGTCGGCGGCGTCATAGGTCACCATCACCTCCGGCCAGTGGACCATGGGGGCCATCAGGAAGGTGAAGGTGTGGCGGCCGGTGCAGAGGGTATCCCCCTCCTTCACCACCACAGCCCGGTTGGAGATATCACAGTCAAAAAACTGGCTGACCATGGGGACAGTCTTGGCGTTGGCCACCACCTGGGCGCCCGGCCAGCGGCGCAGCAGCTCGCCCAGGGTGGCGCAGTGGTCCGGCTCCATGTGATTCACCACCACATAGTCCAGGGGCCGGCCGGCCAGGGCAAACTCCAGGTTCTCGAAGAACCGCTCCCCCACGGCCTTGTCCACCGTGTCCAGCAGGACGGTCTTCTCATCCAGCACCAGATAGGCGTTATAGCTGACGCCCCGGGGAATGGGAAACACATTCTCAAACTTCGCCAGCTGCCGGTCAGAGCCTCCCAGCCAGTACAGGTCCTCGTGGATGTTTGTCACGCAATGCATAGTTGCTTTTCTTCCTTTCTAACGCGTTAAACGCAGCAAAGCGGTGTAGCGTTATTATCCTACACCGCTTTGCGTATTTCGTCAAGCCTCCCGGAACCGCTCCAGCACTTCCGCGTCCCGCTGCCGCTGTTCCTCGATGGACTGCTGCAGCAGCATATCCTTCACTTTCATCAAACGGGTGGTGGTAGCACGG
>ENA-OVGQ01003976-OVGQ01003976.1-human-gut-metagenome-genome-assembly--contig:-NODE-3976-length-10860-cov-2.326516_pt1 | contig 10860 bp, 8 predicted proteins | sample MGYA00237774_ERZ505427 | MGnify/ENA primary metagenome ERZ505427 (study PRJEB26158, sample SAMN06016404) | human gut metagenome | biome: human gut; feature: ankylosing spondylitis patient; material... | reverse complement strand
GATGACTTAGATATGGAAGTTGGGAAATTGCGCTTTCGTCAAAAAGGTTCAGCAGGTGGTCATAATGGGATTAAATCTATCATTGCTGAAACTGGCACTCAAGAATTTGATCGTATAAAAATTGGTATTGGTCGCCCACAGAAAGGAATGACGGTCGTTAATCATGTCCTTGGAAAATTTAGTGAAGATGATTATGCCACAATTTTACTGACTTTAGACAAGGTAGAGACGGCCCTCAATCATTACCTTAAAACCAATGATTTCGAAGACACTATGAGGCGTTATAATGGCTAATACCCTATTAAATCTTTTTGAGAAGAATCCTCAATTGCTTGAGTGGCGTGATAAAGTAACCTTATTGAGTAGGCAGTTGGTCATGGGATTTTCTGGTTCCAGCAAGGCAGTTGTCATGGCATCTGCCCTTTCTGAGCAGGTTCCTAAGATTCTAATCGTTACTTCAACACAAAATGAAGCTGAGCAACTAACAGGAGATTTGTCAGCTATCTTAGGCGAGGATAAGGTTTATTCTTTTTTTGCAGATGATGTAGTAGCTGCAGAGTTTATCTTCGCTTCTCCAGAAAAGACACATTCTCGTCTTGAAAGTCTTAATTTTTTAATAGATAAAGAGGCCAGTGGGGTTTTGGTCACGAGTTTAGTTGGGACTAAGTTACATTTGCCTAACCCTAAGGTTTATAAAGACTCTCGTATTAACTTAGCACTAGGGGAAGAACATGATTTAGAGGCTCTCAGTAAGCATCTGACTCATATTGGATACCAAAGGGTAGAGCAGGTTCTCTCACCTGGTGAGTTTAGTCGTAGGGGCGATATTTTAGATATTTATGAACTGACTGCAGAACTCCCCTACCGTTTAGAATTTTTTGGAGACGAGATTGATGGTATTCGTCAGTTTGATAGCGATAGTCAGAAATCTTTAGACAATTTAGAGCATGTTATCGTATCTCCGGCAGATGATATTATCTTAACAAGAGAAGATTACCAACGTGCTGAGAAGGCCCTAGAAAGTGCGGTCTCGAAGGCAGAAGGTCCTCATAAAGCTTACCTTGAGGAAGTTCTGTCAGTTACGATTGATGGTTACCGTCATAAAGATTTACGTAAGTTTTTGTCTCTCTTTTATGATAAAGCTTACACCTTATTTGACTACCTTCCAAAGGGAACTCCTGTATTCATTGATGATTTTCAAAAGATAGTGGACCGCCATGGACGTCTTGAGTTGGAGGTGGCTAATCTTTTAACTGAGGATCTTCATCAGGGCAAGTCTCTGAGTCATCTAAATTACTTAGTGGATTCATTTAAGACTTTACGTAACTATCAGCCAGCTAGTTTCTTTTCGAATTTTCATAAGGGATTGGGAAATCTTAAATTTGATAAGTTGTATCAATTCACGCAATACCCTATGCAGGAGTTCTTTAACCAGTTCCCACTTCTAGTTGATGAAATACATCGCTATACCAAGAATAAGGCAACAGTTATTTTACAAGTGGGGTCTGAGAAGCAGCTCAAATCTTTGAAGGAAACCTTGGAAGAATATGATTTAGATTTACCCCTTAGTAGTTTTGGAGATTTGATACCTCATAAGCCTCAGTTAGTCTTAGGAAACTTATCCAATGGTTTTTACTTTGCGGATGAAAAGCTTGTTCTTGTCACTGAACGTGAGATTTTTCATAAAAAAGTAAAACGTCGTGCGCGTGCCAGTCACGTTTCCAATGCTGAGCGTCTCAAAGATTACAATGAACTTGAAAAAGGTGATTATGTTGTACACCAGACTCATGGTATCGGTCAATTTAAAGGTATTGAGACTATTGAGATTAAAGGGGTGCATCGTGACTACTTGACCATCCAATATCAGGATGCTGCAACAATTTCTCTACCTGTTGAGCAGATTGAGAGTCTCTCTAAGTATGTGTCAGCGGACGGAAAAGAGCCTAAAATTAATAAACTCAATGATGGGCGTTTCCAAAAGACTAAACAAAAAGTAAGCAAGTAGAGGATATTGCCGATGATCTCTTAAAACTTTATGCTGAGCGTAGTCAACTTAAAGGTTTTGCTTTTTCACCAGATGATGATAACCAAAGGGATTTCGAAGATGATTTTGCCTATGCTGAGACAGAGGATCAATTGCGTTCTATCAAGGAAATTAAGGCAGACATGGAGTCAGACAAACCCATGGATCGTCTCTTGGTGGGTGATGTTGGTTTTGGTAAGACAGAGGTAGCTATGCGTGCTGCCTTCAAGGCGGTCAATGATGGAAAGCAAGTTGCTATCCTAGTTCCTACAACAGTTCTTGCCCATCAGCATTATTTGAATTTTAAAGAACGTTTTGAAAATCATGCTGTTGAAGTAGATGAACTCAGTCGTTTTAGAAGTAAAAAAGAGCAAAATGAGACTATTGAAAATCTAGCTAAAGGGCGTATTGATATTATTATCGGTACCCACCGCCTGCTGTCTAAAGATGTTAAGTTCTTTGACTTAGGCTTGCTAGTAATTGATGAAGAACAACGTTTTGGCGTGAAGCATAAAGAGAAACTTAAGGAGTTGAAAGCTAAGGTTGATGTCCTTACTCTAACTGCGACACCTATTCCTCGTACGCTTCATATGTCTATGTTAGGTATTCGTGATTTGTCGATTATTGAGACAGCACCTACCAACCGTTATCCAGTTCAAACTTATGTTATGGAAACCAATCCTGGTCTTATTAGAGAAGCGATATTAAGAGAGATGGACCGAGGCGGCCAGATTTTTTATGTTTATAATCGTGTTGAAACCATTGATCAAAAAGTTTCTGAACTACATGAGCTAGTCCCTGAAGCACGTATCGGATTTGTTCATGGTCAGATGAGTGAGGTTATGTTGGAGAATACCCTCTTGGATTTCTTGAATGGTGATTACGATGTTTTGGTAGCAACGACCATTATCGAGACAGGGATTGATATCTCCAACGTTAATACGCTCTTTATTGAGAATGCAGATCATATGGGCTTATCTACTCTTTATCAGTTGAGAGGTCGTGTGGGGCGTAGTAATCGAATTGCTTATGCCTATCTCATGTATTGTCCTGACAAAGTGTTGACGGAAGTTTCTGAGAAGCGATTGGATGCCATTAAGGGATTTACAGAACTGGGATCAGGTTTCAAAATTGCCATGCGTGATTTATCAATTCGTGGTGCCGGGAACATTCTTGGTGCTTCTCAAAGTGGATTCATCGACTCAGTCGGGTTTGAAATGTACTCACAACTCTTGGAAGAGGCTATCAATAAACGTCAAGGTAAAACTCAAGTTCGCCGTAAAGGAAATGCAGAGTTCAATCTTCAGATTGATGCTTACCTCCCTTCTGACTATATTTCTGACGAGCGCCAAAAAATTGAAATTTATAAGCGTATTCGAGAAATTGAGAATCAGAAAGACTATCAAGACCTTCAAGATGAGCTTATTGACCGCTTTGGAGAATATCCAGACCAAGTTGCCTATCTCATTGAGATTGGTCTGGTTAAGGCCTATTTGGATGCTGCCTTTGCAGAATTAGTCGAGCGTAAGAACGATACTATTATTGTTCGTTTCGAAAAAGCCTCTCTTAAATTCTTCTTGACTCAAGACTATTTCGAAGCCATCTCTAAAACGCATTTAAAAGCAAAAATCAGTGATAATCAGGGGAAAGTAGAGATTACTTTTGATGTTCGTAACAAGAAAGACTATGAGATTCTTGAAGAATTAAAGATTTTTGGACAGACATTTATGGAAATCAAAGAACGTAAAGAAAAAAAGGAAGCTTAAGGAAAGTTTAAGTAAGTCTCTCTATACTATAAAACATCCTAAAACTTTTCTTTTTCATAAATCTCCTGAGAGGGTCGACTAGTGTCGATCCTCTTATTTTTGTACTTGAAAAGGCTTTAGTCCCCTATTTTCTCAAAAAAATGCTATCATAGAGGAGATATCCTAACGAAAAGGAAATAGTAACATTGAGATTAGACAAATATTTAAAAGTATCACGAATTATCAAACGCCGTCCAGTTGCTAAAGAAGTAGCTGATAAAGGACGTATAAAAGTAAATGGAGTACTCGCTAAGTCATCTACAGATTTAAAAATTGGTGACCAAGTGGAAGTTCGTTTTGGAAATAAACTTCTAACTGTCCGTGTTTTAGAAATGAAAGACAGTACTAAAAAAGAAGATGCGACAAAAATGTACGAGATTATAAGTGAAACAAGGATTGAAGCAGATGAGCAAGAAGCCTAATATTGTACAGCTTACGAACGATTACATTGATAATGCCAATCAAGAGCAACGATTAGAGCGTGCCGAACACGAACAAAGGAATCGCTTTATGGGGTGGATTCTCTTTGTGGTTGTCTTACTCTTTATCTTGCCAACCTACAATCTGGTTGAGACCTATATGAATATCAAACAGCAAGAGAAGGAAGTCTTGTCGCTTCAGAAAGACTATGATAAATTGTCAGATCAGACAAAGGAACGAAAGGATTTGGCTAAGAAACTTAAGGATGATGCTTTCGCCGAGAAATATGCGCGTGCTAAGTACTATTATTCACGTGAAGGAGAGTCAATCTATCCTGTACCAAGCTTATTACCCTAATGAAAGATTTACTAAAAACTGTAGAAACTTTTGTAACCTATTCAGAAGCTAAGTGAGAGGAACTATCAGAAAAAAATCAGCAACTTAAAATGGAATTACCGAGGAAAGAGGAGGTGAAGAAGCAAGCATGAAAAAGCTCTTAATAGCTGCAACTGTTGTGCTTGTATCTTCTAGCCCCCTGGTCTTACTTCCTATGGAGAAGGAGCTAACTCTGACCCCAAAACAGGTCCAAAAATTGACTCAAAATACTACAGCTAGCTTGACTCAATTTAAACAGATTCCTAAAAACCCAAGAACGATAACAACTATCCTAACTTATAAGAACAAGGATTTAACAGAATTTAAAACCAGTATCCAAGCGGATACCAAACTATCGATTTCTGCTATTTTTTGGAATGCTAAAGGTGAGCCTGTTTTCCAACTTCAAGATGGTGATTATGTAGCCGCTAGTCAGAAATCAATTGTAGACGACAGTATCTATAATCGAAAACCAGTAGATATGACCTTCTGGACTAAAGATGGTTTAACGGTATACAAAGAACCTTACGTTTTAGGAACTGAAAAAGCTGACTCCAAACTCGCTAGTTTTAAACCCATTAAGGTTAGCCAAGCAGCTCAGACGCATGCAGGGACCTACTATTTGGTAGACGGAGAGGGGTGGATTAACGCTTCTGATTTATCAACGACTGACAATCGCATCGAGGCTGTTCAAAAAGTCCTTAATGAGAAGTATAACAATCAAGAGCGCATCTCAGTTTATGTTAAACAGCTTGATACGGACCGAGTAGCTGCTATCAATGACGAAAAAAGCATGTATGCAGCAAGCGTAGCCAAGCTTGGAGTACTTTATTATGCACAGGAACGTCTGTCTCAAAAAAAATTATCATTATCAGATGAGTATCAATATACCGCAGCTGTGAATGGTTTTCCAGGTGCCTATGATCCAGATGGTTCTGGAAAGATTAGTAAGATGCCTGATGATAAGAATTATAGCTTGGAAAATCTGTTAAAGGCTGTAGCCCAAAACTCAGATAATGTAGCGACAAATATATTAGGTTATTATGTAACTAATCAGTATGACAAGGCCTTCCAAAAATCAGTAGATAAAGCCGCAGCGACTTCGTGGAATATGGATAAAAAGGAGTTGACTGCTAGAGCCGCGGGTACTTTGATGGAGGCTGTTTATAGACAAAATGGAGATATTATCAATTATCTTTCAAGTACGGACTATGATGGCGAACGTATTTCCAAAAACATTGATGTTCCCGTCGCTCATAAAATTGGTGATGCCTACGACTTTAAACATGACGTCGCTATTGTTTATGCAGATTCTCCCTTTATTCTATCGATTTTTACGGATAAAGAGGGCTATGATAAAATCACCTCAATTGCAGATGATGTTTATGGAATTTTAAAATAATGACACAAAAATTGTTGCAAATGATGCAAGCCAAGGGTTATTTTAACCAGCACAAGAAAATTTTAGTAGCAGTATCAGGTGGAGCAGACTCTATGAGTTTGCTGCACTTTTTGTATAACCATCAAAAAGATTTGGATATTCAGTTGGGAATTGCTCACGTTAACCATAAACAACGACAAGAGTCGGAGCATGAAGAAGCGTATTTACGTCATTGGGCAGAGGAACATAAGGTCCCTTTTCACTATAGTGCCTTCTCAGGAAAGTTTTCAGAAAATGCCGCCCGTACCTTTCGATATGAGTTTTTTAAGCGGGTCATGAAAGATTATGATTACTCTGCTCTTGTAACAGCCCATCATGCAGATGATCAAGCAGAGACGATTTTTATGAGACTGTTGAGAGGAAGTCGTTTAAGACACCTGACAGGAATTTCAGCTATCAGACCATTTGGCACTGGTCAGATTATTCGTCCCTTTTTGCATCTTACGAAAGATCAGCTTCCCGTAACTTTCCATTTTGAAGATAGGAGTAATACGTCACTAGCCTATCTTCGGAATCGCATCAGACTGTCCTATCTTCCTACCTTATCTCAGGAAAATCCTAAATTTAAGGAGCACCTTTGTCTTTTAGCCGAGGAGATTGGTCTTATGAAGCAAGCTTTAGGGGAGTTAACAAAGGATATTACTATCACTGATTTATCTGTTTTTCAGCAACAGTCAGATCCTGTCCAGCTCTTTCTTCTTCAGAACTATTTAGATACCTTTCCTGATTTACAGCTTTCTAAAGGCCAATTTAATCAATTGATAAGTTATCTAAGAAAAAATGGTTCAGGGAAGATACCCCTAAAAAATGGTTACGAACTAGTAAAAACACAGACTTCTTTCCTAGTAAGGAAAGAAGAGGTTATCTCTTTATCCCCTTCTTGTCTCTTAGAATTTGGAAAATCTGTTGAGTTTGAGGATTATACCTTGAGTTTTTCAGAATTCAATGACGTTTCTAACGCAGATACTATTAGTATTTGGTCGGATTCCCCAAACGTGAATCGTCATAGAAAAGAAGGCGATAAGATTGACCTTGGTAGTCACCATAAAAAATTAAGACGACTGTTTATAGACAATAAGATTTTAGAGAAGGATCGTCAAAAAGCCATTATAGGAGAACAAGATGGTCAGATTATTTTTCTTTATGTTGCTGGGCGTCTCTATTTGAAAAAAAGGCCTGAAAATGCTATACTTTATGGCACTGTAGTCATTTATAAGAATTTCTAATCAAATACCATGTTCAAATAACGATGATTGAAGTAAAAGTGGTATAATAACAGAATATTGACTTCGAGAAAGGGAACCCAAATGTTAGAAAAAGACATTAAAAAAGTCCTCTTTTCCCAAGAGGATATCGTAGCTAAAACTAAAGAACTAGGACAACAATTGACAGAGGATTATGCGGGGAAAAATCCTCTACTAGTCTGTGTTTTGAAAGGTGCTGTTCCATTTATGGCAGAACTTATCAAACATATCGATACCCATATTGAGATGGACTTTATGGTCGTTTCTAGTTATGGTGGCGGAACTGTCAGCAGTGGTGAAGTAAAGATTCTTAAAGATGTTGACACTAATGTTGAAGGACGAGACATCATCTTTATTGAAGATATCATTGATACAGGTCGTACGCTCCTTTATCTTCGAGATATGTTCAAGTACCGTAAAGCCAATTCAGTCAAAATCGCAACTCTTTTTGATAAACCAGAAGGTCGTGTTGTTGATATTGAGGCAGATTACGTATGTTACGATGTTCCTAATGAATTTATCGTTGGTTTCGGACTAGACTATGATGAAAAATACCGTAACCTCCCTTATGTCGGTGTCCTAAAAGAAGAAATTTATACAAAATAAGTAAAGGTCTAATTAATTTATGAATAATAAAAATAATAATGGCTTCTTACGGAACGCTTTTCTCTACATCATAGTTATTATTGCGGTTGTAACCGGAGTACAATACTTTGCAGGAGGAAGCCAAAGCCCAAGTCAACAATTGTCTTACACACAGTTGGTTAAGAAAATTGAAGATGGTAAGGTAAAATCTATCACTTATCAGCCAGACGGTAGTATCATTGAAGTTAAAGGTAGCTACAAAAAGGCCGAAAAGGTTGATACTGATCTTAGTCTACCATTTTTAGGTAGTGCATCATCAGAGACACGTAGCTTTACATCGACTGTGCTGCAGAATGAAACAACCATGCAGAAATTGCAGTCAGCATCAGAAGCAGCTGATGTTAATGTTAAAATGATACGTGAAAGTTCAAGTGGTGCTTGGATTTCATATCTTTTTAGTTACCTACCTTTGATTGGGATTGCTATTTTCTTCCTTTTCATGATGAATCAAGGTGGTAACCGCGGTGCAATGAATTTTGGCCGCAACCGTGCTAAGACTCAATCAAAAGAGAATATTAAAGTTCGTTTCACAGATGTGGCTGGTGCGGAAGAAGAAAAAGAAGAACTTGTAGAAGTCGTAGATTTCCTCAAAAATCCACGTAAATATAAAGCACTTGGTGCACGTATCCCTAAGGGTGTTCTCCTTGAAGGCCCTCCAGGGACAGGTAAAACTCTGCTTGCTAAAGCTGTTGCTGGTGAAGCAGATGTTCCTTTCTTTAGTATCTCAGGTTCTGATTTCGTAGAGATGTTTGTCGGTGTCGGAGCAAGTCGTGTTCGTAGTCTTTTTGAAGACGCTAAGAAGGCCGAACGTGCTCTTATCTTTATTGATGAAATCGATGCGGTTGGCCGTCGTCGTGGTACTGGAATGGGCGGCGGTAACGACGAACGTGAACAAACCCTTAACCAACTGTTGATAGAAATGGATGGTTTTGATGGAAATGAGAATATCATTGTTATTGCTGCAACCAACCGCAGTGATGTTCTTGATCCAGCCCTCCTACGTCCAGGACGTTTTGACCGTAAAGTTCTTGTTGGTCGCCCAGATGTAAAAGGCCGAGAAGCTATCTTGAAAGTCCATGCCAAGAATAAACCATTGGCTGAAGATGTTGACCTTAAAGTTGTTGCTCAACAAACTCCAGGTTTTGTTGGAGCTGACTTAGAGAATGTCTTGAATGAAGCAGCCCTAGTTGCTGCACGACGTAGTAAGACTAAAATTGATGCTAGTGATATCGACGAAGCAGAGGATCGTGTTATTGCTGGACCATCTAAGAAAGACCGCCAAGTTTCAGAACACGAACGTAAAGTTGTGGCTTACCATGAAGCAGGTCATACAATTGTTGGTTTAACACTTTCTAGCGCTCGTGATGTTCACAAGGTTACTATTGTTCCACGAGGTCGCGCAGGTGGTTATATGATTTCTCTACCAAAAGAGGATCAGATGTTGTCATCTAAAGATGAGCTAAAAGAACAATTGGCAGGACTTATGGGTGGACGTGTTGCAGAAGAAATTATTTTCAACGTTCAAACCTCAGGCGCTTCAAATGACTTTGAGCAAGCAACACAGTTAGCACGTGCAATGGTTACTGAATATGGTATGAGCGAAAAACTTGGACCAGTCCAATATGAGGGTAATCATGCGATGAATCCAGGACAATTTACGACAGATAAGTCTTACTCAGCTCATACAGCTCAACTTATTGACGAAGAAATTCGATCACTTTTAGTTGAGGCACATGACAAAGCAGCTGAAATTATCAATGCAAACCGAGAAACACATGCACTCATTGCAGAAGCTTTGCTTAAGTATGAAACACTTGATGCTGCACAAATCAAGTCAATTTATGAGACTGGTAAGATGCCGGAGGATTCTCTTGGAGATTCAGAAGAAGATAACCATGCCCTATCTTACGACGAAGTCAAAGAAAGAATTGAAAATAAAAATAAAGATGAAGAAGATGAATGTCAATTAGTGGCTGCTTATTTTGTGTGTGATTATTATACTTTTGTAGATAAGAAAAAAAATGAAATAGGTGGTGTTGATTATATGTATTCTGAAATGGTGGAAAACTTTAGTCAATATGCACAAACATCATTTTATAGTTATAAAAATCAATATCCAGAATTAGAGGTTTTAAAATATAATATTATATCTTATTCACCTTCAAAGGTAACAATTGCTGGATTAGAGGATAATGATTATTATAATATTTTGATTTCATTAACGTTTAATGAAGAAATTGAAGGCTTAAATTCGACAGTTAATGTAACGGTTGTAAGGGTAGAAGATCGTTACTATGTTTGTGGGTTAGATAATGCATAAGTTATTTTAAAATTATGTTGTGTTTATGAGCTTTTTATGATAATATTTGCTATGCAATGTATTAAATTAATCGAAGGAGGTTAAAAATATGTTTGAAACAATTTTAAAGGTTGCTATGGTTATTATTTCCGTTGCTCTTATTATATTATGTTTATTACAAAGTGGAAAATCAGATGATATTGTTAATGCATTAACTGGTCAAAGTTCAAGTCTTTTTGCTGAACAAAAAGAACGTGGTGTTGATTTAGTAATGTCTAGAATGACGATGATTTTGAGTATTGCCTTCTTCGTGATCGCAATTCTACTACGTATGAATTAATGAATAATAGGACGCAAGGCGTCCTATTTTTTTTGGAGGTGAGAAGATGAAAGAAAGAATTTTGGATATATTAAAAGATAAAGAAAGATCAATTCATGAATTACAACATGTATTAGATCTAAATAATAGTGAAGGTTTTACAGTTTTGCTTAAAGCTTTAAATCAATTAGAAGATGAGGGTAAAATTGTAAGAAATGATAAAAATGAATATTTATTAATAGAAAACTCTAATTATATTGTAGGTGTTTTACATATTAATAAAAGAGGT
>ENA-OVGQ01003964-OVGQ01003964.1-human-gut-metagenome-genome-assembly--contig:-NODE-3964-length-10883-cov-4.375970_pt1 | contig 10883 bp, 6 predicted proteins | sample MGYA00237774_ERZ505427 | MGnify/ENA primary metagenome ERZ505427 (study PRJEB26158, sample SAMN06016404) | human gut metagenome | biome: human gut; feature: ankylosing spondylitis patient; material... | reverse complement strand
GATTGGCACGCATATAATCATTGATGCAATAACTATTATTGCTGTGGCAATGTTGTAAAGTGAGCTTACTTCTTTGTCTGTGTATCCAAGAATTTTTATCATTGAAATTGACTGTTTGTTCTTTTCTATAATCATCTTTGCAAGGATGTAGATTACTATGATATAGATTAATGTGGCAAATCCCCAGAACAAATAAAACGCCTGCCCCATTGAGTCTTCTAACTGATCTGACATAACTGTTAAGTCTTTTTCAGTAATAATTGATGCCACATACATATCATCTATATCCAGCTTCTTATTTGAAAAATATCCACAGAAATAATCTTTATCCTTATCGAATACTTTGTTAAAGTTCTCTCTTGTCATAAAGATACATAATGATGCCGGATAAATGTAAGTTCCTTTTATTGTAAATTTGTATTTTTTACTGCCAAATTTTTCTTTAAGCTCTATTGTCTGGTTTTCTTTTAAGCCATACTTCTCCATATATCCTTTTGATACAAGTACCTGATTCCTTGTATCAGGAATGTTCTTAGTGTTAATATATTTAGAATCTTCGTTAACACCGTATATTGTTATTTCTTCTTCGCTGTCTGTTGTATTAAGTGCTGATACTGCATACTTTTCAGTATCTTTGTCATCTACTTCAATTGGTGCTTTCAAAATATATTGGTAGTTTGCAATTTTTGAATCCAATACTCTATCCTTAAAGTTTGCAAGTAAAGGTGACATCATCATACCAAACATAAGAAGGACGCTGGCAAACAATATTCCTAAGAATAATGTTATATACGTTGATGTATTTTGAAAAATTATTCTTAATCTAAATCTTGTTTTGAACTTAAAGTTTGGAAGTTTTACTACTTTGCTCTTCTTGTTTTTCTTTAAGTCGTGACGTAAAAACTGTAACGGTGAAATTCTAAGTGAAACATTAAGTACAATTAATGTTACAACAAATACAATTATGCAAGGTATTACAGTTGTAAGAATGAAAGCGTCTGCGTTCCATTTTGTTACATAAGTTGGAAGTGAATAACTTCCGTAATACATTGAAGCAACATAAAATTTCATTACTGTATAGCCAAGGATGTTACCGATTACTGCCGCAATAAAAGTAATAAGTGCCGGCAATACGAAGTAATGTCTTACCATTTCCTGTTTTGTGTAACCTGAAGCTCTAAGTGTTCCGATTGCTCCTGCTTCCTGTTCAATTGTATTTCTTGTTGTTATACCAAATACAAAAGCTATAATTGCCATAACGATATAAAGTAATACCATAACCATTACCATATCGCCACCCATATCTTCACCTGTAAAATTAATTGCCTGATTATCTCTTTGTAAAACATAATCTGTCAAAAGACCTGATTCTGTAAGAATATCCTGAATCTTTTCAGACTTTTTTGTAAGTTGCTTGTCTGACATATTCTTTTCTGAATCATTAGTATAATTCCATGTATAACAATACTTTGCCTCTGTTTCTACATCATCAAAAGCCTTGTCTGTTACAATAGCAACTGAGAACTTATTTGCATCAAACATCATATCAGTATTGTTTTTAAATAATGCACTGTAATCTGATAATGCAATATAGCCAGTAACTTTGTAGTCTTTATTACCTATATCGATTTTATCGCCAATTGCAATATTATTATTTTCTCCATAAAGTCTGTCAATTGCAATTTCATCATCTGCTTTTGGCATATTGCCATCCATTAAACATGCTTTATTAACCTTAGTACGATTCTTGTATAATCTGATTGTGTGATTATTCTTTCTGTCCACATCCTTATAGAACAACTGACCTATTGAAAGATTTTCTTTTTCAAGCTTATCTATAAGGCTGCTGTCTGCTTCTTTTGCAAGAATAAAATGACCGTCTTCTATATTGTACTTCTCGAAACTTTCATCATATGCGCCCTTTGTACTTCCATCGGCAACTAAAAATCCTGAACAGAATCCAATGGTAACTATAAGAAAGAGACACAATGCTATATACTTGCCAAAATCATTTTTTAATTCTCTGAAATATCTTTTATTAAGAGGATTTTTCATGTCTGCCTCCTTACCATTCTAATTCCATTGCAGGTATTTTATTTTCATTAATGTCTGTCTTTCTAATCTGACCGTCTTTTAACTTAATTACATAGTCAGCCATGTTCTTTATGGCATCATTATGGGTAACAAGAATTACAGTGTTTCCATATATCTTATTTACATCTTCAATTAACTTTAATATCTCTTTTGAAGTGTTGTAATCAAGGGCTCCCGTTGGTTCATCACAGAGAAGAATGCCCGGATTCTTTATAATCGCACGACCAATGGCAGTTCTCTGCTGCTGTCCACCTGATAACTGATTTGGAGTCTTGTTCTGGTGTTCCCATAAACCTAAAGTTTTAATCATATCATCAATAGGTAATGGATTACTGCTTAAATAAGCTCCAACTTCAATATTTTCCCTAACTGTAAGATTTGGAATCAGGTTGTAAGACTGAAATACATATCCCAAATGCTTTCTTCTATAAAGAGAAAGTTTCTTTTCATTCATTGACTCCATTAACTCGCCATCAATTGAAATACTTCCCCCGTCTGCCTTTTCAATTCCACCTATGATATTAAGAAGTGTTGATTTACCTGAACCTGATGGTCCAAGTAACACACATATCTTCCCTTTTTCTATACCACAACTAATCCCCTTTAAAACCTGGGTTCTGTTCTCCCCTGTTCCAAATGACTTTTTAATATCCTTAAGTTCCAGATACATTTTCTTCTCCCTTCAATTAAGTATGTTTAACTATTTTTTATTAGTTATATCTTTTGCAAATTAGATTGCTCTTTCAGAAATTACATATGTCTTACTTGTGTTAGTATTTGCTAACTATATAAAATATAGCACCGTTATTATTTTTTGTCAAAAAAAATATCCCACAATTCTTTGTGCTATTTACACTTAGAATTGTGGGATATTCACGATTTTTTATTTTCCTATTACAATGGCGTATGCCGGCGTCTTATCACTGTTAAGTTTTGTATTTGAATATATTGCTTTAATCTTGTAATAATACTTTTTATTCTTCTTAACCTTTGTGTCTATGTACTTAGGTTTAGTAGTTGTTGCAATTCTTGTATATGAGCTCTTAGTTGAAAGTCTTCTATATACATAATACTTAACAGCATTTGTATTTTTAGTCCATTTAACTGTAACTCTATAGGATTTTTTCTTCTTTGTAATCTTCTTAGATTTCTTTGTAAGCTTAACACCTGTAGGTGTTTTTAATTTTACACGAACATAATGAACAACTTTAATGCCACTGGTTGTTGTTGCTGTAATTTTTGCAATTCCTACTTTATTTGCGGTAATGTTCCCATTGCTGTTTACGCTTACAACGCTTGGCAAGTCACTTTTCCATGTTATCTTATCTGTTGTATCACTAGGTCCCATTTCTGTAGTATACTGACCACTATAACCTTTTACTACTTTAAGGATTTTGTCTTCTTTAATAGTTAAAGATGTGGCAGGCTGCTTTACATCAATTGTTGAATAACAGATAAGACCACTATCTGTAGTTGCCATAACCTGATATTTTCCTGTTTTAAGAGCTGTAAATTCACCTGTCAGCTTATTAATGGATACGCCTGTTAAATCAGTGCTATCCCATATAATGTTATTCTTATAATCTGTCAATGTTTCATTCTTAGCATTAGCTGTAAATGTTGCTGTAAGCTTTGAACTTTGACCTTTATTAATGGTTGTATAATGAGTGTTAATTAATAATCTGCCATCAGCAATCTGCTGTAAAATTAAAGCATCATCCATTGCCAACTTTGATATTAACTTGTCAGTGTCATATTCGCTTCCCGGCAAAAACTTATTTCCATAAGGACTCTTGTTAAACATTCTATAGTAAATTGTGCAGGCTGCCAAATAACTTCCTGCAACTGTAGGATGAAGATTATCTGTACGATACAAAGTTATGTCAGGATAATCATTCATTACTCTCATAAAGTTTGTTCCTGATGCAGCAACAAGACCTTCATAGTTATTAGCTATTTTAAAGTTATTTCTTGTAAGAATCTGTTCAATCTGCAAATCAGTTAAATAAAAAGATGTTGAATTAACACTAAAAGTACTGCCGATATTATTAGGCTGTGTAGCATAAATAATCATCTTGGCACCTGCTTTTTTAATTAAAGAATGAAGAGTATTTACTGCTGACTCTGCTTTATACTCTTTTTCAACTAAAACAGCACGGTTCTCCTGTACAACAACATAATCCCATGTATTCTTTGTAAGAGCTTCGTATACCAGTGCTCCATATGTGTCTGTTGTGTCTGCAAACTGACTAAGTTTGTATCCTGCAGAAGTAATTGATGACACCTCACAATCAATGCCATCTGCCTTGGCTATTCCCTTAAAAATATTTGGCATATCATTATAATATGTATGACTGTTTCCAATAAATAATACTTTGTATGACTTTGCTGTCTGTGCATATGCATTGTCTTTTATTGTTAAAGCACATAACATCAAAAGTACTAAAGCTGCCAATCCTTTACAAAATCCATACTTATTCTTCATCTTTCCATAACTCCTCTCAAATGTTTTTCATCCCCTTAGTTTCACTATTTTTCTTTTAAACTGTACTAAATGCAGGCCAGAATTTAAGTAATAATGTACATACGATTGTCATTGATACAATAATAAATACTGTCATCTTCCAACCTTCCTTAAGCATATACTTAGGCTGTAATCCGTATCCAACAGGAATTGCTCTAATAGATGTTGGAAGCATATATGATAAGTTTACACCAACTGATGCAACATATACATATGGAATAGGATTCAGTCCCATACCTTTTACAATTGAGATTACAATAGGAATTGCAACTGCCGCTGTTGCAGTATTAGATGTTACGTCTGACATTAATAATGTAACTGTAACAATAACAAATACTGTTGTAAGACCACCTGTAAGTCCCATGCCTGATACTAATTCACCAATTCTTTCTGCTGCCCCTGATTCATTAATTAATGTACCAACTGCAAGACCCCCTGCGAAGATATAAATCATTTCCCAAATAATTTTTGTCTGAACTGACTTCCAAAGCATAAGCCTTTCTCCATCAGAACGTGTTATTAAAAATGATAAAATTGCACATATAATAAATACATATGCCGGCTTAAGTCCCGGCAATAAATTCTGATAGAACTGTCTTGTAAATGCCAATACTGTAGCAATTACAAATAAAGCCAAAGAGATTTTTTCCTCTATAGTTGTCGGTGGAAACTTCTTGTACTCTTTCTTAAAATACTCTCTTGAACCACCAAGGCTTTCTCCTTTTTTAACATCTCTTATCATAAATATAATATTTATTAATAAAAGGACAATCATAATAGGAAGGAATCTTACAACCCATGATGCATACATATATTCCTTACCTGTTAACTGTTGTAAATAATCAACTGTCACAAGATTCATTGCACCGCCAAGTGGTGATGTAAGTCCTCCAAGACCTGCACCATATGCAATATATAACAATAACTTTGAACCTATACGGCTATTTGCAATATCTCCTTCACCAATATACTTTAACATTGACACTGCAATAGGTGTAATTGTTGCACATACAACTGCGTTAGGCAAAATTGCCGACAATAAAGTTGAAAGCATAAACCAGAATATTAACTGAATTCTTAAATTATCACCGATTAATCCCAGTAAAGATGCTGCTATTCTCTTATCAAGTCCTGTTTCTTCCCATGAAACAGTAAGAATTGATGCTCCTAATAATAACAAAATAGTTTCTGAAGCATAATTTGATATTACTGCAGACATATCGCACATTGTAACCAATGCATTTATTGCTATTGGAAGAAATGCTGTTACAGCATAATCTATAGGTGCTGTTACCCACCAAAACGCCATCCATGCAACTGTACCTATTGCTGCTCTTTCCGCCAATGCCGGAAAAGCACTTTTAGGTATTGCAAGACAACATAAAACAAATAGGATTGGTCCTATTATTAAATAAATACGTTGCTTTTTTTGTGACATATTTTTCTCCTTTGTTTAACTGATAACTCTAATTTATATTAGATTTTTTCATATATATTTATATTTATAAGTTGCTTTATGCACACGCTTAAGGTGTCTACATTTCCTTAAGCTTACGCTTAATTACTTTTCCGTTAAAAGTTCTTGGTAATGCATCAATAACCTGTACTACCTTTGGAACTTTGATAGCTTCAAGCTTTTCAAGCATAAATCTATATAAAGATTTTTCGTCATATTCAAAACCTTCATTAATTACAATGAAAAGCTTAGGTGCTTCCCCTGTAATTTCATCAGGAATTGGAATACATGCACATTCCTTAATCATTTCATTCTGTGCTACAACTTCTTCTATTTCAGATGGTGCAATCTTAATTCCACCCATATTAATTACATCGCCTTTTCTTCCAAGCAAATAAACAAATCCGTCTTCACCCATATAACCTAAATCGTTAGTGTAAAGAGTTCCTTCATCATCCATTACTTCTTTTGTAATCTCAGGCTCTTTCAAATATCCCGGCATATTCATTGCTCCCTTAAAAGCAAGATTGCCCGGATTCTGTGCTGAAGCCTTAACAATATTTCTATTATCGTCAACGAAAATAATTTCAGCATTAACATTAGGTTTACCAATACTGCCCTTCTTATCTCCATACTTACTAAACTCAAGACTTACTGTACATCCTGATTCTGTTGCACCATAGATATTAAATAACTTAGTATTAGGGAACATCTCTTTTAAAGTTTCCTTAGCTTTTTCACTTAACGGTGCTGAACCTAACTGAATATATCTAAGTCTGTCACTATATGTTCCAAATCTGTCCTTTGCGAACTTAAGTAACTGTTCAAGTATAGCAGGTGCAAATGTAAGACCTGTAACATTATACATATCAAGAAGCTTAAAGAAATCTTCAATAAACTTAACTCCGTCTGTTAAAACTACAGTTCCACCTTTGTAGAAAACTGTATAAGTTCTTCTAAGTGCCATAGAATGATTCATTGGCGCTGTAACCATTTCCACATCATCATTTGTTATGCCAATTGCTTCGCTAACATTCTGTGCTATGGCAACATTATTTCTATAAACAATCTTAATTCCCTTTGACTTACCTGTTGTTCCTGTTGTAAAAAGAATCTCTGACAAATCATCTTCCTTAGGTAAATCAAACTTATATTCAACCTCATAGTTATCAAAATCAATTGCTTCATTAAACATATCTTTTACGCTAATTGATTTCTTGTTTTCATTCTTTAATTTCTTCTTATAAAGGAAATAATCTGTTGAAAACATTGCAAAAAGATACTCAACCTTCTGAGCTCCCTTTAAAACAACAACGTCTCCCTTTTTCACTCCATTTTCTTCCAAAAATGAAGCTCCTTTGTTAATCATTTTCCAAAACTGTTTATATGTAACTTTATTTTTTTTGTCTCCTAAGCATATTTTGTCAGGAGTTATTTCTGAAGCACTCTTTATAGCTTCCAAAATTGAACTGTAACTCATTACAACCTCCTAAAACCATGTATTTCAAAGTTCTATATCACAAAACTATTCATTACAACAATTGTATTTCAAAACTCTACATACCTTAGAACTTACCATAGAAAAATGCACCTGCATTATATCCTGAACCGTACATTCCAAATACAAGAATACCTGCAATAAGAGCTAAGTACAATAACCATCTGAATAAAATATTCTGTTTTGCAATAACATCTCTTATTGTCATTCCATCCTTGTCAAACTTTTCCTGCAACATACTTACACCCCAAACTAATGCAACTAAAAGCATTGCCAATGTGAAATTATGCTGGTCAAGTCCATAAGAATACAAACTTTCATCCCAAAGAGTATGAAGTCCAAACTGTCTGAAATTAAACATTCTCTTTAAAAATTCAAAGAATGTTGTAAATCCTGCAGAAACTGCAAAGAATATACGTCCAATAGTTGATAACATAAATGTTCTTGCCATTCTGAAAAGATTAAAGCTGAAACATTCTGTATCCATATGCAAGAACTTGCATAATTTTTGAATTGGAATTTCAAACAATCCACTTGATACGATTAAAATACCGTGGTAAATGCCCCAAAGTACAAAACAACTTGCCGCTCCGTGCCAAACACCTGTAACAATCCATACACATGATGCAGGGATTACAACTGAAAGTGAACGTGAAACCTGATTACCCCATTTCTTTCTTGTGAATTTATTAATCTTCTTACACAATGCTGACATTGATACAGGATATAATAAATAATCCTTAAACCATGCACCAAGTGAAATATGCCATCTTCTCCAGAATTCCGGCATATTCTTTGAGAAGAACGGATGCCAAAAGTTCTTATCTAAATTAATACCAAATATTTCTGACACACCATGGGCAATATCCATACATCCCATCCAATCCAAATACATCTGAATTGAGAACAATGATATTGCAAGAATAAGTGGGAAACCTGTAATCTGGTCCCATTTTGCAAGAGCACCATTAGTAAAAGTCTGCAATCTGTCAGAAATAACCATTTTTTCAAAGTAACCCCAGAGAATTAACTGGAATCCCTTAGTTACCCTGTCATAATCAAAAGGATGGTCTTTAAAAAACTGTGGTGATAATTTATTGTATCTTCCAATAGGTCCCTGAACTATATGTGGAAAATACATTGTAAACAATGCTAATTTAAAATAATTAGTCTCTGCTCTATATCTTTTCCAATAAATATCAAGAATATATCCAACAACCATAAATGTATAGAATGATATTCCTAATGGTAATACAAAATTAAATTCCTTACTCCAATCAAGTCCGAATCTTCCAAGAACTGAAGAAACTCCTGACAAAATAAAATCAGTATATTTAATTACACATAAAATTCCAAGATTTATTGCAAAGTCAAGAAGTAAAATTCTTTTTCTTCTCTTAGTAAATCTTTTCTTAAAAGCCTTCTTAGCTTCCTTTGAAGAAAACTCTCTTGTCTTTGTAATTCTGCTTTCATCGTCGTGTAACTTCTGAATCTTTCTTGCCAATGTATATGTACTAAGTGACGAGATAAAAATAAATATTATATATTTTGGTCCGGCAAATAAATAAAATGCTATACTTGCCAAAAGTAAAAATACCCACTGACATTTTCTAAATATTGTAAAATATAATAGTATAACAATTAATAGAAAAGGGATAAATGATAATGTGTTAAAACCCATCTTACTACTCTCCTCTGTGCATTACAGTTGCATTGTTTTCAAAATGAAGAAATGCTGTATCTGCAACCTCTTTTAGTTTCTTGTCATAAACAATAATGTTCATTCCCCATGAAATTAATCCTGTGTATTTACTATTGTTTAATCTCATTGTTCCACCTTTGGAATTAGCTGTTATATCATAATCAGTACCACAGCTAAGTGTTCCTCCAAGGGTTGTAACTTTTGAGTTATCTTCAAGCTGTTTCTTTACTTTATTCTTAGAGTTATCTCCATCAAGAACACAAATAACATTATTTCCATAAGTACTGTCTGTAAATAACGCCTCATCAGCTCCCATACTAATCAAAGTCTTCTTCTGACTGTCAGTAAATGTAATATTCCTAACATTTGAACCAGAAGTAATAATTACTGAATATTCATCAGTATTAATAGCCTTAAGGTATTCATCAAAGTTAGTTATAAGATTTAACTTTCCTTCATTTAAAGCGGCCTGATAGTTTGATTTCTGTGACTCAAAATCCTTCTTTATACTATTATCTGTTTTTCTATAATCTGTAAGTTTGTAATTATCAGCAATATACTGACCTACGAACTTAGTAATCTTCTTTGCTCCTAAAATATTTACGTGAACCGTATCTGCCGCATCCTCTGAATAATCAAACTGCATCTTGTCCATATTTGATTTCAAATTCAAATCAAGAAATTTAATATTATTCTTGTCGGCAAGTTCCTGTATATAATTGTGCTGGTCTTCATGCCATGTTGTGTCAGGTGTTCTTACAAATAATAATTCCACACCCTGTTGTTTTGCTTCCTTAATAAGCTTAAGAGCATATTCTTCATTAATAGGATTTGGTGTTTCCTTATCATTAGACTTAACTTCAAATCCATCATACTTTCCTTTTGCTTCTTTTTCAGCGTCAAAACTTGTTGAATTTTTAAACTGTGTTGAAAGTACTGAAAATCCCTTAGTATTACTATTGTTTTTTCCTAAGAAGAAATCATAGTCATCATAAGACAGTTCAGACCATCTTGTGTGATACAAAGATAATGGGAAAAGATATGACCACAAATCAACTTCTTCGTCTGTGCCATCAGCTTCCTTATGGAAGTCCTTGTAATCCAAGGCGTATTGAATCTTGTTCTTACCCCATTTCATATAATCATAAGACTTTCTTGCCTTTTCTTCTGCTTTTTCAGAAGAACGTCCGGCAGACTTAATCTCTATTACTGCTAATTTCATATTCTGAGTTTTTAGTGCTTCCTTAAACCAATAATATGTTCCAATCATTGGCTGAGACATAACACCTAGATTATATGAAGAAATTCCCTGCTCCTCATATAGCTGGAACGGATCCATTGCTGCTGAAATAATACTTGCTCCAAAAAAGACAACCTCTGCGCTGTTATCCTGCAATTCATAAAAACTTTTGTTTGTTTTCGCCGATACCCATCTGTTTTCTAACCACTTAGGCTTTAAAAGGTCTGTTAACCCTCCAACCATTAAAACTGCCACCATGCAAAAACATATGATTTTTGTAATACGAACTAATTTTAATTTCATAATAAACTCCACTGCTTAATCTTTTATTGTTTTTTCACACACACTAGTCCCCTTTACACTCAAAAA
>ENA-OVGQ01003961-OVGQ01003961.1-human-gut-metagenome-genome-assembly--contig:-NODE-3961-length-10893-cov-33.333272_pt1 | contig 10893 bp, 9 predicted proteins | sample MGYA00237774_ERZ505427 | MGnify/ENA primary metagenome ERZ505427 (study PRJEB26158, sample SAMN06016404) | human gut metagenome | biome: human gut; feature: ankylosing spondylitis patient; material... | reverse complement strand
AGCAGCTCCATCGAGAAAAACCACTTGAATCCTTGCGGTTCAGGTGGTTTTTTGTATTTCCGGTCATTTTTACCACCCGGTTTTTCTTTTTGCTGCGCAAAAAGGCCCCCCGGCACCATGCGGACGTGCCGGGGGGCTTTGCAATATGGAGGAAGCAGGGCGATGCGGTACGCCCCGCCGGGGTAAGTCAGTGGATCAGCTCGTTATGAGCTGCGCCGTTGATGGTGAGCCGGGCCTCGCCGCCGTTGTGGGCAAGCACAAAGGGGGTAGCATCGGGGCCCATGGCCAGCATCTCGTCGATGACAAGGCTGGACTCCCGGCTCCGGGTGCGGAACACCACCACATCGGCACCCTGTGCCTTGATGGCCCGCAGGTCGCCCAGCACAGCGTTGAGGGCGGCATCCTCAGAGGGTACCGCAATGATGTACCGGCCATCCACCACAGAGGTCTCGTAGGTCTCTGCGCCGGTCACGGTGTAGTTGGGGGCCGCAGAGGACGAGCCGCCGTTCTCCTGAGGCTCCGGTGCGCCGCAGCGGATGCAGACGCCGTTCTTGTACTCGTGGCCCAGAGGGGCAACGAGATTGGTGCGCTCACCGGTCTCCTCGCCGCAGCGGGTGCACTTCTGTACCGTGTAGCCGCTTTCCGTGCAGGTGGGGGCAACGGTGGTCTCGACATACTGATGGTCCAGAGCATTAACGAAACTGAAATGCGAGCCGTATTCCTGGTGGCAGCGGCTGCACTTGTATACCTGGTAGCCCTTCTCGGTGCAGGTGGGCTTGACTGTTACCGTCTCCCCGTAAAGATGGTTGTTATTTACAGGAAGCTCGACCGTATTGACGACCTCACCGCAGGAGCTGCACCGGTAGTACTGATAGCCCTTTTCCGTACAATTCGGGAAAACAGTCTCTTCATAGATATAGTAGCTGCCCTTCTTATGCTTGCACTTTTCCGGGGTCTGCTCCGTCTTCCCGTCGATCTTCCATTCGCCGTCCTGACGTGTTTGGGTCACCGTGTTCGAGCTGTTATGACCTATATTGGTCATTTCTACTTTTGCACCGTCCTGGATGCCCTTGTCAGTTTCAAATTTATTCTCGCCGTTCTGGACAGGATCAGTACTCTTCTTACCAGTCGTTCCGCCATCGCCAATGGCAGCGCCTGCGCCATTATTCTGCCAGCTGTCGTGGTACTCGGCACTGCCGGTGGCCTTGACCTGCGCTTGGCCGCCAATGGTCACCTTGCCCTTGCCATTTGCGCCGCCGCCGATGCCTGCGCCGCCGCCGTACCAGTCACTCTTCTGCACAGCCGTCACCTTGGCGTTACCGGTAATCGTAACATCCGCATTGCCGCCTGCACCGCTGCCAATGACTGCTGCGCTGCCGCCGCCCTCAACATTTACCTCAGCGTTGCCGGAAATATTGATCTTAGCGTCGCCGCACGACTCGCCGCTTATGCCACTGCCAATGGTACCGTCTTTAACCGTCACCTTGGCGTTGCCGGTGATGGTAACGTCCGTTTCACCGAGTTTTTCTGTAGCATCAGAAGGTAAATCACCGCCGCCGATGCCGCCGCCTCCCACATTGACCACAGCATTTCCCTGGATCACAATGCCGGTAGCTGCGCCGCCTTGAGAGCCGCTGCCGATCTTGGCATTCGTGTTGACGGTGCCGTTGCCCTCGATCACAATGTTCTTCGTGCCATAGCCGCCGTATTTATCATAGGTTTTTCTTCCATGTCCACCGATGGCAGCGCTCTGGTTAGCCCGACCCAAGGCCCTTTCATCGACCTTTACATCGAGGGTATCGCTCTCGCTGTCTGCGGTAATGGTGAGCTTGCCGGTATTGTCTTTACCATCCGGGTCTTTATCGTTTTTCTGGATACCGGCGCTCCGGCCCGAGCCCGTCAGGGTGTTCTTACCCGAAAACTTGAGCTCTACCTCACCGCTGCCCTGCACATCAATGGCCGCCTGGCCGCGAGATATGGTACCTGCTTCACCCGGCAGGTCGATATGCGCATTGCTCAGCGACACTTTGATCTTCTTGGCGGTATTGTTGATGATCTGGACAATACCGGCGCGCAATCCCGAGGTATAGCTGTCTTCCTCCCAGCTTCCGCTCATGCGGTCCTCATAAGCCGAAGCCTTGCGAGGCCCATTGGAGGCGTTATCAGAGGCGCTGGCAGTAGCCTCAGCAGAGGCATTGGCCTCTGGCTTGGGCTGGCCCTCGTCCTCTGCTTTGGACTCCTGCCGCTCGCCAGCGGAAGCATTCAGCTCCCCGTTTGCAGGGGCATTCTGCTCCTTCTTTTCCTCGTTATCAGGGTCGCTGTTGTTATCCTTATTTTCGGTCTCGGTATTCTGCTCCGGGTCAGCCGGAGCTTCGGTATCCTTCTGCTCCTGCTTTTTCTCAGCAGCGGGGGCGTCCTCTGCCTCCTGGGTCTCCTCCGAGGTCTCCTCCTTGGCCGGAGCCTTGGCCGGAGTCACAGGCTGGTTTTCTTCCTGCCGGTTCTCCTCAGCGGTCTGCGTAGCTCCATTAGCGGAGCTATAGGCACCCTTGATCTCGATTTCCTCATCGATGCTGTACGTAGACGATGTTCCGTTGTCCTGCTCCACGGTGATGCCTTTATCATTCGCCGTGATCACAAGGCCGCCGTTGGAAAGATCAAAGGTGGCCGCAAATGCCGGGGCGGAAAGGGATACCGCCATGCTCAGGGCCACGGCCGCCGCCGCGATCTGCCGGAGCAATTTTTTTCTTCGCATGATTTTTACCTCCTGTTTTGCATTTTGTGGCTTTTCTGCCAAATTTATTATACCCCCCCCCCCTACTATCTGTGCAATATAACAGTTGGACAATCTTGCTCCACTTTTTTTAGCAAAAATGACAAAAAACGCCGTTGGCCCGCACCTTTTGTGCAGGCCAACAGCGTTATCGTCCATGTATCCCGGCTAAAATATCACGCTCGTGCGTTTGCCCCCTCTGCCCCAACCGGCCGGAGCAAACAAAAAAACACCCCGAAGCCTTGATGGCTTCAGGGTGTTCTGAGCTGGAGCTGCTATCCAGATTCGAACTGGAGACCTCATCCTTACCAAGGATGCGCTCTACCAACTGAGCTATAGCAGCACACTCACAGCTCAATTATAATACCATAAACTCTGCCGCATTGCAAGCGTTTTTTGCAAAAAAATCTGGCATTTTGCGTTTTTCTGCCCAGATGCAGAAAAACGGCTGCCGTTTTTCCACGGCAGCCGTCTGCATTGTTGAAACTATTACTCGATCAGGCCGTTCAGCAGGGCCAGGCACTTGCGGCTGTGCAGCTTGCGGATGGCCTTTGCCTCGATCTGGCGGACGCGCTCACGGGTGACGCCGAAGTCGCGGCCCACCTCTTCCAGCGTGCGGGGACGGCCATCGTCCAGACCAAAGCGGAGACGGATGACCTTCTCTTCACGGGGGGTCAGGCTCTTGAGGGCCTGATTGATCTGCTGGGCCACCATGGCGCGGTCAGCAGCCTTGCCGGGAGCCTCGGCGTTCTCGTCGGCGACGAAATCGCCCAGAGAGGAATCCTCTTCCTCGCCCACGGGGCTCTCCAGGCTGGCGGGCTCCTGTGCCATCCGCTGGATCTCACGCACACGCTCCACGCTCATGTCCATGGCCTTTGCCAGCTCTTCCGGGGTGGGCTCGTGGCCGTTCTGGTAGACCAGCTGGTTGGTGGCCTGACGCATCCGGTTGATGGTCTCGACCATGTGCACCGGGATGCGGATGGTGCGGGCCTGGTCGGCGATGGCGCGGGTGATGGCCTGACGGATCCACCAGGTGGCGTAGGTGGAGAAGCGGAAGCCGCGGTCGCAGTCGAACTTCTCAGCCGCCTTGATGAGGCCGATGTTGCCCTCCTGGATGAGGTCGAGGAAGGCCAGATTGTGGCCCACGTGCTTCTTGGCGATGGAGACCACCAGACGGAGGTTCGCTTCGCTCAGGCTGCGGCGGGCGTTCAGGCCGTCGCGGCGGGTCTTCAGCAGCTCCTGACGGCGCTCCTCGGTCAGGGGGCCGTTCTCCACAGCCTCCATGGCCTCTTCCTCAGCAGCCTTTTCCTCGGCGTCCACGCTGGGCTTCTCGCTGCCCTCTTCGTCGATGTCCTCGGTGTAGCTGCGGCTGTTCTCGTCCTCCTCGAACGAGAAGCGGGCGCTGTTCTTCTTGATGTACTCGGGCGCACCGTACTTCTGGCGGTCGGCCTGCAGGATATGGGCAGCCTCGGCGCCGGCGTGGATGCGCTTGCTCAGGTCAACTTCCTGCTCCGCGCTCAGCAGAGGGATCTGGCCGATCTGCTTGAGGTAGTTCTTGACGGGGTCGTCCAGCAGCTCATCCATCGCAGCCTTCAGGTCAGCGGGGTTCTCCTCGGCGGCTTCTTCCTCGTCCTCGCCGCCCAGACCCAGCTCGTCGCTGTTGTTCTCGGCGTTTTCCACCTCGGCGATGATGCTGTCCACGTCCAGATTCACATCGGCGTCGGCCTCATCCTCGATGATCTTGATGCCGCGCTCTTCAAGGAGCGTATAGAGCGTTTCCACATCCATCCTGCACTGTGCAGCCAAAGTTTTGGCCTCCTGTGCCGACAGGGTGCCTTCGCCTTTCGTCAACAGTTCCTTCAAAGTCATGCCCATTTCGCTCTCTCCTTCTCACTGCGGGGGAAGCGCCCCGCAAGTGAACTTGTCTCATAGTTTCGGCCTTGATGTATCAGATCACAAGACCTCCGTTGACGCCGAACACCTGGCCGGTGATGTAGCCGGCGTCTTCTCCGGCGAGGTACAGCAGAAGCTTTGCCACCTCTTCGGCGGTGCCGAGACGGCCCACAGGGGTCTCTTCGGCCAGCGCCGCTTTGTCCTCAGCAGTGAACGAGGCCATCATATCGGTGTCGATGACGCCGGGGGCCACACAGTTCACGGTAATGCCGCTGGGACCTTCTTCTTTTGCCAGCGCCTTGGTCAGGCCGATGAGGCCCGCCTTGGCGGCGGAATAGTGTACCTCGCAGCTGCCGCCGGTCTGGCCCCACATGCTGCTCACTGTGAGGATACGGCCCGCTTTGCGGCGTATCATCCCGGGCAGGGCCAGCTGGCAGAGGTTGAACGCACCGGTCAGGTTGACGTCCAGCATCCGCTGCCACTCTTCCGGCGTGATGTCGGTGAACAGCTTCTGCTGGGCGATGCCCGCGTTGCTCACCAGCACATCCACCCGGCCCAGCGCCTGCTCGGCGGCGCGGAAGGCCAGCTCACAGCTGGCCCGGCTGGCCACGTCACACTGGATGGCCAGTACGCCCGGCAGCTCTTTTTGCAGGGCTGCAGCGGCCTCGGCGTTGGTGTGGTAGAACACTGCCACCCGGCAGCCCGCCGCGTAGAATGCGCGGGCTGCTGCTGCGCCGATGCCCCGGTCGCCGCCCGAGATGAGGACGGTGCGCCCCTTCGCCGCCGGGGCAATGCTCTGGGGCTCTGCCGCAGGTTCCGGCTCGCGTTCCGGTGCCGGTGTGTTCTCCGGCGCAGCGCTGACCGGCGTTTCCCTCGTTTCCTGCACCGGCGGTGCGGCCACAGCCGCTTCTTCCGGCTCGGGCAGGGTCGGCCTGCGCTGTTCGTTCTTCGGCCCGGCGTCTGCAAGGTCAAATGTCAGCTCAAATTCGTCGTTGTACAAGAGTCAAACCCTCCTGTCCACTATTTTCGGCCGCAGCGCCTCTTCGTGTCAAAGCCTCTGCGGCGGGAAAGGAAACAGCTTCCCCCACCCCGCCGGAGCTGCGCTCTGCTCACTTTTTCCGGTCTAGGCCGGCTCTGCGGCGCGCCCGGCGGCATTTGTGTGGTTTCGACAAGTTTCCATTGAATAATATAGCACAATCGGGCGAAAAAATAAAGTGGTCACCGGTGATTTTTTCACGCAGTTCCCACTTTTTTCACAGATTCAGGGGTTCACGGGCGGCTTCCAGCGGGGCTTTGCGGCCCGCCTGGCCCGCAGTGAAACGAAAAATTCCTGCAAAAGCTGCTGTGCCTCATCGGCCCGCAGTCCCTTCTCGATGACGGGGTGATGGTTGAAGGGCTGGGCGAAGAGGTCTGTCACCGAGCCGCAGCAGCCCGCCTTGACGTCGGCGGCACCGTACACCACCCGCTTGATGCGGCTGTTGATGATGGCGCCGCTGCACATGGGGCAGGGCTCCAGCGTCACGAACAGCTCACACTGCCACAGCCGCCAGCCGCCCAGCTTTTTGCAGGCCGCGTCGATGGCCAGCAGCTCCGCGTGGTGGAGGGCGTTTTTCTCCGTCTCGCGGGTGTTGTGGGCGGCAGAGATGATCTCTCCGTCCTTCGCCACTACCGCGCCCACCGGCACTTCGCCCAGCGCAGCGGCCTTCCGGGCCTCTTCCAGCGCCGCGCCCATCAGCTCAAAATCGGTCATCCCATTCCCCTTTCTGCCAGCCGTGCGGCAAACACGAGGCAGTTATTTATAATATGTAACGCGCTGCCGGGCCATACGCTCTTCGCTTTCTGGGCCGCCCAGCCGAAGATGAGCCCCATGCCCAGCCCATAGGCCCGGGCCGTCCAGCTGCCATGCAGAGCCGCAAAAATCACCGCCTGCACCACCACAGCCCCCGCGCCGCCCAGCGGCTGCAAAAGATAAAGCGCCCCGCCCCGGAAGGCAAGCTCTTCCGCCAGAGGGGTCACAAGGCAGATGCGCAGCGCAGCCCACCCGAGGGCCGCGCCCTCGGGCAGAGCCGTCTTTTCCGCCGGGAGCAGCAGCTGTGCTCCCACCGCCAGCAGCGCCCAGAGCACCGCCGCCTCGGCCAGGACCCGGCACCGAGCCGGAAAAGACGGTTTTTCCGTTTCCCTGATCAGTCTTTTCACGGCGCACCCCCCTGTCGGCGGACATTGTACCATACTGCCGCCCCGTTTTGCAAGCAGTTTTTCGTTCATGCGAAGAAATTTCACTCAAAAGATTGACATACCGCCCGGCGTTCTGGTATACTTTGTACGACTTTTTTATGGATTTGTCGTTTTACCAAAGACACACGATGAACGCACCCATGGAGGTACGAGCTATATGATACGCATTCTTACCGATTCCGCATCCGACATCCTGCCCGCCGAGGCCGCGCAGCTGGGTGTGGACGTCATCCCCCTCAACGTCACCCTCGAGGACGGCACCGTCATCCGGGACGGCGTGGATCTGACTCCCAGCGAGTACTACGAGCACATGGCCGGCTGCAAAAAGCTGCCCACCACCAGCCAGCCCAGCCCTGAGCTGTTCGAAAAGTTCTACGCCGAGGCTGCTGCCGCCGGAGACGAGGTCGTGGGCATCTTCCTGTCCCATGAGCTGTCCGGCACCTATCAGTGTGCGAAGCTGGCCGCAGACCTGGCCAACGTGGACAACGTCCTCTTCGTGGACAGCACCAATGTCTGCCTCGGCGAGGGTCTGCTGGTGCGTATGGCCGCACACCTGCGGGATGAAGGCAAGTCTGCTGTCCAGATCGCCGCCACCCTCGAGCACGCCAAGGAGCACCTGCACCTCGTCGCCGCCATCGACGACCTGAAGTATCTGCGCAAGGGCGGCCGTCTGCCCGCCGCCGTCGCCGTGGCCGGCGGGATGCTGGGCATCAAGCCCCTCATCACCATCAAGGAGGGCAAAGTCGCCATGGCCGGCAAGGCCCGGGGCCTGCCCGGCGCATACGTTGCCCTCTTCAAGAAGATCGAGGAGCTGGGCGGCGTCAATCCCCGTTTCCCCTCTCTGGCCGGTTACACCATCAGCCCCCGCGAGGTGAACCCCATCCAGACCTATCTGGTGGACAATCTCGGCCTTTCCGAGCCGCTGGTGCGCCAGATCGGCTGCGTCATCGGCACCCACGCCGGTCCCGGTGCGTTTGGTCTGGCCTTCTTTGATAACGGGCTGGTCATCGACTAAGAGTATATAGGAAGAGGCTGCTGTGCATCTGCACGGCAGCCTCTTTTCGTTTTTATCGCAATTTTCAAAAATAGTGCCTATCGAAATGGCATATTTGCGATATGCAGTTTGCGGATGTTGCTTGTGCATTAAAAACGCAAACTGCTATACTTACAGCATATCCGTGATGAGCTTGCCCAGCAGGAGCACCAGCACCACGAGCATCATGGGGCGGATGAACTTTGCGCCCTTTCTCAGGGCGAAGTGAGAGCCGATGATGTTGCCGACGATGTTGCTGATGGCGCAGGGGATGCCCACCGGAAAGACCACCAGCCCGCTGCTCAGATAGGTGAAGAGGCTGGCGTAGTTGCTGGCGAGGTTGAGCACCTTGGCGTTGCCGTTGGCGGTGCGCAGGTCGAAGCCCATCAGGCTGGTGAAAGCGATGATGGCAAAGGTCCCGGTGCCTGGCCCCACCATGCCGTCGTACAGACCGATGCCGAGGCCGATGCCCAGGGCCAGCAGGGCCTTTTTCAAATTCAGGGTGCCGTCGTCCCGGTTCTCGTCCGGGAGGTTGCGCTGCCACAGGATGATGACCGCCGCGATGGGCAGGATGATGAACATCATCATCTGCAGCACCTCATCGCTGAGCATCAGGACGATGTGTGCGCCCAAGGCACTGCCCGCAAAGCTGCCGATGGCGGCGAGGATGCCCACCTTGATGTTCATCGCGCCGTTCTTGAAGAAGCTGGCCGTGGCGAACGTCGTGCCGCAGGCGGCGCTGAATTTGTTGGTGGCGTAAGTATAGTGAGGCGGCAGGCCCGCGAAGAGATAGGCCGGCAGGCTGATGAGCCCGCCGCCGCCCGCTGCCGAATCGATAAAGCCTGCAAAGCCGGTCATGAACACCAGAAATGCCATCATCGGCAGGCTGATTTGAATACCCATTGTTATGATTCCCCTTAATATTCCTATTTTTTCCACGATTTTACTTGTACAGCTCACCCTCGCAGGCCAAGATCTGGTCGAGTATCATCCGGGACACCCGGGCGCCGTAGACCATGGAGGGATGGTCATTGTACTCGATGATGTCGTGGAAGTCCTTGTTCATCAGGACGATGACATACTCGCCGTAGGGGGTGTGGACGATGCCGCCGTCGTTGCGGCAGGCGTTCATGCTGCCGCTCTTGCTGGCCACCCAGATAAGCTCCGGCTCGCCGGTCTCCTCGCAGTCGAGATAGAACTGAGGGAAGTCGTGGGTCAGCATGGTATTGTAGTGCTGCTGACGGAAGATGGCCAGCATCTCGGCGCTGGCCTCAGCGCTGACGAGCGTTCCCTTTGCCACCTGCGCAAACAGCGAGGCGTAGTCCCGGGGCGTCGTGGTGCCGAGGTCGTTGTAAAGATCAAAGTGGAGCGGGTTGTGCAGGACGGTGTGGGCAAAGCCCATCTCCCGGATGCAGGCGTTGATGGTGTCCAGCCCCAGATAGCCGATGACCATGTTGGTGGCGATGTTGTCGGAGCAGATGATCATCATGGTGGCGGCGTCTTTAACTTTCAGACTTGCGCCCACGCCCAGCGCCCGGAGCATACCGGAACCGTCCACAAAGTGCTCGGGCTTGTAAGTGATTTTTTCCTCGAGGCTGGCTTTGCCCCGGCTGGCCTGCAGATACAGGGCTGCGAGGATATATGCCTTGATGGTGGAAGCCGTCTCAAATTCCTCGTCAGCGCCGATTTCGACCGTGTGGCCGTGGAGGTCGTCCACAAAGACGCTCATCTTGCCCTGATAGGAATACAGCTCGGCGGCAATACGCTTTTCCAGCGTCATGTTTTTATCCATTTTGGAATCTCCCTGTCGTTTTATACATTATTTAGAGGTTTTCTTCGAAGAACCGCCGGGCGTTGCGGTAGAAGATGGCCTCTACCTCGTCCTCGGTGAAGCCCTCGCGGCGGAGTGCGTCGGCCAGCAGCGGGAGCTTGGAGCAGTCGTCCATTTCCAGCTTGCCGCCGATGCCGTCGAAGTCACTGCCCAGACCGATGATCTCAATGCCGCCCACCTGCTTGAAGTGGGCCGCGTGCTTTGCCATCAGGGCCGTGGTGCTGCGGCAGAGCTTTTCTTCGGGCTGGTTGTCGAGGAAGCCGCTGCAGTAGTTCAGACCCACGAGGCCGCCCTTGTTGGCGAGGGCGCGGATCATCTCGTCGGTGAGGTTGCGGCAGTGGGGCGCGAGGGCGCGGCAGTTGGAGTGGCTGGCCGCAAAGGGGCGGGTGGAGTGCTCCACAATGTCCCAGAAGCCCTTGTCGGACAGGTGGCTCACATCTGCGATGATGTGCAGACGCTCCATCTCGGCCAGGAACTCGAAGCCCTTTTCTTTCAAGCCCGTCTCGGTGTTGGGGGCGCAGGGCCAGATGTTGTGGCCCCCGCCGGGGACGACGTTGGGGCTGGCAAGCTCGTTCTCGTGGTTCCAGGTCAGGGTCATCATGCGGACGCCCAGCTCGTACATCCGGCGCAGCACGCCGATGCTGCCCTTGCAGCAGCCGCCCTCTTCGATGGTGAGCATTCCGCTGATCTTGCCCTCGGCGGCGTTCTTGCGGATGTCAGAGGGTCGATACACCGGAGCAATATCCTCCGTGTATTTTTCCATGATGCGTTTGAAGACGTCGATCTCTTCCAGCGCCGTCACCAGCGGGTCGGCACCGGGGGTCTTGTCGCCCAGATTGACAAAGGCGGCGAAGCACTGCAGCATATAGTCGCCCTTTTTCAGTTTCTGCAGGTCGATGTGCAGATCATTCTGCGCAAAGCTCTTGGGCGTACCCGCCTTTTCGGCGTAGCGCAGCTCACTCAGGGTGTCACAATGTAGATCAAAGACTTTCATTTTGGTTCTCCTTTGATAGAGGGAAGGTTCTTCTTCCTTTAAGCTACGTTCTCTTTTGCGTGCCAAAAGAGAACCAGAAAAGCACCAGCGATTTCGACGCGCTGGATCCACGAGAAAGGGGCTGCTCGCCCCTTTCA
>ENA-OVGQ01003958-OVGQ01003958.1-human-gut-metagenome-genome-assembly--contig:-NODE-3958-length-10897-cov-5.703652_pt1 | contig 10897 bp, 11 predicted proteins | sample MGYA00237774_ERZ505427 | MGnify/ENA primary metagenome ERZ505427 (study PRJEB26158, sample SAMN06016404) | human gut metagenome | biome: human gut; feature: ankylosing spondylitis patient; material... | reverse complement strand
TGGAGTAAAAGCGCTGATCTCTGTTAACAAAGGATTGGTAACACAGGCAAGTGCTGCGATTCCTATTGTTCCATTGTATATGTCTGTATTATATAAAGTCATGAAGGAAAATAATGTCCATGAAGGATGTATTGAACAGATTGAACGTCTGTTTAAAGAAAAGAGATTATTAGCCGATACGATCACGGATGAACACGGATGGGTTCGTATGGATGATCTGGAACTTCGTGATGATATTCAGGATGAAGTGAAGAAACGTTGGGAAGAGATCAATACAGATAATGTTTCAGAACTTGCAGATGTTGATGGTTATTGGGAAGATTTTTACCGTATGTTTGGATTTAAAGAGGAAGGAATCGACTACGAAGCAGAAACAGATCCTGTTGTAGAAATTCCAAGCATCAAAGAATAATGGCATATACAGAGATTGTGATCACAAGGTTTGGCGATCATCTGGTCAGTATGTTATTAAAAGATGGTCATCCGGTAGAATTTCAATGTTTAAGTGAGAAGAATAAAGTTGATATTGGGAATATTTACATAGGAGTCGTAAAAAATGTTGTCAAGAATATCAATGGGGCTTTTGTTGAGTTCGATCAAGACGAAATAGGCTTCCTTTCCATGAGACATAGGCAATATAAAAGCAGCAGATTTATATTTGGGAGGCAGATAATACTGATGGCTATGAATAAAGAAAAAGCGTCGGGTATTATTGTTCTTGTTATAATATGTTGTGTTTTTATGGCACTCATTGAAACAATCATTGAACCGGCATATATTGTCAAATCCGCGCTTAAAGTCGCGGTATTTTTATTATTGCCATTGGTATATGCAAAAATAACCCATACAAAATTACTGGATGAATTCTTTAAAATCGACAAGAGGGGCATGATGAAATTATTTGTGCTGGGCTCTTTTATCTATGCGGTGATTCTGGGTGCGTATACTTTGACAAAAAACTTCTTCGACTATGCGTCGTTGGTTCAGTCGCTTTCAGCGGATCAAAAAGTCAACAGCGGCAGCTTTATTGGGGTGGCTCTCTATATTTCCTTTTGCAATTCCTTTCTGGAGGAATTTTTCTTTCGTTTCGTTGCATTTATCAGATTATCCAAATACACAGCCCGAAAAATAGCATATATATTCAGTTCAGGCATGTTTGCAGTTTATCATATTGCAATGATTGGAATGTCATTTCCGCCGTTGATGTTGCTTTTGGCTTTAATAGGATTGGCGATTGGCGGGCTGCTTTTTGACTATGTAGATAGCAAAAATGAAAATATCTATCATTCATGGGTTATCCATATGTTTGCGGATTTTGCAATCATGACGATATGGTATCTTTATATTTAAATCTGCACTTATTGGAATTCCCCGGCAAATCGTTTATTGATTTGCCGGGGATGCCTCTACCGACACAAACCTGGAACAGGGAGTCCATTTTTTCCGCCGGAGGCAGAATGCCGTTTCCTTTCCGCTGAAAATGTGGTATATAATGAGGGGTGAAAATCTGGGAGGGAACATACAATGACGCTTTCAACCGCACTGTTTATCTTTGCCGCGCAGCTGCTGGCCTATCTGGTCAAAGGGCTGATCGGCTTCGGCAACCCCCTGATCTCCGCGCCGATTTTGTCCATGGGCCTGGACAATGTGGTCATCACCCCGGGTACGCTGCTGCTGGACTGCCCGGTGAACGCCTGGATCACCTGGAAAAACCGGCACAGCTTCCAGTGGCGGAAGATCCTGCCGTTGCTGGTGGCCAACTTCTGCGGCGTGATCCCCGGCACGCTGCTGCTGCGCTTTTCCATGCCCTGGGTCATCAAAACCGTGCTGGGCGTCGTCGTGGTGCTTTTAGGGCTGGAGATGGCCACCCGCTCCCTGCGGCCGGTGAAGCCGGACCGGAAGGACCGGCCCTGGCTGCGGCTGGCGGTGTCCGCGTTCTCCGGCGTGTGCGCGGGCCTCTTCGGCATCAACATGTTCATCGTGGCCTACCTCCAGCGAACAGCCAGAGATTACAGCGAGTTCAAGGGGAGCATGTGCTTTCTCTTCTTTGGGGAGAATGCGGTGCGGGTAGTGACTTATCTAGTCACCGACCTGTTCACCGGCCCGGTGCTGCTGTTCGCCCTGGCGTCTGTTCCCGCGGCGGTGCTGGCCATGGGCCTGGCGGCGTGGCTGGGGCCCCGGCTGGAAGAGGAAAAGCTCCAAAAGGGCGCCATCGTCCTCTTCCTCCTGGGCGGCGTCAGCATCATCGTGAAGTCCGTGGTATTCCATACATAAGCTCAGGAAAAAGAGACGCCCCTGCGGGCGTCTCTTCATATCTGCATTTGTCAGTCCGCAATGTACTCCCGCACCCGGTAGGTGGCGCCGATCTCCTCCTCGCAGATCTTCCGGCAGTTCTCGATCTCCTCTTTCGGGATGGTGTCCACCACGGTCATCATCACGGTGGGCACATACTTGAGGACCTCTCTCGTGAAGTCCTTCATGGCCTGGTAGGCGTTTTCCTGCTGGGGGTGGCACAGGGCGTTGTACTTCTCCGCCGTGTCGGTGTTCAGGGAGACAGACACCATATCGAACCGGCCCGCGAACTCCGGGGCGATGTCCCGGCCGTTGATGAGGGAACCGGTGCCGTTGGTGTCCATCCGGGTGAAGATCTTGGTGCCGTGGACCTTCATCTGGTCGATGACCCAGCAGATGTCGTCGAACCGGTAGGTAGGCTCACCGAAGCCCACGAACACCAGCTGCTTGTATTGGGAGAGGTCGTGGCTCTCGATGGAGGAAAGGATCTCCTCCTTCGTGGGCTCCCGCTTTAGCCACAGGTTATGGGTGTAGATGCTGCCGCCGGAACCCTGGTTGTGCCGCAGGCAGAACGCGCAGTTGAAGTTGCACCGGTTGGTGGGGTTCACATACAGGTTGTCCCCGTATTCATAGGTGATGGTAAAGCCCTTTTCCATAAATATCGCTCCTTGCGTAATCAGGATAAGCTGTTCAGATGAAAGTCCGACAGCGTGAAGATGCCGTTTTCATAGGAGATGGCAGCGGTAATCTCCGCCGCATACCAGTCATAGGGGATTTCCCTCCCCTCCAACATCGCAGAACCCGTAAAGAAAAGATCGCTGCCGTCCCCATCCGTACCGGATTGCACGGAAAAATTGGCCCATCTTCCGGTAGAGGCGTCCTCGATCATGGCCGGATTGAGGTCCGGAAACTGTGTCTGGATCTCGTCTGTGAGGTCCACCAGATCCGCGCCCAAGACGGTGTAGGTCCGGTCCCCGTCCGACACCACCGACAGCAGGCCGGAGAGGTCCTCCTGCCACAGTGACTCCGGAAAGCAGTAGTCCGTCAAGGTGCCGTCCCCGTCTTTTTTGACCACGTGAAGCTCCTCAATAGAAGTCCCGGTGCCGCTGTCCACATGATTGATGACAACGACCTCCTCCTGCCCGTCGGAGTCCACATCCCAGCACCAAAGCTGCGGCTCCACAATCAACGGGCCGCCGAAGGACCAGGAAAACTCCGCCAGACTGTCACCCCAGCGCAGCAGGGCTGAGCTGTCAAGCCACTTTGTCACGCCGTAGAGGGAGAGCTCCCGCTCCGGCAGTTCTGCCAAAAGGCCCACCGGGTCATGGTTCCAGCGGCTTTCACCGATCCAGTCCTTCAGCCCGATCACCTCCGTGGGCAAATCATAGGGTTCCTCCGGCGCCTGCCCCGCCGTTACCACGGCGGGGGCGGAGAGGGGTTCCGCCGGGGCGGTTGCCGGCGGGGATTCGGCAGGCGCGGTTGAAATAGGCTCCGGCGGGGATTCAGCAGCCGCTTCATTGGTTTCCGCCAGAGCGGAATCCGGCCAGGAGTCCGTTGGCGTCACTGTCTCTGACGGCGCGCCGCAGCCCGCCAGCAACAGGCAGGCCAGGACCATCAGAAACGCTTTTTTCATACCTTCCCCTCCAGCCCAAACAGCCGCAGGCCATTGTTCCAGGTGTGCGCCGCCATCTCCTCCGGGGAGATGCCCTTCCACTCCGCCAGTTTTTCCACAATGTAGGGGAGATTCCGGCTGTCGTTCCGCCTGCCCCGGTTGGGCACCGGGCTCATGTAGGGCGCGTCCGTCTCCACCACGATCCGGTCCAGGGGCGTGACGGCCACGACCTCCGGCGCCCGGCGAGCGTTTTTGTAGGTCACCGGACCGTCAAAGCCCAGATACCAGCCCCGCTTCAGCAGCTCCTCCGCCATTTCGGGACTGCCGGAGAAGCAGTGGAATACGCCCCGCACCCCGGGGAACTCCTTTACGATCTCCAGGCTGTCTCCGTGGGCCTCCCGGTCGTGGACGATCACCGGCAGCTCCAGCTCCAGCGCCAGCTCCAGCTGGCGGCGGAACACCATCTGCTGGAATTCCTTTGGCGGATTCTCCGCCCAGTAGTAGTCCAAGCCGATCTCTCCGATGGCGACCACTTTTTTCTCCCGGCACAGGTCCCGGATGGCGGAAAAATCCGCGGCCGTGCAGCCGGCGCAGTCCTCCGGATGGATGCCTGCGGCGGCGAACAGCCAGGGGCGGCTCTCCGCCAGGGCCAGGGCGGAGCGGGAGCTCTCCACGTCCACCCCGGGGATCACCACAGCCCCCACTCCGGCGTCCGGCAGGGCGTCCAGCAGCCCCTTCCGGTTCTGGTCAAAGGCGTCGTCGTTGTAGTGGGCGTGGGTGTCGAACAGCGGCATGGCAGTCACCTCTTCAGCGGAATTCTGATCCTACGGACGATTATAACACGCCCTGCGGAAAAGAAAAGGGCCAGAATCGGGAAAAGCCCCCTGGCCAGAAAACAAAAAAGGACATCCGAACGGATGTCCTTTTGGCCCGATATGATCAGCCGATCTTGTTGAGCTTCAGGGTCATGGCGCTCTTGCGATGAGCGGCCGTATTCTTGTGCAGAATGCCCTTGGCAACAGCCTGATCGACTTTCTTCACTGCAACCTTGTACGCGCCATCGGCCTCGGTGCGATTGCCTTCTGCGGCAGCAGCCTCGAACTTCTTGATGGCGGTCTTCAGTTCGGACTTCGCGGCCTTGTTGCGGGCGTTGCGCACTTCGGCGATCAGAACTCTCTTCTTGGCAGGCTTTATATTCGGCAAACCAAACACCTCCTTAGGCAGAAAATTTGACTGTGGGAACCAGTTCCCACCATGCAGAATGATATTTTAACAGGGAACGGCGCAAAAAGCAAGCCTTTTTTTATATTTTTCGGGCTAAAATTGTATATCGTGCCGCCTACCGCAAAACCTAGTGAGCAGACCACTAGATTTTGTGTTTGGGAGGCGGTTCGCATTGTTCATAAAACGTACCGACCTGGCCCTGGAGGCCCGGGAGCTCTGGCAGGAGTCCGCGGAGCGGACCACCCGCCTCATGGGGGTGAAGGCGACCAAGAGCAAGCTGGAGGGATACCCAGTCACCCGGGTGGACATCCTGGACCACCGGGGCGAGGAGGCCCTGGGCAAGCCCCAGGGCAGCTATTTCACCATTGACCTCACCACCTTCTGGCAGCGGAAGGCGGACTTTTTCGAGCGGGCGGTCCGGGCCGTGGGCACGGAGCTGAAGGCCCTGCTGCCGGTGGAGGGCTCCGCCCTGGTGGTGGGCCTGGGCAACGCAGCCATGACGCCGGACGCCGTTGGCCCCCTGGCATTGGACAGCGTGCTGATCACCCGGCACCTGCTCTCCGCCATTCCGGCCGGTGTCGGCCTTCCGCACCGGCGTGCTGGGCACCACCGGCGTGGAGTCCGCGGAGGCGGTGCGGGGTCTGGTGGCGGAAGTCCAGCCCGCCATGGTCCTGGCCATCGACGCCCTGGCCTCCCGCCGGTGCGGGCGGGTGTGCGCCACGGTGCAGCTCAGCGACACGGGGATCATCCCCGGCTCCGGCGTGGGCAACCGCCGCAGCGCCCTGGACCGGGGCACCCTGGGGGTGCCGGTGATCGCCGTGGGCATCCCCACGGTGGTGGACGCCGACCCCCGGGCGGGGCTGTTCCTGACCCCCCGGGACATCGACCAGCGGATCCGGGAGCTGGGCCGCCTGCTGGGCTACGGCATCACCCTGGCCCTGCAGCCGTCCCTGACGGCGGCGGATGTCACCGCTCTGCTGGGGTAGGGGAGGGCAGCTCCGGGCCCAGGTCCGTCATGCTTTTCAGGCTGATGCCCAGGGTGGACATGTTGTGCAGCAGGGCGGAGGTGGTGGGCGGCAGAAGGCCCGCCACGCCCAGCAGGATCAGCGACAGGTTGAAGCCCACGATGAACCGGTAGTTCCGGTGGATCCGGGCCATCAGGGCCTGACTCAGCCGGCGCAGGGTCACCAGCTCAAACAGATCCTCCGAGGCGATGGTGATGTCGGCGATCTCCCGGGCAATGGCCGCGCCGGTGGAGATGGCCACGCCTGCGTCGGCCTCGGACAGGGCAGGGGAGTCGTTGACCCCGTCGCCCACCATGATGACGGTGTGCCCGGCGGCCTTCTCACTGCGGATGAAGGCGGCCTTGTCCTCCGGCAGTACCTCGGCATACACGGCGTCCACCCCCACCTCCCGGGCCACGGCCTGGGCGGTCTGGCGGTTGTCGCCGGTCATCATCACCACCTTGCCAATGCCGCAGGCGTGAAGGGCAGCCACGGCGTCCCGGGCCTCCCGGCGCAGGGGATCGTGGATGCAGATCACGGCGGCCAGCTCCCCGGCGATGCACAGGTACAGGTGGGAATAGGCAGGGGAGAGGGTCCGGAACTTCTCGTCCTCCCCCTCCGGCACCCGGCAGCCCTCGTCCTCGAACACGAAGTGGGCGCTGCCGATGAGGACCTTTTCCCCCTCCACCATGCTGGAGATGCCGTGAGCCACCACATACTGCACCTGGGAGTGGTACTCCTCGTGGGACAGGCCCCGGGTCCGGGCCTCCTCCACCACGGCGTTGGCCATGGAGTGGGGATAGTGCTCCTCCAGGCAGGCGGCCAGCCGCAGCATCTCCTGGGGGTCACGGCCGCCGAAGGGCACGATCTCCGCCACCCTGGGGGTGGCGTAGGTCAGGGTGCCGGTCTTGTCGAAAACAATGGTGTCCGCCTGGGCCACGGCCTCCATGAACCGCCCGCCCTTGACGGAGATATGGTGCCCGCTGCACTCCCGCATGGCGGAGAGCACCGCAATGGGAATGGCCAGCTTCAGGGCGCAGGAGAAGTCCACCATCAGCACCGACAGGGTCTTGGTGACGTTCCGGGTCAGCAGATACGTCAGCGCCGTGCCGCCCAGGGTATAGGGCACCAGGCGGTCCGCCAGCCGGGAGGCCCGGTCCTCGGCGGTGGATTTCAGCTTTTCGGACTCCTCGATCATGCGGACGATGCGGTCATACCGCCCGCCGCCGGAGGCCTTTTCCACGCAGACCACGCACTGGCCCTCCTCCACCACGGTCCCGGCGTATACATAGCTGCCGGGCCGCTTGGCCACGGGCATGGACTCGCCGGTCATGGAGGACTGGTTCACCATGGCCTCGCCATCGGACACCCGGCCGTCCAGGGGGATCACGCTGCCGGTGCGGATGACGATGCGGTCCCCGGCCCGGACGGCGTCGATGGGGGTCAGTACCTCGGTGCCGCCGGTCTGGAGCCAGACTTGGTCTACATGCAGGGACATGGCCCCGGCCAAATCGGCCACGGACTTCTTGTGGGTCCATTCCTCCAGGATCTCCCCCAGCCGCAGCATGAACATCACGGACCCGGCGGTGGCGAAATCGCCCCGGGCCATGGACACGGTGACGGCGGTGGCGTCCAGCACGGCCACGGACAGGCGGCCATGCCACAGGGCCGAAAGCCCCTCCCAGATGTACTTCACCGACCGAATGACGGCCAGCGCCGTGGTCACCGGCGCCGGAAGGAACAGCCGGGAGACCATGCGGCGGGCCACGGTCATGATGAGCTTGTCCTCAAACTCCCGGTTCAGGGCCCGGGAGGTGTGCTCCGGCACCAGGTCCATGGCCTCCGCCCGGGGGAAGGAAAAGGCGGCCAGGGAGGCGATGACGTCCCCCCGGCCGCAGGCGAAGCAGACCACCGCGTCCCGGGTCCGGTCATAGACCTTCACCTCCGTGACGCCGTCCACCGCCCGCAGATAGTATTCCAGAACGTCCGCCTGGCGCAGGGTCATGGCGGGGCAGTGCAGGCGGACCCGCAGCCGTCCGGCGGACTCATGGAGAATGCTGCACTTCATGGCTTATTCCGCCTCGGAAGCATCCTCGATCACGGCGTCGGCCTCCTGCTGGGCCCGCTGCTGGTTGATGGCCTTGGCGTCGGCATAGATATCCTCCGCGTTTTCCCGGACGGTGGTGACGGTCTCCATGACGCTGTCCTTGGCCCGCAGCACGGCGGCGGTGGTGTGGGTATAGACCTTCTTGGCGTCCTTGCTGGACAGGACCTTGATGCCGGCGGTGCCGAACAGCACACCGGCGGCGAACAGACCGAATTTCTTCATGATGTTACCTCCTATGGTTTGATGACTTAAATTAGAGCAGTTTAACTCCTGGGGATACTATACCATTGCCCGGGGGAAAATGCAAGACGTTTTCAAAATAAACTGCACAGAATTGCGGGGTTCTTCCCGCAAAAAGCTGCAAATCTGCCGGAATCGGCAGTTTTCGGCGGGGCACACGGGCCCCGCCGCAGGGAACGGGGCGGCTTCCGGGATGCGTCCGTAGGGGCTGGGTTCTACCCGGCCCGAGAGCACCGGGACAAAAAGCCAGAGGCGGACCGGCGGTCCGCCTCTGGGGGGCATAGTCGAATGCGATTACTTCTTGATTTCTCCATTAGCGGCGGCGGTCAGGTAGGCGTTGATAAACCCGTCAATATCGCCGTCCATGACGGCCTGGATGTTGCCCATTTCGTAGCCGGTGCGGGTGTCCTTGGCCAGGGTGTAGGGCATGAACACATAGGAACGGATCTGGCTGCCCCACTCGATCTTCATCTGCACACCCTTCAGGTCGCTGACCTTTTCGGCGTGCTGCTGCATCTTCAGCTCCGCCAGCTTGGCCCGCAGCATCTTCATGGCGTTGTCGCGGTTCTGGAACTGGCTGCGCTCCGTCTGGCAGAACACCACGATGCCGGTGGGCAGGTGGGTCAGGCGGACGGCGGAGGAGGTCTTGTTGATGTGCTGGCCGCCGGCGCCGCTGGAGCGGCAGGCCTGCATTTCGATGTCCTCGGGGCGGATCTCGATCTCGCTGTCGTCGTCCAGCTCGGGCATGACCTCCACGGCGGCGAAGCTGGTCTGCCGCCGGGCGTTGGCATCGAAGGGGGACACCCGGACCAGCCGGTGGACGCCGTTTTCGCTCTTGAGGTAGCCATAGGCGTTGTCGCCCTCGATGAGGATGGTGGCGGACTTGATGCCCGCCTCGTCACCGGCCTCGTAGTCCATCAGCTGATAGGTGTAGCCGTGGCGCTCGGCCCAGCGGGTATACATGCGGTAGAGCATCTCGGTCCAGTCCTGGGCCTCGGTGCCGCCTGCGCCGGCGTGGAAGGTGAGAATGGCGTTGTTGGCATCGTATTCGCCGGACAGCAGAGCCGCCAGACGGCGCTCGCTGATCTCCTTTTCCAGGTTGTCGTACCCGGCGGTGACCTCCGGCAGCAGGGAGGCGTCGTCTTCCTCCTGGGCCATCTCGCACAGGGTCACGGTGTCCTCCCACTCGGACACCAGCCGGTCATATTTCCTGATGCGGTGCTCCAGGCGCTTGATCTGCTGGGACACCTTCTGGCTGTGCTCGATGTTGTTCCAGAAGCCGTCCTGCTCCGTCTCGGCCTGCAGGTCCTTCAGCTCCTGGCGGTCCTTGGGGATACCCAGGGCCTTCTCCAGCTCGCCCAGGGTGGGCTCCAGGGCCTGGAGCTTCTGTTTATACTCGTCGTATTCAATGACTGCCATAGTCGGTCGTCTCCTTATCGAAAAAAATTCCTTAGCTTATCTATTATAGCCGGATATGGCTGTTCTGTAAAGGAAAATATACCCGTTTCCGGAAACTTTCTTCACAGGATGAAGCCGCCGTCGCAGGTGAGCACCTGGCCGGTGATGAAGGAGGCCCCGTCCCCGGCCAGGAAGGCCACGGCGTGGGCAATGTCCTCCGGCGTGCCCAGGCGGCCCAGGGGCGTTTCCTGAGCCAGCTGCGGCAGTACCTCCGGCGGCAGGGCATCCAGCATATCCGTGCGGATGACCCCGGGGGCCACGCAGTTGACCCGGATGTGGGTGGGGGCCAGCTCCATGGCCAGGGACCGGGTCAGGCCGATGAGCGCCGCCTTGGTGCAGGAGTAGGTGACCTCACAGCTGGCGCCCCGCTGGCCCCAGATGGAGGAGATGTTCACGATGCAGCCTGCGTGCTGGTGGAGCATCCGGGGCAGCACCGCCTGGATGGTGTGAAAAGCGCCGTCCACGTTGACGGAGAAGTAGCGGCGCCACAGCTCCTCAGAGATGTCCTGGAACAGGACCTGGCCCGCCACACCGGCGTTGTTCACCAGCAGCGACACCGGGCCGAAGGTGTCCTCCACTCGGCGCACCATGGCCTCCACCTGGTCCCGCTGGGACACGTCCGCCCGGACCATCATGGCCCGGCAGCCCTCCGCCGTCAGCTGCTCCAGCAGTGACCGGGCGCAGTCCTCCCGGACCCGATAGTTGATGCATACGGCCCAGCCCTGCCGGGCCAGCTCCGCCGCCACGGCCCGCCCGATGCCCCGGGATGAGCCCGTTACCAGCGCGATTTTTTCCATGATGTTTGTCCTCCTGGGTGGTTTTGAGAAAAGTATAGCAAAAAAAAAGAAACTTGGCAAGAAAACTGTTGACAAATACGGGCAAACCGTGTAAAATACATACTGTTCCGCGCGGTTAGCTCAGCTGGTAGAGCACATGCTTGACGTGCATGGGGTCACAGGT
>ENA-OVGQ01003956-OVGQ01003956.1-human-gut-metagenome-genome-assembly--contig:-NODE-3956-length-10899-cov-4.879011_pt1 | contig 10899 bp, 9 predicted proteins | sample MGYA00237774_ERZ505427 | MGnify/ENA primary metagenome ERZ505427 (study PRJEB26158, sample SAMN06016404) | human gut metagenome | biome: human gut; feature: ankylosing spondylitis patient; material... | reverse complement strand
AGCGGTCCGGCGTCAGGAAGGAGCGGCAGCCCATGCAGGTATACACATCGCCCTTGAGCTCCCGCATCTTCTTTTCGGAGATGTAGTCCGGCACCATGCGGCGGGCGGTGCACTTGGCGGCCAGCTCCGTGAGGTACCAGTAGGGAGAATCCTCGGTGATGTTGTCATCCTCCAGCACGTAAATGAGCTTGGGGAAAGCGGGAGTGACCCAGACACCATCCTCATTTTTCACACCCTGATAGCGCTGGAGCAGCATTTCCTCAACGATCATGGCAAGGTCACGCTTTTCCCGCTCGTTCCGGGCCTCGTTGAGATACATGAAGACGGTGATGAAGGGGGCTTGTCCATTCGTAGTCAGCAGTGTGACCACCTGATACTGGATGGTCTGTACGCCCCGGCGAATTTCCTCCCGCAGCCGGGTCTCCACCAGCTCGGAAATTTTCTCCTCGCCGGGGTCGGCGCCGATGGAGGCCATTTCGGTTTCTACAATCCGGCGAATCTTCTGGCGGCTCACCTCTACGAAGGGGGCGAGGTGGGTCAGGGAAATAGACTGGCCGCCGTACTGGTTGGAGGCCACCTGCGCCACGATCTGCGTGGCGATGTTACAGGCGGTGGCAAAGCTGTGGGGCCGCTCAATGAGCGTGCCGGTGATGACGGTGCCGTTTTGCAGCATATCCTCCAGATTCACAAGGTCGCAGTTGTGCATATGCTGGGCAAAGTAATCCGCGTCATGAAAGTGGATGATGCCCTCCCGGTGAGCATCCACGATCTCCTGCGGCAGCAGGATGCGCTCTGTAATGTCCCGGCTGACCTCACCGGCCATATAGTCCCGCTGGGTGGAGTTCACCACCGGGTTCTTGTTGGCGTTTTCCTGCTTGGCCTCCTCGTTGCAGCACTCAATGAGGGAGAGAATCTTCTCGTCGGTGGTGTTGGAGCGTCGGACCAGAGAGCGGGTGTAGCGGTAGGTCACATAGTTCTTGGCCACCTCAAAGGCACCGTGGGCCATGATCTGATACTCCACCAAATCTTGTATTTCCTCCACGGAGGGGGAACGGTTCATTTTCAGGCAGGAAAACTCCACGCTTTCCGCAATGCGCTGAATTTGCATAGGGGTCATCCGAATGGCCTCGTCCACGCTTTCATTGGCCTTTGTGATGGCCGCAATGATCTTCGCAATGTCAAAGGACACCTCAGAACCGTTCCGTTTAATAACTTTCATGGTCATTCTCCTCCGTATTATTGTGCAGAGACATAAAAATTCACGCGCGGACAGTGTTCCGGAGCGGACAGACCGGTCAAGCGCATGAGGCTTCTGTGAAGTAAAAACATCTCAATATATTTAGCAGCTATTGCATCATAGCACACAATATATGGTGGTGCAAGAGGGGCGGGATAACATTTTTCAGATTTGTGAGATTCACCAGAATTTTCATGAAATGTTTGGCGGCCCTCTTTACCCCAAGAGAAAAACAGGGTATAATACCGGTATCAACCCATGGGAGGCTTTATTAGAATGGAGACCACACAGAAATTGCTTCGTTTTTTGGATGAAAGCCCCACCTGCTATCACGCCGCGGCCAATGTGTGCGCGGCACTCAAGGCGGCCGGAGCCGTGGAGCTGCGAGAATCAGAGCCGTGGCGGCTGGAGCGGGGAACACTATATGTTGTGGTTCGGGGCGATTCGGCCCTCATGGCCTTCCGGCTGCCGGAGGGGAAGCCGCGGGGCTTTCTGTTGGCGGCGGCCCATGACGATTCGCCTACGTTCAAGCTCCGGGAAAACGCGGAGGTGCGCGCTCCCGGCGATACGCTGCGCCTCAGCGTGGAGCCGTATGGCGGCGGTATCTGGCGGGGCTGGCTGGACCGTCCGCTGTCCGTGGCGGGCCGGGTAATGGTCCGGCAGGGGGAGCGCCTTGTGACCCGGCTGGTGAACATCGACCGGGACCTGCTGGTGATTCCCTCCGTGGCTATTCACATGGACCGCACCGTGAACAAGGGCACGGCGCTGAACCCGGCGGTGGACCTGCTGCCGCTGCTGGGCTGCGGCAAGGAGACCGGCGCGTTCCGCCGGCTCATCGCGCAGGCGGCGGGTGTGCGGGAGGAGCATCTGCTGTCCACAGAGCTGTTCCTCTATCCCCGTGTCCGGGCCGTGCAGACGGGCCTGAACGGCGAGTTTATCGTATCGCCCCGGCTGGATGACCTTCAGTGCGTATTCGCCTGCATGGAGGGCTTTCTGGCGGCAAAGGCGGGGGAGAGCGTGCCGGTGCTGACGGTGTTCAATAACGAGGAGGTGGGCAGCAACACCCGTCAGGGAGCGGATTCCACCTTCCTTACCGATGTGCTGGAGCGCATTGCCGATGGCTGCGGCCTGAGCCGGGAGGAATGGAGGGCCGCTGTGGCCAACAGCTTCATGGTGTCGGCGGACAACGCCCACGCCATTCATCCCGCCCACCCGGAGTACGCCGATCAGGGGGAGTTTCCGGTGCTGGGCGGTGGCGTTGTCATCAAGTACAACGCCAACCAGCGCTATACCACGGACACCGTGTCCGCCGCTGTGTTTCAGAGCATCTGCCGACGGGCGGACGTTCCCGTGCAGCGCTACAGCAACCGGGCGGACCTGCCCGGCGGCTCCACATTGGGGAATATCTCCACAGCGCACTTCTCCGTTCCCACGGTGGACATCGGCCTGCCCCAGCTTGCCATGCACAGCGTTTGCGAAACGGCGGGGGCGGCGGATACCGCGTACCTGATTCGGGCTATGACCGCTTATTTTTCCGCTTCGTTCCATTATGACAGTGACGGAGGCATTCTGCTGTAAGGAGGTAGAAGATGAAGCTGCTGTTCAAGCAAAGATTTTTTTCGTGGTTTGACAGCTACGATATTTATGACGAGGCGGGGAACACCGTCTATACTGTGGAGGGCAAGCTGGCGTGGGGCCACTGCCTTCACATTCTGGATGCTGCCGGGAATCACATCGGCACCGTGCAGCAGAAGGTGCTGACGTTCCTGCCGAAGTTCGAGCTGTATGAGCATGACCAATGCATCGGCTGCATCCAGAAGGAGTTCACATTCTTTTCGCCGCGCTTTGATATCAACTGCAACGGCTGGCAGGTGCAGGGCAGCTTCATGGAGTGGGACTATCAGGTGACGGAGCCCTGCGGCGCGCTGGTGGCCACCGTTACCAAGGAGCTGTTCAACTGGACGGATACCTACGTCATTGATGTGGTGAACCCCGCCGACGCCCTCCGGGTGCTGATGCTGGTGCTGGCCATCGACGCGGAAAAGTGCTCCAGAAATAATTGAAACCCGGTACATAGCAGCAGGCCGGACGCAAAGCGTCCGGCCTGCTTATCGTTTTTATCAAGCTGTCAGGACTTCGGCGGTTGAAAGAGACTGTGCCAATACGGGTCCTTTTGAAACAGCTTCGCCGCCCTTGCCACGGCAGCGTCCCGGTCGGCGGGACCGCTGACCAGAAACCGGCCGGAATCGGGGCTGAAGTTGCCGGAGGAGTGATCTGCGTGGTCCGTGACCTCCATGATGAGTCCCGCAAAGCTCGACCAGTCCCGGTTGGCCCACAGACAGAAAAGGTCCCGGGTGCAGGGCTCGCCGCTGGGGTTGCTGCTGTATGTGGTGCGAAGCGACTTTTTATTGGAAAAGACGGTATAGATCATCCAGCCGGGCTGCCCGCTCTCAAAGCCGCTGACAGCGAACGTACCTTCAAAATGGCCATAGCCCAGCAGATTTCGGGCATCGCGGCCCTGAATGGTGACCGTGTGCTCCACGGCGTAGGCCGGGTCATCCAGCCGGTATTCCGTGGCGGCGGCAGTTGTGTTGATCTCACGGGAAACCGGCAGGCAGACAATGGCTGCCGCCAGTGCCGCAAAGCCGCAAAGGGTAAGAAGTACACGCTTTTTCATCATGGGCTCCTTTCTCTGTGCAGATGCTTATTCCTCGGTGTCAGGCTTCTCCCGGCGGACAGTCTCAGCCGCAAATTCCTCCTTTGCCTGCTGTAAAATTTTCCGCTCCGCCTTTGTGGTGAGCGTTGTCTCGTTAAATTGGGCGAACAGGTCGGGGCGGCGGGCCATGGTGCGCTTATAGCTCTCCTTTTTCCGCCACGCCGCCACCTTGGCGTGGTCGCCGGAGAGCAGAATCTCCGGTACGGCCCGGTCATGCCATACGGCGGGGCGGGAGAACTGGGGGTATTCCAGCAGACCGGCCCAGTGGGATTCCTCTTCAAAGCACTCGGCGTCCGGCAGAACACCGGGCACCATGCGGCAAACGGCGTCCGCCACCGCCATGGCGGGAATCTCGCCGCCGGTGAGCACAAAATCGCCCATGGACAGTTCCTCATCCACACACTCGTCAATAAAGCGCTGGTCGATGCCCTCGTAGTGGCCGCAGACCAGAATCAGGTGGTCATATTGGGCCTTCAGTTCTCTGGCAACGGATTGGGTGAAGGTCCGGCCGCAGGGGGACATGAAGATGGTCCGGCCGGGGCCGTAGGTATTGACAACGTGCTCCCAGCAGCGGAACAGGGGGTCTGCCTGCATCACGGCCCCACGGCCCCCACCGTAGGGGTAATCGTCCACCTGCATCTGCTTGTTGGTGGTGTAGGCCCGGATCTGGTGGGTGCGGATGGCGATATAGCCCCGCTCCTGCGCCCGGCCCAGAATGCTGACATTCAGCATGGCGTCCACGGATTCCGGGAACAGGGTCAGAATGTCAATCTGCATGTCCATTTACAGCCCCTCCCAGACTTTGACTTCCATCCGTCCCCCGTCCAGATCAACAGAGCGGATAAAGGCGTCCTTCACGGCGGGGATCAGGATCTCCCGCTCACCCTTGACGGTGTAGACCTTACTGGCGGGGTACTCATCTACCGCTGTCAGAGTGCCCAGCAGGGCGCCGGTATCGCAGTCATAGACCTCCAGCCCCAGCAGCTCATCGTCAAAGAACTCCCCGTCGGGCAGGGTAATGTCACTGCGGCGGATAGAAAGCGGCTTTCCTTTATAGGTCAGTGCGGCGTTCATATCGTCCACGCCGGGGAGCTTCAGCAGCACCATGTCCTTGTGGACATGATTGGCGGTGGGGACAACGGCCTGTCCGTCAATGTAAAAGGTCTTGCAGCGGGTGAGAAGCGCGGGGGAGACCCGCCGGGGCTGCACCCGCACCTCGCCCCGGATGCCGTGGGCGTTGACGATGCGGCCCACCCGGATAAATTCCTGTTTCATAGCTGCTCCTTACGGTTTCTTCCGAAAATTATTTTCTGTGATCAGGGCCGAAGCTGTCCGGCCAGATGTCCGCTGGACCACGCCCATTGGAGGTTGTAGCCGCCGCAGTCCCCGTCAATATCAAGGACCTCGCCGGCGGCGTAGAGACCGGGGACCAGGCGGCTTTGCAGCGTCTCCGGATCAAATTCGTCCGTGCGGACGCCGCCGGCCGTGACCTGCGCCCCGTCAAAGCCGAGAACGCCGGTAACAGGCAGGGCAAAATCGTGGATGGCCTCCGCAATGCGCTGCCGTTCCGCTGCACCGAGAGCGGTGACCGGCTCCGTCAGTCCAAAGCCGGCGTAGCGCAGCAGTGTGCGCCCAAGGCGGTTGTGGAGCATTCCGGCCAGCAGATTTTCCGTGGTCAGCTCCGGCATGAGCGCGGCCCGCTGCCGCAGCAGCGCCTCCGTGTCCGCCGCGGACAGCCGGGGCAGGAGGTCAATGTGGAGCGTTAAGGGCGGCTTTTCCACAGCGGCAGAGCGGGAGAGGTCAAATACGGCGGGGCCGCTGACGCCAAACTCCGTGAACTGCACCTCGCCCCGGCTCTCGGCCACGGTGTCCCGGCCCCGGCAGAGGGTCAGCTCTCCGGTGGCCCGGACGCCCTTGAGGGCCTTGACATAGGTGGTGTCGGTCTTGACCTGTACCAGCGCGGGATAGAGCTTTGTCATATTGTGGCCCATGGACTGCAAAAGGAGATACCCGCTGCGGGTGCCGCCCAGCTTGCCCCCGGCCATGCCGCCGCAGCAGACGATGACCCGGTCCGCTGCCAGCGTTTCCTCGGCAGAGGACACGGCAAAGCCGTGCTTTGTTCTGCGTAGCTGCTCCACCTCAAAGCCCGTGCGGGTAATGACCCCGGCAGCATCGGCAGCAAAGCGCAGAACGTCCAGCACACTGCCGGCCTGATCGGAATAGGGGTAGACCCGGCCGCTGTCCTCTGCCACCGTCAGAAGCCCCAGCCCGTGAAAGAACGCCAGCGCGGCCCCCGTATCAAAGGCGTCCAGCGCGGGGCGGACGAAGTCCGGGGAAAGCCCGTGGTAATGTACCGGGGCAACGTGGAGATTTGTAAGGTTGCAGCGGCCATTGCCGGTGGAGAGCAGCTTGCGTCCCACCCGGGACTGCCGCTCCAGCAGCGTAACGGCATGGCCGTTTCGGGCGGCGGTCAGGGCGGCCATGAGGCCGGAGGCGCCGCCGCCGATGACGATGACATTCATGGGATGCTCCTTTCGCCGCGGGCGCGGCGGTGGTTCGAGTTACTGATATTATAAGGTTCCCGGCGAAAAAAGACAAGGGGGCAGTTGATGGGGGAGAAAACACAGATATTTCCGCCGATTTGCACGATAATGGCGGCTAAAAATACGAATGCCTATGCCAATGTGTGCAAATTTATCCAAAATGCGGAAAAAGAGTTGACAAGACGAAAAAGCCGCGCTACAATGCAGTCAAAATTGAATCGCTTGATAGAGGCGCGGTATTCATCAGTACCTCCCGCAAGGCCAGAGCAGCCGGGGAAGGGAAAGGGGCCACCGCCGAAGTGCTTGGACGATGCCTGTTGTCCGGGTGCTGGGTCGGCAGAGAACATCTGCCGGACTGTCACAAGTTTTTTGTGAAGCGCTATCATTGGCTGTTCGGAGAGGCCCGTTTTTCAGGGCCGGTTTTCCGTATATTCCATGGACCGCTTGACAAAGCGGTTCATTTTTTTACATTTCCCAGCCGGCGGGGAACAGAAGCGCCGGACAAGAAGGAGACGATTATGAGAAGAAGATGGATGAGCGCGATTCTGGCCCTGACCATGGCGCTGGCCCTCACCGCCTGCGGCGGCAGCAACAGCAGCACCGGCACCGATTCTGCCGACAGCACCCCCGCTGAGACGGAGACCCCCGCCGATACCACCGCTTCCGGCGGCGTGGGCGAGGACGGTGTGTTCACCGTCGGCATGGAGTGCGCCTATGCCCCCTATAACTGGACGCAGATGGACGATTCCAACGGCGCGGTCCCCATTTCCAACGTTCCCGGCGCGTATGCTAACGGCTATGACGTGATGATCGCCAAGAAGATCGCCGAGGCCAACGGCTGGGAGCTGGAGATTGTTTCTTCCGCATGGGATTCCCTGTGCCCCGCCATTCAGGCCGGTTCCATGGACGCCAACATCGCCGGTCAGTCCATGACTGCCGAGCGGATGGCCGAGGTGGACATGGCTGGTCCCTACTACTATGCTACTATCGTGGTGCTGACCACCAAGGACAGCCAGTACGCCAATGCCACCTCTATTGCCGATCTGGCCGGCGGTACCTGCACCTCCCAGTCCGGTACCATCTGGTATGACTCCTGCCTGCCCCAGATCGAAAACGCCAATCTGCTGGCGCCTGCCGACAGCGCTCCCGCGATGATCATGCAGCTCCAGACCGGCACTGTGGACTATGTCTGCACCGATATGCCCACCGCCATGGCCGCTGTTGCCAAGGACGATAATCTGGTGATTTTGAACTTCTCCGGCACAGACGGTGACTTCCAGTTCGCCTCTGAGGAGGAGCGGGCCGAGAATGTGAACATCGGCATCTCCGTCCAGAAGGGCAACACTGAACTGACCGAGGCTATCAACTCCGTGCTCTCCACCATGACGGAGGACGATTTCAATGCCTTGATGGACGAGGCCATTTCCATCCAGCCCGAGGTCTAAGCAAATTCGGATGGGGGCCCGATGGGCCCCCATCTATTTAAAACGGCACCCGGCGGCGTCCGCGCTGCCAGGGAACCCAACGGAGCGGCTTCGCGCAAAGCGCGAAAAAATCTGTGCTCACGGAGCAATCTGTATGATTTGGAGAGTTTGCCATGGATAAACTGGTGAAGCTGGGACAGGATATGGCCCTGCTGTGGGGAAAATACCGCCCCATGTACCTGAACGGCATCAAGAATACCCTGATTTTGGCGCTGGCGGCCACGGCCATCGGCTGTTTTATCGGCCTTTTGTGCGGTGTGCTGAATACCATCCCCTATGCGAAGAATGACCCACTGCCCAAGCGCTTTCTGCTGAAGCTGGTGCGAGTCATTATCCGCGTCTATGTAGAGGTGTTCCGGGGCACGCCCATGGTGCTGCAGGCGGTGTTCATTGTCTACGGTCTGCCGTATTTCACGGATAATGCCCTGCGGTTCGACAATATCTGGACCGCAGCCATTCTCATCGTGTCCGTCAACACCGGTGCGTATATGGCCGAGTCCGTCCGGGGCGGCATTATCTCTATTGACCCCGGCCAGACCGAGGGTGCTAAGGCCATCGGCATGACCCATGTGCAGACCATGGTGAACGTCATTATGCCCCAGGCTATCCGCAACATCATTCCCCAGATCGGCAACAACTATATCATCAATGTAAAGGATACCTCCGTGATGTTCATTATCAGCTTTACGGAGTTCTTTGCAGCTCACCGCTACATTGTCGGTATCAACAATATGTATTTCCCCTCTGCCGCCATTGAGATGATCGGCTACCTGATTTTGACGCTGGTGGCCTCCATTTTGCTGCGGCTGCTGGAAAGAATCATGGACGGCTCCGACAGCTACGAGCTGGCGCAGGGCGACCAGCTGGTGATGGCTGCCGGGACCTACAGCCATCCCGACCGGGGCACGCCCTTTGACGAGGTGAATAAGGAGTACGAGGGCGAGGAGCAGAGAGAACGTATCCGTATCGGCCTGAAGAACCGCAACGGCAGCACGAGAGGGGGACGCTGAAATGAGTGAGAATATTCTGGAAATTCGCCATCTCGGCAAGTCCTTCGGCTCCCATGAGGTGCTGCGGGACATTGATTTCAATGTCAAAAAGGGCGATGTCATTTCCATTATCGGCGCCTCTGGCTCCGGTAAGTCCACGCTGCTGCGGTGCATCAATCTGCTGGAAACGCCCAGCAGCGGCGAGATTCTCTATCACGGACGGGATGTGGCCGGCCGGGGGGTCAACGCCCCGGAGTACCGCTCCCATGTAGGCATGGTGTTCCAGTCCTTCAACCTGTTCAACAACATGACGGTGCTTCAGAACTGCATGGTGGGGCAGATGAAGGTTTTAAAGCGCGGAAAAGAGGAAGCCCGGCAGCAGGCCATGAAGTATCTGGAAAAGGTCGGCATGGCCCCTTACATCAACGCGAAGCCCCGGCAGATCTCCGGCGGACAGAAGCAGCGGGTGGCCATTGCCCGGGCGCTGGCCATGGACCCGGAGGTGCTGCTGTTCGATGAGCCTACCTCCGCGCTGGACCCGGAAATGGTGGGCGAGGTGCTCTCCGTTATGCAGGCGTTGGCCCGGGAGGGCATGACGATGCTGGTGGTGACCCACGAAATGGCCTTTGCCCGGGATGTCAGCTCTCAGGTGGTGTTCATGCATCAGGGTGTCATCTGCGAGCAGGGGAGCCCCGCCGATGTGTTCGGCAATCCCCAGCAGCAGGAGACCCGGGATTTTCTGGCCCGCTTCCGCAGCGAGGCATAAGGTGTATAGACACCTGTATAGTCACACTTCGCGCAGTAGAGTAAAAGTACAAACCCCGGCGTCTGCTTTTTGCAGACGCCGGGGTTCCTTTTTACATATCGGCTCAGCCGTTGAGAATTTTCATAAACTCGTCGCCGGTGATGGTCTCCTTCTGGTAGAGGTACTGGGAAAGCTCGTCCAGCTTCTCCCGGTTTTCCATGAGAATTTGAATCGCCTTCTGGTGAGCGGTCTTGACCAACTCTACCACCCTGCGGTCGATTTGGGTCTGGGTCTCGGCAGAGCAGGCAAGGGAGGCATCGCCGCCGAGGTACTGGTTGGAAACGGTTTCCAGCGCCACCATGTCAAAATCCTCGCTCATGCCGTACCGGGTCACCATGGCCCGGGCCAGCTTCGTGGCCTGTTCAATGTCATTGGAGGCGCCGGTGGAAATCACGCCGAAGCGGACCTCCTCGGCGGCGCGGCCGCCGGTAAGAGTGGCGATCTTGTTTTCGATTTCCTCCTTGGTCATCAGGTAGTGGTTGCCCTCCTCCACCTGCATGGTGTAGCCCAGCGCGCCGGAGGTGCGGGGGATGATGGTGATCTTCTGCACCGGGGCGGAATTGGTCTGCTTGGCGGCCACAAGGGCGTGGCCGATCTCGTGATAGGCTACCGTCCATTTTTCCTTGTCGGTGAGAATGGCGTTCTTCTTCTGATAGCCGGCGATGACCACCTCAATGCTTTCCTCGAGGTCGGACTGCGTGGCAAACTTCCGTCCGTCCCGAACGGCCCGCAGCGCCGCCTCATTGACAATGTTGGCAAGCTCTGCGCCGCTGGCGCCGGAGGCCATGCGGGCTACCTTGTTGAAGTCCACATCGTCCGCTACCTTGATTTTCTTAGCGTGGACTTTCAAAATGGCCTCCCGGCCCTTCAAATCCGGCAGCTCCACCGGCACCCGGCGGTCAAACCGGCCGGGACGGGTCAGGGCGGGGTCAAGGGACTCGGGACGGTTGGTGGCGGCCAGAATGATGACGCCGGTGTTGCCCTCAAAGCCATCCATCTCCGTTAAGAGCTGGTTCAGCGTCTGCTCCCGCTCATCATTGCCGCCCATCTGACCGTCACGTTTTTTGCCGATGGCGTCGATCTCGTCGATGAACACGATGCAGGGGGCCTTTTCCTTGGCCTGCT
>ENA-OVGQ01003952-OVGQ01003952.1-human-gut-metagenome-genome-assembly--contig:-NODE-3952-length-10907-cov-2.982400_pt1 | contig 10907 bp, 6 predicted proteins | sample MGYA00237774_ERZ505427 | MGnify/ENA primary metagenome ERZ505427 (study PRJEB26158, sample SAMN06016404) | human gut metagenome | biome: human gut; feature: ankylosing spondylitis patient; material... | reverse complement strand
TACCACGCTCTCTTTTGCCATAAATCCAGTGATCAGAGCTGTGGAAATCCTCCAGTCTCCATATCCCATTGGTTTGAAGATCGGAGCAATCACACTTGCCACCATTGCCAGAATACTGTCTTTGGAATCTGTTACAATGCTCAGATGTGTATTGAATGTCTGCAGGAACCAGATCACCAGTGTCGCCATGAAAATAACGGTAAACGCTCTCTGCAGGAAATCTTTTGCTTTATCCCAGAGAAGATGTCCTACATTCTTCGCACCCGGCATACGGTAGTTCGGTAATTCCATAACAAAAGGCACTGCCTCACCACTGAACAATGTTTTTCGCATCAGCAGCGCCATCAGAATTCCCATGATGATGCCACCGAAGTACAACGCGATCATCACGATCGCACCGTGATCCGGAAAAAATGCTGCCGTAAAAAATGCATAAATCGGAAGTTTTGCTGAACAGCTCATAAATGGTGTCAGTAAGATCGTCATCTTACGGTCTCGTTCAGATGGAAGCGTACGGCTCGCCATAACCCCTGGTACCGTACATCCAAATCCGACCAGCATCGGCACGATGCTTCTTCCGGAAAGTCCGATCTTTCGAAGCAGCTTGTCCATAACAAAGGCAACTCGTGCCATGTATCCACTGTCCTCCAACAAGGAGAGAAAGAAAAACAGGGTTACGATTACCGGAAGGAAACTCAATACACTTCCTACTCCATTAAATACCCCATCCATAACCAGTGAATGCAGTACATCATTCACACCAGCAGCCGTCATCCAATGATCAACGATATTTCCGAGTGCTGTGATTCCCATGTCCAGAATATTCTGGAGAAACGCACCGATCACACTGAATGTCAGGAAAAACACCAGACCCATAATACCGATAAAACATGGAATAGCCGTGTATTTTCCCGTGAGGATCTTATCGATTTTCATACTGCGAAGATGTTCTTTACTTTCTTTTGGTTTCACAACCGTTTCATCACAGACTTTTTCAATAAAATCAAAACGCATATGTGCGATTGCTGCTGCTCTGTCCAGACCACGTTCAGTTTCCATCTGTTTAACAATATGCTCCAGCATTTCTTTCTCGTTCTGATCCAGATTCAGACTGTCCATGATCAGCTGATCACCTTCCGCAAGTTTTGCTGCTGCAAAGCGAACCGGGATTCTTGCTGCTTTGGCATGGTCTTCGATCAGATGCATGATCGCATGGAGACATCTATGTACTGCTCCGCCATCTTCATTAGCATCGCAAAAATCGATGATCTGTGGTTTTTCCTGATATTTTGCCACATGAAGTGCATGCTGAACCAACTCATCAATTCCCTCATTCTTGGCTGCTGAAATCGGAATGACCGGGATTCCCAGCATCTCTTCCATCTGGTTTACCAGAATGGAACCTCCGTTTTCCCGGACTTCATCCATCATATTCAATGCCAGGACCATCGGAATATCCAGTTCCATCAGCTGCATGGTCAGATAAAGATTTCGCTCTATATTGGTTGCATCTACAATATTGATGATTCCCTTTGGGTGTTCGTCCAGCACGAAATTTCTGGTCACGATCTCTTCACTGGAATACGGTGACATGGAATAAATTCCCGGAAGATCAGTCACAAGTGTATTACTTCTGCCACGGATGTTTCCGTCTTTTCTGTCTACGGTAACTCCTGGAAAGTTTCCGACATGCTGACTGGAACCTGTCAGCTGGTTAAACAGTGTTGTTTTTCCACAGTTCTGGTTTCCGGCAAGTGCAAAGGTCAGTATTTCACTGTCCGGAAGCGGATGTTCGTTTTCTTTAATATGATATTTACCACCCTCACCAAGACCAGGATGTGGGATTGCTTTAGAAATATCTTTTTTGTGTGCTGCCTTCCCTTCTGATGGTTCGACTGCATCACGAATATTCTCTATCTCTATTTTTTCTGCATCTGCCAGACGCAATGTCAGTTCATAGCTATGAATACGTAATTCCATAGGATCTCCCATTGGTGCATATTTCACCATGGTAACTTCTCCTTTTGGAATCAGCCCCATATCCAGGAAATGTTGTCTCAGCGCGCCCTCTCCTCCGACAGAGCGTATTGTCGCAGTTTTTCCGATCGGTAATTCGCGTAATGATGTCATATCTGCTTTCCTCTTACCTTTCCCTGTTGTTGATACTTTTTTTCATTTAGTGCGCATAAACTAACCCTATGCCAAATGAGAACTTTTGTCAATAGCATCACGTCAATAAAAGCAAAAAAACGAGTCGTCCGCATTTGAATCATTTATCAAACACCTGACGACTCTGCTTTTTATTCCATAACTCCATTTTTGATATACTGAAGCCCAGAACGTATCCTTAGATATTCCTGATATTTCTTTTGACAGGCCTTAAAAGCCTCTTCATTCGGTTCGTATCGACATTCAATCTTTACATTGCCTTCTGATATCTGCTCCAGAGATGTAATGCTCCCTCCTTTATACGCAGCCAAAAGTGCAATACCAAATGCCGGACCAATCATTCCCTCCATTTTTTCAACCGCAATATTCAATACATTTGCCATAGTCTGAAGCCATACTGGACTTTTGGCTCCACCACCAACTACTTTTACAGTACCATATTTTTCCAGCGGCAAACACATCTTCTCTGCAAGTTCCCGAAAACCGAAGCATAATCCTTCAATCACAGCGTAGAACAGATTTTCCTGTGAGGTTGTCAGATTTAATCCAATAAATGCTCCGCGTAATTCGGGATCTGCATATATGGTCTTGTCACCATCCAGATGCGGATAAAAAATCAGCTCATTTCGTGCATTGCTGTTTACATCAATGGAGGTTGTCAATTCCTGGAAGTGTTTCAGTTCCATGATGTTTTTGTTCCACCAGTCAAATGTATTGCCATTACATTGAACAACACCCTGCACAAGGTACTGGAATTTTTTATCATCAAAGGAAAATAGAATTTTCTTTCCTTTTGTCTGGCTTTCTGGTTTGTCGATCGGCATCATAAATACTCCCGATGTACCAAGCGATACAACAGGATATCCTAGTCCCAGACATCCTGTTGAGATTGCAGTCGCCGGATTATCACCGGTTCCAACAATCACTTCCACTTCCTCGCTGATTCCAAGTTCTTCAGCAATTCCCGGAAATATTTTTCCTGCACACTCCGCACTTCCCCGAAGCTCCGGATAGCAGCTCTGATCCAGTCCAATCAGGTTTCTCATTCTATCCGACCAACATTTATTACAGATTTCATAAAGACAGGATGTGGAAGCTTCACAATAATCTGTCGTTTCAGCGCCTGTAAGCCGATATACCAGATAATCTGGTCCGATTAAAAATTTTTTTACTTTTTTCAGATTTTCAGGTTCATATACCTTCAGCCAGTACAGATTTGCTGCCGGACTTCCTGTGGATATTGTCTGAGAAAGATATTCTCCTTCTGGAAATTCCAGAATCTTTTTTTTCAATTCCGGGAGAAGTTCTTTTGTTCTGGTGTCATTCCACATCATCGCCGGTCTTACTGGTTTTCCATCTTCCCCCATGACAATCAGAGTATGCATCTGTCCGGTAACACCGATTCCTTTTAAATTTTTCGGATCCTGATCCTCAAAAATATTGTGCATGCCTCTTCTCATAGCCTGAAACCAGATTTCCGGATCAATCTCAGACCATCCATTTTGTGACTGTACTGCCTCATATTCCTCTGAAATCTGTCCCAGAATATGCTTTTCTGAATCTGTCAGTACCATCTTCATAGAAGAAGTTCCCAAGTCAATTCCTAAATATGTATCGTTCACACCAACACCCGCCTTACAGAAAAAATTTAGTGCTCGTTGATCATTGTCACAAGCTCTTGTGCCTTTCTGCTAACTTCCTCAACAGCTTCAAGACTCAAATGAATTACATCATGTTCATTATGATTTTCTTCATAAGCATGACCAAATGTTTTGACAAATTCTTTACGAAGATCAGAACCATAGTTGATCTTGATCAGTCCATGTTTCTTTGCTTCCCAGATTACTTCTTTCGGGATGCCGGATCCGCCATGAAGAACAAGCGGAACTTTTGAAACCTGGTTGATCTTTTCAAGTAACGGAATATCAATCTGTGGATTCAGACAAAGTCCATGAACATTACCAACTGAAACTGCAAGTGTATCACATCCTGTTTTTTCAACAAATTCTGCTACCATAGCTGGATCTGTCTTGCATTCTGCTTCATTCACAATATCTTCTTCTTTTCCACGAAGTGCACCAAGCTCTGCCTCTACCGGAATACCATAAAAATGACAGTAATCAGCGGCTCTGCGGCATTCTTTTACATTCTCCTCAAAAGGAAGGTGAGAAGCATCAATCATGATAGAAGTAAATCCGGCATCAATGCAGGCCTTTACATCTTCAAATGATTTGCCGTGATCCAGATGAAGCCCAATCGGTGTTTCAGATTTCTTTACTGCATCTGCTGCTATATCTGTAATAATTGCCGGATTGGACAGACGCAGATTGTTAGAAGAAATCTGTATATATCCTGGCAGATTGGCTTTCATCAGACCATCTACAATCGCATATGTCATCTCAAGGTTTGTTGTATTGAATGCTGGTAATACAAAATTATTTCTTTTTGCATATTCCATAAGTTTAAATCCATTTACAAGCTTCATAGTAATCTCCTCCATATCTCTGTTACGTGTTATCCATTAGCAAAAATTAATGAAAATCATGCATTTCCTCGTAAAAATGTTTATAATTTTCAAATTTCTTTCGATAATAGCTGGTCATATCAGAATCAGGAATATATCTCTTCTTTATTCTGACTGTTTTTTTTATTGCCTCTTCCATAGAAGAATATGCCCCGACTGCGGTAGCAGCCATAAGCATGCAGCCAAGTGTACCAGCCTCTGCACTTTCCAGCGAATCTACTTCCATTCCAAATACATCCGCACGAATCTGAAGTGTCAGTTCAGATGCTGCTCCACCGCCTGTGACAGCTATCCTCTGCATAGTTGTTCCCAGTTTCTGCATACGTTCATATGCCAAATACATCTGAAAAGCCATTCCTTCCAGAATTCCCTTATACAGTTCTTCAGGTTTTGTATGAATAGTGAGACCTGTTATAGTTCCCCATGCGTCCATGGAAAGATCCGGATTTCCAGCTGATCCAAATTGAGGAAGTATCATAATATCCGTCTGTATATCTCTGGCAAGATCATCCATATACTGAAAAAAGTTTCTTCCTTCTTCCTGACATTTTCTGTTGATTCCCTGAAAAATATTGTCTCTTGCCCAGTTTTTCAAGGCTCCGCAAGTCGTCACTTCAATACTTGACAAATAGGTATCTGGAAATACATATGGAATACAGGTAAAATCATTTTTCTTCATATATGATGTCATCATTACTTTCGGAAGCATTGTGAACATAAATTCACACGTTCCCATTCCACACTCACCATCTTCCGGTGCAAACAAACCACTTCCAAGCGCAGCGCAGATCTGATCATGACCGCCTGCCACAACCTTCAGATCTTTGTTTAATCCCAGTTCATCTGCTATTTTCGGAAGAATCATACCTATAACCGTACATGGCGGAATCGGCTCTGACATCTGTTCTTTATGAATCCCGGCAAGACTCAGAAGGTCTTCAGACCATTCAAACTTTCTGATATCAAACGCCATACTTCTTGCTGCAGATGAGTAACTGACCTTTCTTTGTCCTGTAAGAATATATCCTACAAAATCTTCATAATATAAGATTGCTGCTGCATCTTTAATCGCATTTGTATTCCGGTTCAACCACATATATTTCGGAAGACCGTAAAGTTCATTTGGCGGAAGTCCTGTCGTCTCAAATATCCGGTCTGCTCCCAGAATGTCTATAATTTCCTGTGTTTCTGGAATTCCTCTGCAGTCTCCTGTAAGCATAGAGTTTGTAAGTACTTTATTGTTTTTATCCAGGCAGACTACCGATTCTCCAAGACTTGTCACTGCCATTGATACAATGCCCTCTGTACATTTCGTGGCAATCTCCCTGAGAACTTCTTTAACCTTTGATATCACAATTTCCGGGTTCAGCTCACGATGTCCACCGCTGCCTTCCTCCTGATATTTTCTGCTGGACTGATACACAATGTTCCCGTCCAGATCATATACCAGCATCTTACATCCACTGGTACCTACATCCATACCTGCAAATAACATTCTTTCTGCCATAAAGGTCTCCATTCAGTCTGATACACTTTCAAAATATATCAGTCTTTAGATTTTGTTTTTCTTACTACATCGATGATTACCGCTGCAAGAATGATAATTCCTTTAAATACTTCCTGCCAGAAGGAGTTGATTCCCATCAGGTTCAGACCATTTGTAATAACACCGATAATCAGAATACCAATGAAAGTTCCACCAACAGTTCCTACACCACCTGACATACTGGTTCCACCAATAACAACAGCTGCGATTGCATCCATTTCAAATCCACTTCCAAGAGTTGCTGCCGCAGATCCCAGTCTTGCAGACCAGATCAGGCCACTCAGTCCACAGAAAAGACCAATCAGTACATATGGAAGCATGTTATATTTCTTTACATTTACACCAGAATACTGTGCTGCAAGTTTATTTCCACCTAATGCATAGATGTAATATCCAAAACGTGTTCTGTTTAATAAGAACCAGGTAAAGATAAGGACTGCTGCTGCATAAATAATAATGATAGAAATTCCTGCAACATTCTGATTGCCAAGTGCAGTATAACCTGTGTTACGAACACGGATCGTTACACCACCGGAAATGATCTCAGTAAGACCACGGCCAATACTCTGTGTAGCAAGTGTGGCTACAAAAGCCGGCACCTTTAAATAAGAAATAGCAACACCGTTTACAATACCTACCAGTGCACCAACACCAAGGCAGATCAATACTGTCGGAACTACCGGAAGTCCTACGTTTGTGATCATATAAGCGCCAATAATTCCTGATAAACCAACTGTTGATCCAACGGAAATATCAATTTCTCCCATCAGAATTGCAAGTAACATACCACAGCTGATGATTGCATTTACTGAATTGGATTTTAACAGGTTCAGAATATTTGATGATGTAAGGAATTTCGGTGTAGAAATTGAAACAATAATCACCAAAAGAATCAAACCTATGATCGTACCTATGTTCCTTTTGATAAAACTTACGCCTGGGATTTTATTTTTTTCATCCATTTCCAGACCTCCTAACTTTTTTATTGACAAGAGTTGTTTGTTTTTTTTAATCTCGTTTTGTTGCCAGTGTCATCATTGCTTCCTGTGAGAACTCTGTCTCATTGATTTCTCCTGTAATCATTCCTTCACACATAACATAGCAGCGATTACACATATTAATGATCTCCGGAAGTTCTGAAGAAACCATAATGATGCATGCACCATTCGCTGCCAGTTCATCAATGATTGCATAGATTTCTGCTTTTGCCGCAACGTCAATACCTCTCGTAGGTTCATCCAGGATAATAACTTTTGGCTTGCTTGCCAGCCATTTACTGAGGACTACTTTCTGCTGGTTTCCACCGCTAAGGTTACCGGCCAGCTGCTTTGGAGAAGTAATCTTGATAGAAAATTTCTTTCGATAATCTTCTACCATATGACCCCACTCTTTGTCTTTTACATGAATTCCACTAACAAAATCAGCCAGACAGACCAGACCCATATTAAATCTTACATCATTTTTCAGGATCAGCCCTTCACCTCGACGGTCCTCAGAGACATATGCAATGCCGTTTCTGATTGCATCACTTGGCGATTTGATATTGACCGGTTTACCGTCAAGAAGAATCTCTCCACCACTTTTTTCATATGCACCGAAAATTGTTTTCATAAGTTCTGTACGACCGGCACCTACCAGTCCTGCAAAACCGACAATCTCTCCATACCGTGCTTTAAAACTTGCATCTTTAAACAGTTTAACATGTGACAGATTTTTTGTTTCCAGCGCTACTTCGCCGATTTTGTGCTTATTTTTGGTGTAAAAGCTGTCCAGCTCACGACCAACCATCAGGCTGATCAGATGGTCTTTATCTACATTTGCTGTTTCCAGATCTCCAACCATCTTTCCATCTCGGAGAACTACAATACGGTCTGTAATCGCATAAAGTTCTTCCAATCTATGTGAAATATATATAATTCCAATATTTTTTTTCTGAAGAAGACGGATAATACCAAACAGAATCTCTACTTCACCCTGTGAAAGAGAGGATGTTGGTTCATCCATAACTACTACTTTTGCCTCTGCCGATATTGCTTTGATGATCTCAACCAGCTGCTGCATGCCCATCGTCAGATTTCTTACCATTTCATTTGCTTTTAAGTTTAAATGCAGATCATCAATCAATTTCTGTGTCTGCTGTTCCATTGCCCGTACATCTACAAGGCCAAATTTGTTTTTGGGTTCTCTGCCCAGAAATACATTTGCTGCTATTGTTCTATCCGGTACAAGAACAATCTCCTGATGAATAATACGAATACCATTTTCTCCTGCTACCGCGGCAGAAGTAATGTTTTTCACAGTTCCATGCATACGGATTTCTCCGGAATCTGCCTTATAAATGCCACCAAGTATTTTGATCAGGGTTGACTTTCCGGCTCCGTTCTCGCCGAGGATAGCAACAACTTCTCCTTCATCTACAGAAAGGTTTACACCATTCAGCACAACATTGGAGGCAAATGCTTTCGTTATATTTGTCATCTCTAACAGCTTTGTTTCGCTCATATTATGCTACCTCTCATATTTTATAAAGTGGGCGTTGCAAGATTGCTCGCAACGCCCGATTCTGCAATTATTTTGCTTCTTCTGTATCAGCTTCTTCTGTGTCAGCTGCTTCTGTTGTATCTGCTGCTGCATCATCTGTGCTGTCTCCATCCAGAGAATCCCAAGCGTCCAGGTCAAAATCATCAATGTTGTCTTTTGTAATGCTGTAAGATTCGATTGCTGTATTGAATTCGATTTCTTTTCCTTCAAGAACATCGATTGCTTCTTTTACACCAAGATATCCCATGTATGTAGGTCTCTGTGCAGAAGACTGTACCATTGTTCCGTCTTTGATCGCATGTTTACCAATCGGAGCACCATCTTTACCAAGGATGTCAATTTGGCCTGTCTTTCCAGCGTCTTCAACTGCCTGTACAGCGCCAAGAGCGGAAGTATCATTGATGCAATAGATTACATCAATATCATCATTTGCCTGCAGAGCATCGGATACTACGTTAAAGGATGTTTCTGTAGAACCTTCACCTTCAACAATCTGTGCATCTACATATTTATCTGGATCTTTTGCGTTATCTTTGATTCCTTTCCAGAATCCATCTACATTGATGATGCAGGATTCTGCTGTCTGAAGATGTACTGTCAGGATGTTTGCTCCATCCGGATGATTTTCTGCAACCCACTGTCCGGAAAGATATCCGAGCTGCTCATTATCAGAAGCAATTCCATCTACAAGATCGTAGTCATCTTCTGTAATTACGTTATCAACATTAATTACTTTTACGCCTGCATCTTTGCATGTCTGAAGAACTGTCTGTGCTCCAGCTGAATCATATGGAATGTAGATAAGAGCATCAATTCCACTTGCGATCATATCATCGATCTGTGATGCCTGCTGTGTCGGGTCGTTCTGTGGATCAAAGTAGATCAGTTCGCTTCCTGTTTCATCACAAGCCTTCTGTACACCATCAAGTACAGCTGTAAAATATTCATTAGTCAGAGTATATGGTGAAAAACCAATGGTATATTTATCTTTTGCCTCTGTTGTGTCGTCTGCCATAACTGTAGCAGCTCCAGCTACCATTGATAATGCCATAGCACCTGTCAGTAATGTTGCGATCATTTTTTTCTTCATAGAAAAACCTCCCTTTGTTCGTTTTGCGAATTATTCGTTCGTTTTTTGTTTGTATGAACATATTAACACATGATTTTTTTATTTGCAATGCACTTAATAAACAATATTTTGCCAGATTATTTGTGTATTTCTTCTTTTTAGTGTTCGTTAAATCTATTACTTTTGTTCGTTTTGTTTTTCAAGAATCATTATTTTCCAATGTTTTATTTCAAATTCTATTATTTTCAGCATTATTTTTTGTTCATTTTTATAGTATTACACACAAAAAGGCAAAAAAAATCAGCAGAACAATTCTGCTGATTTTAAATTACCCTATTCTGCTATGATCACATTTACACGATGTCTTTTCATAAGAGTCATTGCTTCCTCGTCTATACCCGCATCTGTAATCAATCCGTCAATCTGAGAAAGACTTCCAAATTCATTCAGATTGTATGTGTTCATCTTGGATGAATCTGCAAGAACATAGATCTTTTTGGCAACCGAAAAAAGTGTTCCTTTCAGTCTGGCTTCCGGAGAATATCCGTCATATAATTTCCCATCTGATCCAATTGCCCCAGCCCCAATAAATGCAGTATCCAACTGATATTTCTTTAACTGCTCTTCTGCTACTGGTCCGGAACTGCAGTTTGTAATCCGGATCATATCTCCTCCCAGCATGATCACCGCCAGATTTTCAAACTTAAGCGCCTGCTCTGCAACTGCCAGATGATGCGTTACCACAACCGCACGTGTATCCTCTTCCAGATAGTTTAGAATAATACGCGTAGTTGACCCGGCGTCAATAAATATCCTCTGTCCATTTTGAATCATCGTAGCTGCCAATGCTGCAATTTTATCTTTACTGTCTTTATGTGCAATTCTTGGTTCATCAAAAGAAATCATACGAACTACCGGTTGATTGCCAAGCTCTGCACCGCCATGTGTTCTTGATATATTGTATTCACGCGCCAGCGAATTCAAATCTCTGCGGACTGTCATTTCTGAAATATCAAATTTCTCCGCAAGCTCTGTCACTGTTACTTTATGCTGTTTTT
>ENA-OVGQ01003946-OVGQ01003946.1-human-gut-metagenome-genome-assembly--contig:-NODE-3946-length-10916-cov-3.165639_pt1 | contig 10916 bp, 10 predicted proteins | sample MGYA00237774_ERZ505427 | MGnify/ENA primary metagenome ERZ505427 (study PRJEB26158, sample SAMN06016404) | human gut metagenome | biome: human gut; feature: ankylosing spondylitis patient; material... | reverse complement strand
CGGATCGAATTTAAATGAAATTTTGCATTCCTGCGGCCCGGAATGTTTTGCGGATGGGCTTATTTTTCCTACCTTTGTCTTATGCAGCCTGTTAGGGTTGCTGACATATTCGGATAAAGGCGCATCGGCTTTTTTCTTACCATCGGAAATTGGACACTTTCGTGTAGCGTAAGGAACGAAGGTTGATGCTCTCGCTGTTTTTCGGCGTGGGCATTGGCCGCATTCTACGTTACAGGTCGTCCAATACCTCGATGGTGGATTCGGTATCTTTGCCCGCGCTTTTTTCCGGAGCAACAGCTCTGAAAGATGGAACCTTGCGCAAAAAAAATTACACGGAAAAACAACCCGATCCTGGTCGCCGCGGTTTTCCGGCTGATGTTCGAGACCCTTTGGATTCCGCCCTACGACCGCCGCAGATGCAATGCCCTGGTCGCGGATTTCGACCTCTGCGCCCGTTCCGCGGTGACACGGCTGGCTGCTACCGACCTTGCTGCCGCCTCGGGGATCGAGCTGGACGAAATGCGCTATGCCGTGGAGTGCCTCCTGCGGAGCATCGAACGGCTCGATGCGGCGCGCCTTCTGCCGCCCGAGCGGTGTGCCGAAGCCCTGGAATCGGTGCGCCGCATTGTTGCCGGGCTGCGTGAACGGTGTGCCGACCCGGTGTGAGATGTCGAATGCGTGGTATGGTTTCCGGTGTCCTGCTTTGCCCTCCCGTAACCGGGACGGGCGGCTCTTGTTAACCCGATAATAATTGAAATGCAATGATGAAAAAAGGTTTGTTCATGCTTTTGTCGGGCCTGCTTGCATTTTCCGCCGCCAAAGCGCAGGAACCCCCGAAAGGGCCGGAGGCCCCGGTTGCGGGGCAGCAGTTGGTGCGGCTGTCGAAAATCACGGTCGATCCGGCGCGCCTGGCCGGCTACAACGCTTTTTTACAGGAGGAGATCGAGGCTTCGCTGCGTCTCGAACCCGGCGTGTTGGCGCTCTATGCTGTCGCGGCGAAGGAGGCGCCCGGACAGGTGACGATTCTGGAGATTTATGCCGACCGTGCGGCCTATGAAAGCCATATCACGACGCCCCATTTCCGGAAATACAAGGAGGGCACCCTCGATATGGTGCTCTCCCTCGAACTCGTCGATGTCGTCCCGCTTATGCCCGGTTTGGAGTTGCGGCAGACGGTCGGTACCCGGTAAATAGCGGTGCCGCCTGTCTGTCCGCGGCCCCACCCGTCGATTTCAGGTTTTTCCCGTCGTCTGCGTTATGACGGGAATTGCCCTTGTCTGTTTGCGGCTCCTTCCTTCTGTTTTTTGCTCCTTTACGCCTGTCCCGTGCCCGTCGTGCTTGCCTGCCGCCGGAATTCGGCGCAGACGATCCCCGTCGCCATCGCCACGTTGAGCGATTCCGAACCCCGCCGGCCGGCCGGGTAAGGCGGGATGAACAATTTGCGGGTGACGGTCGCGGCCGCGGCGTCCGAAATGCCGCGCCCCTCGTTGCCCATGACGACGATCCCTGCCTCCGGGAGCGACGCCCCGTAGATGTTCTCCCCCTCCAGGAAAGTCCCGCACACCGGCAGCCCGGCGTCCGCGGCTTGGCGCAGGAACCCTCCCAGGTCGGTGTAGTGCACCCTCACGCGGAGTATGGCGCCCATCGTGGCCTGCACGACCTTGGGGTTGAAACAGTCGGCCGAGGCCTCCGAGCAGACGATGTCCGTGATGCCGAACCAGTCGGCCAGCCGGACGATCGTGCCCAGATTGCCCGGGTTCTGCACGTCGTCGAGCGCCAGCGTCAGCCGTCCCGCGAGAGCCCGCATATCCAGTCCGTAATGCGGTATTTCGACCAGCGCCAGCGAGTTGGAGGCTGTTTTCAGCAGCGACAGCCGCTCCATCTCCTTCGTGCCGACGACCTCGACTTCCGGCCCTGAAAACAGCCCTTCCAGGGCGAATATCTTGCGTACCCCGAGGTGCGACGTACGCAGCTCGCCGATGAGTTTCTCCCCTTCGGCGACGAACAGTCCGTGCTCCGTGCGCCCGCGTTTGTCGGCCAGCGCGCGGACGAGTTGTATGTCGGCTTTTGTCATCGTTGTTTTTCTAAGGTGAACGTCATCCCTTCGGTGGCGGGGTAGGTTTCGGGGAAGATCGCACGGGCCTCTTCGACCAGCATGTTTTCATCCTTGTAGCGCGACGAGTAATGCCCGATCACCAGCCGTTTCGCCCCGGCTTTCAGGGCAGCCTTGGCCGCGTCGGTCGTCGTCGAGTGCCCGCGCTCCCGCGCCGCCTTCTGCTCCGCTGCGGCGTAGGTCGCCTCGTGGTACATCAGGTCGGCGCCTGCTGCCAGTGCTGCGGCCTTGGCCGAAAAGTTGGTGTCCGACAAGTAAGCGTACGACCGAGGGGCGTAGGGACGGTAGGTCAGTTCCCCGTTGGGGATCACCTCCCCCGTGGAGAGCGTGACGTCCTCGCCCCGCTTTGCGGCGGTGATCTGTGCGACCGAAAGCCCGTATTTCGTAATCTTGAACTTGTCGACGTTCAGCGCCGGCTCCTTTTCGCGGAAAAGGAACCCCGCCGTCGGCACGCGGTGGCGCAGCGGTATGCTCCACACCTCCAGCGTACGGTTTTCCATCAGCAGCGCATGCTTGGTCGTGTCGACCTCCGTCCATACGACCGGGTAGGGCAGTTCGCTGTCGAAATATTTGAGGTGGCAGGCCAGAATCTCGCCCATCGGTGCCGGGGCGAATACCCGCAGCGGGGTCTTGCGGCCGTAGAGCGCCAGCGTCGAGATCAGCGGGAACAGCCCGAATACATGGTCGCCGTGCAGGTGCGAGATGAACACGGCACGTAGCCTGAGCGGGTTGATGCCGTAACGGATCAACTGTTGCTGTACCCCTTCGCCCGCATCGACCAGGTAGTACTGCTCGTGCACGTTGACCACCTGCGCCGACGGATGCCGGCTCAGGGTGGGCTTCGCGGAGGAAGACCCCAGTATGGTGACGCTGAAACTCATGCGTTTTTAGTTGGCCCGGCTTAACAGGAAACGCTCGCAGTCGATGGCCGCGATGCAGCCCGAAGCGGCCGCCGTGACGGCCTGCCGGTAGTGCGGGTCGCGGACGTCGCCCGCGGCGAAGACGCCTTCGATGTTGGTTATCGACGTGCCCGGTTCGACCTTGATGTAGCCTTCGGCGTCGAGCTGCAACTGGTCGCGGAACAACTCCGTGTTGGGATGGTGTCCGATGGCCAGGAAGAAGCCCGAGATGTCGATCTTCACCTCCTTGCCGTCGTTGCAGCGCAGCAGTGCGCCCGTCACGCCCGACTCGTCGCCCAGTACCTCGGCGGTGTTGTGGTTGAATATCACCTCGATGTTGGGGGTGCTGAACACGCGCTGCTGCATCGCCTTCGAGGCGCGCAGGTGGGGTTTGCGCACGATCATGTAGACCTTGCGGCAGATCGAGGCGAGGTAGGTGGCCTCCTCGCAGGCGGTGTCGCCGCCGCCGACCACGGCCACGTCCTTTTTACGGTAGAAGAAGCCGTCGCAGGTGGCGCAGGCACTCACGCCCATGCCGCGGAATTTCGTCTCCGAGGGGAGCCCCAGGTATCTGGCCGAGGCGCCCGTGGCAATGATCAGGCTTTCGGCCCTGATCTCCTTCTCGCCGTCGATCACCACGTGGAACGGCCGCGACGCGAGGTCTACGCGGGTGGCTGTGCCCGTGCGGATCTCGGTGCCGAAGCGCTCGGCCTGACGCCGCATGTCGGCCATCATCTGCTGGCCGCTGACCCCGTCGGGGTAGCCCGGGAAATTCTCCACGTCGGTCGTCGTCGTGAGCTGCCCGCCCGGTTCGATGCCCTCGTAGAGCACGGGCTGGAGGTTTGCACGCGACGTATAGATGGCGGCCGTGTATCCTGCGGGGCCGCTGCCGATAATCAGGCATTTGATCGTTTCTTCCATGACTTGTAATTTTTTGTATTTGTTATCGTGATTATATGCTCCGAAGTCCCGCCGGTCGCCTTTTCCGGTTGTGCCGGGCAGCGCCCCTCCGGGCCGGGTTTGCCAATGCAGCCGGAAGGCGCCGATAACGGCGAAATATCTAATATTGCCGTTGTCACCTGCAAATTTCAGGCCCGCAGGGCTCCGGGACTTCCGTCCGGAACTCCGTGAGGCGGCGTCCCAGGTAGTCGAACAGCGCCCAGTGCCCGTTGTTGCGCACATGCACCACGCTGGCGGCGGGGTCGTAGTCGACGATTTCGTATTCGGGAGGTATGACGTAACAGCCCCGGCGGTCGATCAGCCCCATCCCCGTCTGCGTCTGTACCTCGGCGCGGCCTTCGCGGAAATCGCCCGCCCAGACGAACTGCGCCGGGATCACCGGGTTGTTGTCCGTATCCACGAACCCGAACCCGTTGTCGTCCTCCACGCACACCAGCCCTTCGAATACGTGGCTCGTCCACCGGTGTCCGGTCAGACTGCGCAGCGGGTTGTAGGGCACCGTGACGTCGTTGGCCGTCTGGCGGGGCACGGGTGCCTCGGCGATCCTGTGCCGGAGGACGTCGAATGCCTCCCTGTCAGCCGTGCCGGGCTCCGCTGCTCCGATTCGGGCATCGTAATAGCGTATCGGGACGAACCGTCCCCGGTGCCAGCGGAGGTTCGCTTCCTTGAGGTTGTTGTGCGTGAATTCCAGCTCCCCGAGCGCCGCCTGCAAGGCGTCGAGCGCCGCGAGCAGCGTCGTTTTGTCCTCGGCAAGCAGCGCTTCGGCGAACTCCCTTCCGGCGGGCAGGTGCTGCAATACCAGATCCGTGTGCCGTTCCGTGCCCGCCGCGTCGTGCCAGCGCATTTCGCCCGGCAGTATGCGGCATTCGGCCAGGTAGCCGGTGTTGAGTTTGCGCAGCGCCGAGACCGTGCGTTCGATCCGGGGCATGGCCGACGGGTTGAGGGGCATGGCGACGAGCCACCGCTCGCCCCGCCATTCGACTTCAGCCTCGGCGAAACGCGTCGTGCGCACCAGGCGCGGCATGCCGTTGGGTTCCGTAACGGGGCGGGCGTCGGCAAGCATCGCCAGCGACAGGTCGGGCGTCAGCAGTGCCCGGGAGAAATGTTGCAGGGTCACTATCATCTCTATTCGGTTTTGACGCTGATGGAACCTATGTTGAGCATGGCGACCAGCTGGGCCGCCGAGGCGTTGTAGCTCATGCCGCGGAAGGGCGGGATCGCACCCGGGCCCTTGGCTTCGCGGATGGCCTCGTTGAAGACCGCGGGCATTTCGCTCGAACAGTCGTAGAGCAGCGAGGCATACCGGTTCGTATACCGGGCTTCGTGCGCCTCGGGGAAGAATACCGGCCGTTCGGTATCCCCGGCAGCGATATGGATGTTGATCAGCAGGACGTTGCCGTCGACGGTGCCCAGCGCCTTGATCTGGTCGCAGACCGCACGTAGCTCCTCGTTGTCGCAGTCCGTGGCCTCGCCGTCGGTGATATTGAAGACCACGGGAGGGAAACTTTCGGCGTTGGCCGTGCGGGAAGTCCAGCTGGCGGCTATGTCCCTCACGCGGCGCAGTGCCTCGCACATCGGCGTCTGCCCGGCCGACAGGGGCTTGATCCACGCCGGTGCGGGAATCTCCCGTAGGGCGATGCTGCCGTCGGGAAGCCGGTGTTCGATCACCTCCGTGTGCACCGGCATCTCCTGTGCCGCCAGGGCGCTGACAGGCACCAGATCCTCGCCTCCGGGCAGCAGCGAGCGTACCTCGTCGTCGCCCGAATAGCCGACCACGGCGATGTCGTAATAGTCGCGTACGCCGTCGCTGCGGCGTGCCCGTTCGACGAGCTCGAACAGCAGGTCGTTGGTGATGGTTGCAACCGCTTCGGCCTTGGTCATGCAGCGTCCCCGGAAGAGGATGCTTTCGGCCATCGACCCCGAGCCGTCTATGGCCAGGATGAATGCCGTGCGGTGGTTGCGTGTGATGCTCTGTGTATACATGTTGCGTCTATTTAAGTCCCCGGACGGAGTAGTAGTCGTCGCGTACTTCCCCTTCGTCGTCGCTGTCGAGGCCGTAGCTGACCGCCATGTCGAGCGAGCAGTCGCGGTCGCGGTCGGCGTCGGTCGTACGGCGCATCGTCGCGCGGGCGTTGCGCCCCGCCGCGATGGCCTCTTCTATCTCCGCCACGGTCGGGATGTGTCCCAGCAGCGATGCGTAGACCCCTTCGGCCCAGCTGTGGGCGTAGTCGTCGTAGTGGACGGAAAAGACCCTGAACCGGTTGTCCACCTCTTCGGGCGAGGCCAGTTCGCCGTGGTCTATGGCGTCGAGGATGGCCTCGACTTCGCGTTTGGTGATATACTGTCCGGCGATGTCGAGCCAGCGGCCGCTGCCGTCGTAGCGTTCCGCCGATTCCCCCCGGTCGAGCATCGCGCCCAGCGCCGCCACGATGAAACGGTTGTAGAGTCCGATGCCCCGTTTGAGGGCCGCCGCGCGGATGATCGCCTTCTGGTGGACGTACGTCGGGGCGTCGGGGTCTTCCTCTGCGATCGCGTGGAGCGTATCCACGGCCCTGAGCATTCCCGAGGTGATATAAGGGTTGTATTCTTCGAAGTTGATGACGTCGCGCCGTATGGTGCGGCGGTCGCGTGCAGGCCATTTCTCGATGTCGCGCACGGCGCCGTAGCTGGTGAGGTTCGCCCCGGGCATGAGCACCGAACGCCCCTCCTTTTCGACCAGGTAGGAGTAGGGGAAGGCCGACGTGTCGTGGTGGAACGAGTGGTGCCCCATGATCATCGTGAAAGCCCCTTCCAGCGCTGGGGACATGATGTAGGCGCCGCTGGCGAACTTGCAGCCCCTGAGGTGCACCGCCTGGTGCACGGCGCCGCTCTTGAACAGGTGGTTGCTCTGGTTCGAGCCGCTGCCCGCGTTGAAAAACGAGAACATGCCCGCGATGAGCAGCGACGACTTGTGGTGCGAGACGGTGTAGGGGCCTGCGAAGATCGAGGCGGCCTCGCCGTTCTCGCAGTGCGAGTTGGCGAAGAACAGCGATTCGGCCGCCGTGAAGGCCTTGTCCAGCCGGCAGCTTTCGCCCACGAAACAGCGTTCGACGATCGAGCCGTTGTCGATCCGGGCGTTTTCCGCGGCGATGAAGTCGTAGGCCTTGACGTCCACGCCGATGTGCGCGCCGTCGCAGACCGTGCCGTTTTCCAGTATCGAACAGCCGTCTACGGTGACGTTGTCGCCGATGCGGACTTCGCGGATGAACCTGGCGCCGACGATGCGGCTGCCTTTGCCGACGCTCCCCGTCTGCGAGGCGCGGGCTTCGGCATAGTCGTCGACCATCTTTTCCAGGGCCGCCATGGTCTGCGGGCGGTGACGGTAGACGGCCATCAGGTAGGCTGCCTGTGCCGAAAGGCGGTCGTAGATCTTCACCGTGCGCCCGCCGCATTCGTTCATCGTCGCCACGCCCACGCCGTTCCCGAACGTGCTCCTGCGGCGGCATTCGAGTGCCGTGACCCCTTCGACGAGCGCCCCTTCGCCGATGTGGTAGTTGCACACCCGTGAGCGGATGATGCGCGCTCCGGAGCCGACCACGACCTTGCCTTCCAGGTGGCTTTGCAGCAACTGGAAGGGGGTGAAATCGTCGGCGACCGAGACCTGCGACCACGCTTCGGCCGAGGAGCCGAGCGACTCGACCGCGGCGATTTCCGCCGGTGTCATATTTCTGAATTGGGGCATCACAATCGTATTTAGCAGATGCAAATATAACGAATTGCGGCTAAATTTCAAACTCGCGCCCTGCGCGGTCGATTTCCAGCCGCCTGCCGTCACGGATGACCTCCGCACGGCCGTTGCGGAAGGGTTTTACGGCTTCGTACCCCGCACATCGTATCCGGGTGCGCCCTTCGATGTCGATGTAGTGCCAAGCCTGGCCCACCCTGACGGCGGCAAGCCCTTCGGTAAAGTCGAATCCGCAGTCGTAGAGCGGCGGTATGACGATCCGCTCCGGTGTCCTGTAACCCCACAGGCCGTTCCCGACGAACAGCTCCGGCGAAACTGCGCCGCCGTCGTTCCGTACGTCTCCGTCTTTGCCCGCAAACAACTCTCCGCCGCTTGTGTCCCCGTCTGTGTGCTTGTCCCTGCCGTACCCTGTATTCCCGGTTATACCTCTTGTGCCTCCGCCTGTGTGCTTGTCCGCGCCGCACCCTGTATTTCCGGCTGGATACCTCTCTGCGCCGCCGTCCGTGTCCCCGCTTTTGTCCCCGCCCGTATTCCCGGTTGTCTCTTCGCCTTCTCTCCCGCCGCACGGGGGCCCGCCAGTGCGTGCGGCCCATGCCAGCAACTCCGGCAGCCCGAACAAACGGGGCGTGGGTGCATACAGCAACCGTGCGATGCGGTACTGCACGGCCAGCCCTTCGCGTTCGAAAAGCGCGATGGCCTCGCGGAGCGCCTCGTCGGTGCGGATCTGCTGCGGGGAGAAGAGCAGCCCGTCGGCATCGGGGTAGCGTACGTACAAGGTGGGGTCGAGCGCCAGCGCATGAAGGGCCGTCGAGATCAGCGCCGCGGGGTAGTCGTCGAGCGAGGCATTGAAGTCGCGGATCGTCCGTGCCGGGTGTTGGAAGGCCGCGGTACCCAGTTCGGGGCTCGCCTCCCCGGCGAATGCGGGCAGGTACATGGCATCGAGGTCGATCAGGTGCAGCCGCCCCGAGGAATCCACGACGATATTTTCGGGTTTGAGGTCTCCGTGTGCCCAGTCGTCCGACGTAAGCCTTGCGGCCAGGCGGTCGAACGCCGCGGCCAGTTGCCCCAACCGTGTTGCGTCTTCTGCCGCGGCCGCCTCTGCGACGGCTTCGTGGAGCGTCGCGCCTTCGATCCAGTCGCCCAGTACGACGTCGACCCAAACCCCGCTCCGGGGCGAGTCGTAGAGGTACAGCTCCTGCGGCAGCAGCCGTTCGCCGTAAATCTCCGCCAGGTGGCGCGGCGGATGCATGTAGCACCGCAGCGAGCGGATATGCCCTTCGTGGCGGACACGGAAGACGATGGCGCTGTTGCCTACGGTGTAGCACATGCGGCCCCGGCTGTCACGGCATACCTCCATGCCGCCCAGGGTTTTCGTCAATCCGTGGGTGTCGGCCAGTGTCGTGAGGTATTGTCGCAGCGTGAACCCGGTTTATTGGTTGTCTTGTTGCCGGGGTTGGAACCGAAGATTCCGGTTTGCAGGGTGGGGCGGCGAAAGCGGAGCCGCCTCCCGGCCTGGGCGAAGGTTCCCTGCTGCCTGCGGCGCCTGTGGAATCCGCGTCTTTCACCTCCAGTCCCGGCAGGTCGTGAAAAGTACCGCTGTCGGCCACCGTGGCAAGTTGGGCCAGGGCCGCATAATACAGTAATACGGTATCCGGGTTTAAAAAAGCGGGGCTTTCCAGTCCCGCTTCGTGTTCGTTAATGGCAGTCGCAGTGGCCGTCCCCATGGTCGCACCCGCCGCCGCAGTCATCCCCGCAGTCGCCGCATGAACAGCCGCCCTGCAAGTCTTCGGGCGTTACGTCGCGCACTGATACGACCTCGACGTCGAAATTGAGCGTCTTGCCCGCCATCGGGTGGTTGAAGTCCATCTTCACGGTTTCGTCGCCGACCTCCTTGACGATACCCATCATGCGGTTGCCCTGGTTGTCGCTCATCGGCACCTGCGAACCCACGAAGAGGATGTCTTCGGCCAGCTTGCCGTCGACCATGAATATATTTTTCGGCAGGTCTACCACGGCATCGGCGATCAGCTCGCCGTAGCCGTCCTTGGGCTCGAGGGTGAACGAGACGGCCTCGCCGATCTCCTTGCCCAGGATCGCCTCCTCGAATTTGGGAAGCAGCATGACAGTGAGCTTGTAGTCCACGCCGACCATTTTGTTCTGTTCTACTTTCATTGTAATCTGATTAGGATTTATTGCATGTAATTGATTGGCAAAGATAGAAATTAAGTTCCGGATTTGCAATTACTGCGGAATTTATCTGGTTTTATGGAAGCTTATCTCCCTATTATGCTAAAATCGTGCAAAAAAAAATTATTTTCCGCTTCTGTTGCTTTCGGCCCGTTTCGTCGGGTCTGTCCGGGTGAAATGCCGGGGCCGGATACGTGCCGCGATGCTTACGGTGCCGGCGTGCGTGCCCGCGTTTTTGGTACGTAGTAGCCGGTTCGGGACAGCCTATTCGCAGTTGCGGCAGCAGAGGTTGCGGTCGCCGTAGCCGTTGTCGATCTTGGTTACGTAGGGGAAGAACTTGGCTTCGCGCACCCATGCGAGCGGGAATGCCGCCTCGGCGCGGGTGTAGGGATGCGTCCATTCGCCGGCGATCTCGACGGCGGTGTGCGGCGCGTTGGCGACCACGTTGTCGGCCTGCCCCGCGGCAGCTTCGCATTCGCGCTTGATGCTCACCAGCGCTTCGATGAAGCGATCCATCTCGGCCTTGGGTTCCGATTCGGTCGGCTCGACCATCAGCGTCTCATGCACGGGGAACGAGAGCGTCGGGGCATGGAACCCGTAGTCCATCAGGCGGTGGGCGATGTCGCCGCAGTCGATGTTGTAGTCCTTCTTGAAAGAGGTCAGGTCGAGGATCATCTCGTGTCCCACGCGGCCGGTCTCGCCCGAATAATAGGTGCGGTATTCCGGTGCCAGCGCCGAGGACATGTAGTTGGCATTGACGATCGCCATTTCGGTGGCGCGGCGCAGCCCGTTTCCACCCAGCATCTTGATATAACCGTAGGTTATGGGCAGCAGCATGGCGGAGCCCCAGGGGGCCGACGCCACGGCCGTGATGCCCTCGTCGCCGCCCGTCGGCATAACCGGATGCGAGGGGAGGAATGCCCTGAGGTGCTCGGCGACGCAGATCGGGCCTACGCCCGGGCCGCCGCCGCCGTGGGGCGTGGCGAAGGTCTTGTGCAGGTTGAGGTGGCAGACGTCGGCGCCGATGTAGCCG
>ENA-OVGQ01003932-OVGQ01003932.1-human-gut-metagenome-genome-assembly--contig:-NODE-3932-length-10966-cov-2.772615_pt1 | contig 10966 bp, 10 predicted proteins | sample MGYA00237774_ERZ505427 | MGnify/ENA primary metagenome ERZ505427 (study PRJEB26158, sample SAMN06016404) | human gut metagenome | biome: human gut; feature: ankylosing spondylitis patient; material... | reverse complement strand
TGCCGCCGGCCTCGCAGCTTGCTCCAGCGACGAAGAGAAAACGGATGTTGCCGGCCCTGCCGCCGGGAACCTGCAAATCATCACGCGGACACCCCAGGCGGCTGCGGGCCGCGGGCCGGTCTTCCGCACCGGGGAATTCCGGATCCTGGCATTCAAAAACACCGGCCCGGATTATGTCTATATACAGGACATTCCGCTCGGCGGCATGAATTTCGACGGCACGGCGCTCACCGGCACGGTGCAGCTTCCCGCAGGCGACTATAAGTTCCTGCCCTCCTACGGGCTGGTAACACCGGGCAATTACACGTGGCCGGACTTCACGGACGCCACCCTCTCCGATGCGCTCTACGTGACCCATACCGGGGAGAATTTCCCGGCGGCGTTCATGCTCAACACACCGCTCGATGCGGTTCCGTCCTACACCATCTCGCTCGACGGCCCTCAGCAGACGGTGAGCGCCACGCTCCGCCGTGCCGTTTCGCGCGTGGACGTGCTCTTCATCCGCGCAGAGAAGGATGCCGCAACGGGCGTCTATACCGAAAAAGCGGGCGGTGACGTTTTCGGCCCCGAGAAACTGGCCGGGGTGAAACTGGCTTACACCGGCGCCAACAGCCGTCTGGGGCTTTCGGGCGAGAAAGTGTCCGGTCTTACCGACGTGTCCCACACGATCGACACCCCTGCGGACGTGGTCACGATGGGCACGGGCGAATCGACGGTCGTCGGTGCCGACAAATACGATTTCGAGAACGTACAGCCCGCCGACATCATCTCCGGCTCCGCGCATCTGAAAGGCACCTACCTGATCCCCAATCCCGACAATACGGCCGCGACCGGATTTTCGATGCAGCTCACCTCGGGCGAAGGATCGGCACGCACCATCGCCCTGCGGGACAAAATACCCGTCGAACGCAACAAGGCGACACTGATCCGGATTTACGTATTGGGCGAAAACGTCTTCACCACGGGTGTCGATTTCGAGGTCGAGGTCGATACCGTCTGGGACGGATCGAACTTCGTGGACGGGGAAATCGACTGACAAAAGCTAAGCAGACCGAATCATGAATAATCGGATTCATACGACCATCATCCTGGCAGCCGCCGCTTTCGCAGCCTGTTCGGGGTTGGAGCGAGCAGATATCGTTCCGGCCACGGAAACCTCGCGTATCATGCTGGTGCGCGAAGGGGCCGCGGATGTCTCGGTTTACGCCTTTCGCCGGCAGGGAGCGGTTTTCCTTTTCGACACGCTGTTTCGCGAAGGATGGACACCCGACGGCAAACTGTCGGTACGCATGCCGAACGGCCACTACAAATTCCTGTTCGCCAGCGGGGCGGCCGACCGGATCGCCCTGCAACCCGCTCCGTTAACGCGGCAAACTTCATGGGAAGAGGCGGCCTTCGTCTTGCGTGAAAACACAGCCGTGCCCGGCACCTGTTTCCCGGCCGACGAACTGTTCCTGCAATATCCCGCATCCGACGCCAATACGGTCTACACGATCGACGGCGCGGCACAAACGGTTCGCGCCCGGCTCACGCGCGCTGTTTGCCGGATCTCGGTCACCGTCAAGCGAGGTTACCACGACGGCACGCGATACGTCGAGGTTCCCTATGCCAAACCGCAATCCGTGCTCGACCAGATCGGCCGCATCGAACTCTCGGCCGACCACACGGGCCTGCGCGTGAATCCCGGCGGAAGCAGCGGAACGGCCACGGTGACGGCGACACTCACAGCGGCGGATTATGCGGAACTTACCGACGGGGGATTTGTCCGGCTCGAAGGGCCTTTCGTCATTCCGCCCGCCGACGGCGGGGAGGTCGGCCTGGATATCACGGTCGTCCCCGCGGCGGGAGCCGCCCTGCAACCGGTGCAGCTGCGCCTGACGGGTAAAGCCGAACGTAACAAGCAACTCGACATTACGCTCTGGATCACGTCGGATTACCCCGTTATCGGAGTAGAAATACAAACGACCCCGATCACCGAGGAACAGGACGGCGATACGGGCATTTGGGAATAAAAGATTGAACGTGATGAAAAGAAAATACCTATATCGAATTTTCGGAATGCTGTTTTTGCTTTCGTTCTCCGCAGCCTGCGGGCTGGAGGCGCAGGAAGAGGTCTTTCCCGGCAATAAGTTCCGCTACACCGAACTTCGCCTGGAGGGCACGCTTCCCGTATCGGGATACCCAACCCCGCTCTACCTTTTCCGCCGGGCGGCGCGAACGCAGGACGGATATGTTTTCGACCGCAGTTACACTTCGGTTGCCGACGGTGAGACGCTAAAACTTCCGCTCGCTGAGCTGAAGGCCTACGACTACCGTTTTCTGATGGTCGCCCAGCCCGGCGGCACGCAATGGCTGTCGCTGTCCACAGCGGCCGGGACGCAGTTCGTCCCGGGAGTAGCTTGGGAAGACCTGCGGCTGGGATGCGCCTCGGGCGCGGCTGCGGCAGACGGTTACAGCGGCTATACAGACCTGAGCGGCGCGGACATTCTCCGCGACGGGACTATCCGCCTCACGCTGACACGCATCGCAGGGCAGGTGCTCTTCGACATCTACCGCACGGGAAGCTCGCTCTCGCAGCCCGAAAGCATCCTATCGCCCGATGTGGAGTCGGTGATCGACCGGATCGCACGGATCGAAATCTCCTATGAGAATCCGACCACCGAACTGCGGTTCGATGAAAACGGAACGCTGGTTCCCGCAGCGTATGCTTCGGAACCGCTGGTGCAAAGCATTCTGCCACAGATGACGGATTTCAAGGTTCCACTCCCCCAGACGGACAAGGGACTCGGCATATACGACGACGGGGTGCGCGGCAGCCTGCGTATGAAAGGAGCTTTCCTGCTGCCGTCCGATTCGAAACTGCGGGTGAAACTGCTCTTCACATACTACGACACGACGCCTGCCTGCGGCAACGGCCACACGGGTGTCCATTCCGCAGCCTGTTTCCCGCAGCGGCAGCTGACCCTCGCCCTTCCGGCGGCCGATGCCGCGACGGGGCTTCCGGTGGCTGCAAATTGCTTCACGGTCAACCGGGCGGGACTACACTGCGACCGGATCATCGACATTCCGGTCGGAGGGGGCATCGAAACGAATTTCGACTGGTTGTGAAACGGCAAAAACGTACGATTATGAGAAAGCTTTCAGTCTTATTCGTAATGGCGGCCTTCCTGACGGGCGGCTGCTCAGAAGGGGAACCCTTCGGGCACCCGTCCGCGGAGAGGGAAAAACGCGTCGAAGTCTCGTTCCGGCTGGAAGCCGTCGGCACGGACGTCTCGCTCGTACCCATGACGCGCGCCACCTCCTACACGCAGTGGTTCAGGAACACGGCCCGGCTGCTGATCCTGAAAAAGGCGGACACCCGCTGGATCGTGGACACGACGCAAACCGTCCTGCTCGACGCACAGTCGGGGCCATGGGCCGAACTGAAGATCGCCGGGGATCTTCCGCCGTGCCCGTTCAATCTCGAACTGCGGCCGGGCGATTACCGGATCGTAGCCGTAATCAACTGGGGGTCGGCCGACTGGAACAACGATCTGGTTCCGGGGAAAGTCGTCTCCGATGAGACCGACGGCTCGCTGCGCACGCCGCCGCTGCTTACCTACACGATCTCGACGCACTGGATGAACAACGGTTACCGGCAGCTGAGCCGCGAAGTTTTTGTTGCCGTGGCCGATTTCCCGGTGCCCAAAAGCGGCGATCTCCATTCGGCAGGCGTTCCGCCGGTAACCCTGCGGGCCGAACGGCGCGTGGCGAAGTTCCGCGTGCTGCTCAAAGACAAACCTTCGCCCGTCAACGGTTTTTCGTTCGACATGACAGCCCATACCGTCCAGATGCTTCTCACGTCCAAGACCGAACCTTTTGCCGAAGGCATCGACGCACTCGGAGGAATGTATTACGGCGATCCAGCACTCTATGAACTGCCGTGTTGCATGTCAACGATGGGAGATTTCCATTCCTCGGGGACGGAGCGCTACCAGATGTGCCAAACCAATTCGACGGTCTTTTCGCCCTTCGTCTTCGCCGACCCGGCCTCGGAACTGCCTATCGGGATCTTGGATATCGACATTTCCGGCGCCAGCGGCGGATATACGTATAAAACCGACCAGAAGTTCGCACGCACGCTCGCCGCAAGCAAAATCTCCGGCATCGTTTTCGAAACCACCGACACCTATGACGACTCCTCGTCGCAAATCCGGATCGATGTCGTCGAGGCGACGGACGACGCGGGAAACCCCGAAAATGCGGCGGCGCTCTTCGACTCCTTTTTCGAGTGGAACGCCTCGCCCTACTAAAATTACGAAGTCATGAAAAAATCACCTTACATACCGTTCGCGTTCCTGTGCCTGCTGTCGGCAACGTCGTGCATCGAAGAGAAACTCGACCCGTGCCCGCCCCAGGGAGGAAGCGTCACGGTCGCGCTCCGGGTCGAGAAATTCCAGGCCCGGCCGTCCTACCGTCCGTCGGATTTCGAACAGGAATTCGGGAAACGCATCCATTCGCTCGACTATCTGCTCTATGCCGGCGGGCAGCTGGTCGGGCAGGGCCGCGCGGACGACCTACATACCGCCTCCGGCGGGGATTACCTCTTCCGCATCGACACGCTTCCGTTCGGGACATACCGCCTGGCGTTCGTGGCGAATGTCACGCCGCGCATGATGACAGGGACGATGGACGCTCCGGAGGCACGTTACATCGTTTACCAGGGAGAAAAGAACGGCGACGACCATTTCCGCGCCGACGTGCCGTTCGAAGTGACCTGCCCCTGCCGCAATGAATTCGAAGCCGTACTTCAGCGCGTACACGGCATAACCCGCTTCCGGTTCGAGAATATTCCCGCCCGAATCGCCTCCGTCGAAGTGGTGCTCGACAACGTCGGCCAACGCATGCCGCTCTGCGGGGAACCCGACCTGGCGTGCGAGGTTTCCAAACGCATCCCCGCAGCGCAGCTGAGGACACGCCCCGCCGGGTCGTTCACGCTCGGCACGTTCTGCACGCTGCCGGGCGTAAGGACATCGTGGCGGCTCAGACTCTACGGCGAGGACGACGCACCGCTCTACGACCGGGTAGTCACCGACACCCTGCGGATCGAATGCAACCAGTTGATCGACCTTACGGCACGTTTCGAAGAGGGCGATTTCCGGGGAGAAATCGAGTTCTCGGTCGACGTCGACACGACATGGGACGGAGCCAACGAAGGCGGGGGCGAAATCATACGATGACGGGGAGCAGGTTCCCAGCCTGCCCGCCCATCCCGTGCGGACGGGCGCTGTCCTTACCCCGGGAAAGGCACGGGCGGTACGCTCTCCGACGGCCGCGGACGGAATGCCGGGGCGCAGCGCTCCTGCGGCGGATTTTATTTCAACAGGCAGCCGTTCAGCAGCTCGATCCTCCCGGGCACATCCGCTTCCTTCATCCGCCGGATCAGGGCGACCAACTGCATGGAATCCATCTCCAGCCCCATCGTACGCAGATAGACCGCCTTTACGCCCTTCGATTCGTAAAGGCGGTCGAACCGCCAGAACCAGGCCGGCCGTATGAGCTGCGGCTTGTAGTTGCTCTCGAGCAGCAACCGCACCCAGTATTGCCCCCGGAAATAGAAGTCGTCCGCATAACGGATGGCCTCCCATTCGATCTGCCCGCGGATCGTGAACATCTCGGTAATGCCGTCTTCGGTAAGTACGATATAGGGTCGGCGGTCGTACAGCGAGCCGATACCGTATAAAAGGGTAAAACCCGCCGTCGCCACGAAACACCAGCCAAGAACCGCATCGCGGACATAGTACAGGATAAGCCCGCCGGCGATCCCGGCAAGGAATCCCGCGACGGTGATACACACCGCCTTTTTCCTGGATTTATGCACTATCATATTCATCCTCAACCTGATTTTTCATTTCGGGATCGTGCAAATTCTTCTCCAAAGGCATAGAATTTGAAAGCCGGGATAAGAAAAAAACCTCGCATTATGCGCCGATGTTAAAAACAGGATGGCAAAAGAGGAAACACAAATAACAAATGTATAATTAAAAAACAACCGGAAAATGTTAGATTACGAAATCTGGGGAAACAGCGTCCAGACATGGATCGTCTCCCTACTTATCATAGCAGGAGCGTTTATCGTCGTAAAACTGCTGTCGCTGCTGGGCAGGAAGGTTATAAAACCCTTTATCGGCCGCACAAGCAACCGGGTGGACGACATCCTATACTATTCCCTGGAATCGCCCCTGAAATTCGCCGTGATGCTGCTGGGCATCTGGATCGCCATCCATCGGCTGGTCTACCCGGATCATCTGGTAAAATACGTCGACAACGCTTACAGCATACTGATCATACTGGACATAACCTGGGTTCTGGCCCGCCTCTCCACGGCCCTGCTCCAGCAATATTGGGGGCAGCGGTCGGACGGCCATGCGCTGAAAATGATGCCGGTAGTCAGGCGGACGATCCTGGTTCTGATCTGGATCATCGGTCTGGTAACTGCCCTGAGCAATGTAGGGGTCGACATCAATGCGTTATGGGGCACGCTGGGCATCGGCGGTATCGCCTTCGCCCTGGCGGCGCAGGATACCGTGAAGAATATCTTCGGCGCGTTCACCATCTTCACGGACAAGCCCTTCGGCATCGGCGACACGATCAACGTGAACGGCTTCGAAGGGACGGTGGTCGACGTGGGCATGCGCAGTACGCGAATCATGGGCTACGACCGGCGCATCACCAGTTATCCGAATTACAAAATTACGGACGCCTCGATCGTCAACATCTCTTCGGAACCGATGCGCCGCGCCATGGTTAAGGTGGGGCTGACCTACGACACCGGCGCAGACAAGATGAACGAAGCGCTGGATATTTTGAGGGGCCTCCCGGCGAAGGTAAAGGACGTTTCCGAAAATCCGTCGGACATCACGGCCTACTTTTCGGACTACACCGATTCGGCGCTGGTCATCACATTTTACTATTACATCGAAAAACAGGGGGATATTCTGAAAGTGACCTCGGACATGAACCTGGCCATACTGGCCTCCTTCAATAAGGCCGGGCTCAATTTCGCCTTCCCGACACGCACGCTGCTCGTGCAACGGGGCGGGGAGGACGGCAAAACCGCGCACGAACCCGCACCCGGCGACGCCCCGCAAACGCCCAATTCATAAAATACGACCACCATGGAAAATATCAAAAACCACCCCGCACCCGACCAGTTGGATTCGTTCGACAAATATCCGCCGTACTACGGCCAAGACCTCGAACTGGCGTATACGCCCCAACGCTCCGTCTTTACGCTCTGGGCGCCCACCGCGAGCAAAACCCGGCTCAATATCTACTCCTCGGGCGAGGGAGGCAATCCGGAGGAGCAATTGGAAATGGAGCCCTCGGACGACGGAACCTGGCGCATTGCCGTCGAACGCGACCTGAATGGCTCCTTCTATACCTTCCAGATAGAAAAAGAGGGGAAATGGCTCGCCGAAACACCCGGCATCTTGGCGAAGGCGGTCGGCATAAACGGCGACCGGGCGGCCGTGATCGACTGGAACCAGACCAATCCGGAAGGCTGGGAATCGGATCGTGCGCCCGAATTGAAAATGTATTCCGACATTATTCTCTACGAACTGCACCACCGCGATTTCAGCATCGCCCCGGATTCCGGAATCCGCAACAAGGGCAAATTTCTGGCCCTGACCGAAACCGGCACCAAAACCCCCGAAGGGCAGGCATCCGGTCTGGATCATCTCAAGGAACTGGGCGTAACGCATATACACATCCTCCCCTCCTTCGACTATGCGACGGTGGACGAGACGAGGCTGGCGGACAAGACCTACAACTGGGGATACGACCCGAAGAACTACAACGTTCCGGAAGGCAGTTACTCCACCGATCCGGCCAACCCCGTGACACGCATCCGCGAGTTCAAGGAGATGGTGAAAAGCCTGCATCGGAACGGGATGCGCGTCGTCCTCGACGTGGTCTACAACCACACGGCCTCGGTCGACCGTTCGAACTTCAACCTTACCGTCCCCGGTTACTTTTACCGCCAGAATGCCGACGGTTCCTACTCGGACGCCTCGGGCTGCGGCAATGAGACGGCTTCGGAACGCGAAATGGTACGGCATTACATCGTCGAATCCGTCAAATTCTGGGCGCAGGAGTACCATATCGACGGATTCCGGTTCGACCTGATGGGAATACACGACATCGAAACGATGAACCGCATCCGGGAAGAACTGTCGAAGATCGACCCGACGATCTTTATATACGGCGAAGGCTGGCTTGCGGCCGACTCGCCCCTGCCTCCGGAAAAACGGGCCGTGCGGGATCATGTCGGCCAAATGGAGGGCATCGCCGTTTTCTGCGACGATTTCCGCGACGCCGTGCGCGGCAGCACGTTCGACGAACAGGCCGCCGGGTATGCCTCCGGGAATATCGTCGGGCATTACGAGCCCGTAAAATTCGGGATCGCGGGCGCCACGCAGCATCCGCAAGTGGATTATAACGGCCTGTTATACAGCTCTGTGCCATATGCATCCGCCCCTTCGCAGGCAGTCAATTTCGTCGCCAGCCACGACGGCTACACGGTGATCGACAAACTGAGACTTTCCGTCAAGGGCGACCATGCCGACGACGAGCTGCCGCCTATCGACAAACTGATACACACGATTTTGCTCACGGCACAGGGGGTTCCTTTCATCCGCGCCGGCGAAGAGATGATGCAGGACAAACAGGGGGAACCGAACAGTTTCCGTTCGCCCGACGCCGTCAACCGGATCGACTGGGCCCTGAAAGCCAAAAACCGGGATCTGTTCGATTATGTCCGGGGACTGATCGCACTCCGGAAAGCCCATCCGGCATTCCGTATCCCGACGGCAGAAGGGCTGCAGCAGGGGCTTCATTTCCTCGACACGGGCGACTCGGGAGTGATCGCCTATACGCTGGGCGAATATGCGAACGGCGATGCGTGGAAAGAGATTCTTGTGGCCTATAACGGCAACCGCCACCAGGCCGAGTTCCACATTCCCGAAGCGGACTGGACCGTAGTCTGCCGCGACGGCCGGATCGATCCCGGCAGCCGCGACCGCATGCCCGGGGGCATTGTCCGGATAGCGCCCTCTTCGGCCATTATCGCATACCGCGAATAATTTCCGGGCCGTTCATCCTCCCGGGTACAGAATTTGTATTATCCTGATTGTCAACCAAAATTAAAAAACATATGTATTTCTTATGGTATTTACTCATCGGCCTGGCGGCCGGATGGATCGCCAGCCTGATCTTCAAAGGCAGCGGCTCCGGATTGCTGGTCACTCTGATCGTCGGCCTTGTCGGCGGCATTCTGGGCGGCTGGCTCGTTTCGCTGTTCGGATGGGTGCCGACGGGCACCTGGGGGACTTTCCTCTCCTCCGTCATCGGCGCCATCGTCCTGCTGTGGATCGTATCGCTGTTCACACGGCACAAAACCGTTAAACCAATGTAATTATGGTAAAGTATTCGACAAAAGAGAACGAAACGTATCGGGAACACGCCGAAAAAGCAGTCCACAAGGCGGAAGAACACGGCCAAAAGGCCAGGCACAATCTGCAGGAAAACATGCAGAAGCTGAAGGACGACGCCCAGGAGACCGCCATCGAGGCGGAAAACGAGGCAAAGACGGGTGTCCGCAAAATGGCCGGCAAAATTGAAGAAGCCGGCACGAAGGTCAAAAATGCGGCCAAAGAGGGCATGACCAAAGCCGCACACAAAGTAAAGGAGACGGCCACACAGGCCTCCAACCGGATCAAGGTGAAGGTACACTGAGCCCGGTGGCCCGACATCGAAAAAGAGAAGTCTGAGACTTCTCTTTTTTTGCCGCAATATTTCGGGGAAAGGCCGCCACCGGGAACCTATGCCGGCATGAGAATGCCCGAATCGCCGGAAACTTTGCGCATGAAATCGGGCTGCGCGGGTTCGCAGACCATCATCTGCTCCGGATAGGGTTTCAGCAACGCGGCGATCTGCCCGTCGGACAGTTCCGGATGCAGCCAGCGCTCCTCGTCGCCGTCATGCAGGATAACCGGCATCCGGCAATCCCTGTTGTTGACGTGGCGCATCATCGGATTCGCCTCGGTGGTTATGACCGAATACGTCATTACGACCTCGTCCGAATCGCGGTCGATCCAGCAGTCGAAAACGCCCGCAAGGGCGATGACAGGCCGATCCTTTACCGTCACGTAGTAGGGAGTCTTCTGTGCCTGCCCGTGGTGCCACCCGAAAAATCCGCTCACCGGGATCAGGCACCTCCGCCGGCGGATCGGAACCCGGAACGAAGCGTTTTCAAAAATAGTTTCCGCACACGCGACGACCGTCTGATTGCGGATCGTCACGGTCTGGGCGGCCTTCCCGATCCAATACGGGATCAGCCCCCAGCGGAAATACTGTATCTGCTCGTCTCTGGTAACTACCGGATACGGGAGGTGCGAAAAGGCACATACATGGTATGCAGGTCGGAATTTTCTGACCAGATCGGTTTTACGGCCGAAACGCCGGGCCAGTTCTTCGGCTCCGGCAGCAAGGGAGATATGCTCCCACCTGGCACACGCTGGTTTATCCTGTTACGGCCCGCCGGGCCGACAGCAAAAAAAAGCAGGGAGCACAACTGCGGGCACTCCCTGCGATTTTCACACTGCAAAAGTTATTTCGTCGCTTTCGTGAAGTTACCGTCCTTGTCGAAATCGAGAACCGTCTTGTCCGAAAGCGCTACTTTGTAGCCGTCGGCCGTCGTTTCCATCATGACGATTCGCTGCCCCGGGTAAGTATTGCCTGCATAGGTTTTGACCTTGGCGGGAATCACGGACATCGGAACCGAACCGTTCTTCATGATAATCTGGCTGCAATCTCCGCTGCCGCCTTCGAAGGAGACCTGGTTGCCGCTGTTGAAATAGACGGTGTATTTGTCCCACGACGCCTCGCGATCCATTTCCACGGCCTTCACTTTTTTGCCAGGGAA
>ENA-OVGQ01003925-OVGQ01003925.1-human-gut-metagenome-genome-assembly--contig:-NODE-3925-length-10982-cov-4.869406_pt1 | contig 10982 bp, 7 predicted proteins | sample MGYA00237774_ERZ505427 | MGnify/ENA primary metagenome ERZ505427 (study PRJEB26158, sample SAMN06016404) | human gut metagenome | biome: human gut; feature: ankylosing spondylitis patient; material... | reverse complement strand
TGTTCCAAGATCATCATATGCTATTACTTCCGCTTTTTTTATGCATTTTGATAATAATGCACCGGCCCCACCTATTGCTGCAAAATATACTGCATTATTCTTATACATTGATTCTATGACATTATCTGAACGCTTTCCTTTGCCAATCATTCCCTTTAATCCATGCTCAAGCAGCAATGGTGTATATTTGTCCATTCGGCTGCTTGTAGTTGGTCCTGCTGAGCCTATGACCTGTCCTTCTCTCGCCGGAGATGGTCCGAGATAATAAATTATGTTATTCTTAAGTTCAAATGGTATGTTCTCACCATTTTTTATTGCTTCATACATTCTCTTATGTGCCGCATCTCTCGCAGTATAGATTGTTCCCGTTATATATACACAATCTCCTGCTTTTAATGAATTTACAATTTCATTATCTATTGGTGCATTTATATATCTGTCCATTTTATCCCTCATTTCCTTATATTTCGTTTAATTATTTTTTCTAAAACTCAATTTTCCTGACTTTTAACATTAAAATATTTCTTGCTTTTGGCACGGTCAATCTCAAATTTCCATCCGCCATAAAAACATTTTTTGCTCAGAAACAAATTTCAAGCCCTTATATACAATACTTATGAATCACATTTTTGCAATATTTTTTGTGCATAGCATATGTAAGCCATAAATTTCAGGTGTGAAAATTTATAATTTTTACAATATTCTCTTTTTATGACGGTTTACATGACAGCACATATTTATGGCAACAGGAAGTCCCGCTATATGTGTCGGGTAAGTCTCGATATTTACACCGAGTGCCGTTATCTTACCCCCAAGTCCACCTGGTCCTATATTAAGATTGTTTATCTCGTCTAAAAGTTCATTTTCAAGTTCTGCGACATATTCTATGCTGCTTTCACTGTTTATATCTCTTGTGAGTGCTTTTTTGGCAAGCAGTGCACATTTCTCAAATGTTCCGCCTATTCCTACTCCGACCACCACAGGAGGGCACGCATTTGGTCCTGCAAGTTTTACTGTCTCTATAACGGCATTTTTAACCCCCTCTATGCCATCGGCTGGCTTTAACATACATACCCTGCTCATATTTTCGCTTCCAAATCCTTTTGGTGCCACGGTTATCTCTACTTTGTCACCCGGAATTATCTCATAATGTATTATTGCAGGTGTGTTGTCTTTTGTGTTTTCTCTTATAAGCGGGTCTTTTACTACTGACTTTCTCAGATATCCCTCTGTATATCCCTCTCTGACACCCTGATTTATGGCATCCTCAAGACTTCCGCCTGTTATATGTACTTCCTGACCGATTTTTATAAATACGACTGCCATACCTGTGTCCTGACATATTGGAATCTGCTCCCTTTCAGCAATTTCCATGTTTTCTTCAAGCTGGCTCAATATTTTTTTTCCAATTTCTGAATTTTCGACTGCTGCCGAATTTATTATTTTATTTTTTACCTCATCCGAAAGTATATAGTTCGCTTCTATACACATTTCCTTAATGTTCTTTGTGATTTCATCTGTTGAAACTTCTCTCATTTTATCCCTCTTTCTTAGATTAAATCTTTTTAATATATTTCAATATAGCCCGGTCATATTAAACCGGGCTAATAAGATTTATTATTTTATTTCATCTTCCTCGATAAGACCATTCTCAACTTCTTCAGGAATTGTTTCTCTTACACGAGTCATACTTGCTACAACGACTTCTTTATTTTCCGAATCCATCTCGATCATCTTTACGCCCGATGTGATACGCCCAAGAACTGACACTTCACTTACCATAAGCTGTATGATTATACCCTCTGTATTGATAATCATAACTTCTGTATCTTCATTTACGGCTTTGGCTGCAACTACATTACCTGTCTTTTCGGTAATCTTATAGCACTTAATTCCTTTTCCGCCACGGTGCTGTACGGTAAATTCATCTATATCCGTTCTCTTGCCCATTCCGTACTCTGATACTATAAGCATATGCGTTCCCTGGGTATTTAACTGCATTGCGACTACTTCATCATCATATGAAAGATTCATACCTATAACACCCATAGATACTCGTCCTGTCGTTCTTACATCATTTTCATCAAATCTGATACACTGACCATGCTTTGTGACAAGGAAGATGTCCTTTGTGTTGTCAGTGACTTTAACTTCTATCAGATCATCGTCCTCCCTGAGGTTTATCGCCTGAAGTCCTGATTTTCTAATATTGACATATTCCATTATGGATGTTTTCTTTACAATACCTTTCTTTGTTGCCATAAAGAGATATTTATTTTCGTCATAATCACGGAGCGTTATAACCGCTGTTATCTTCTCCTCAGGCATAAGCTGAATAAGATTGATTATTGCTGTTCCTCTCGCTGTACGGCCACATTCAGGTATCTGATACACCTTAAGCCTATACATTCTTCCTTTGTTTGTAAAGAACATTATATAGTGGTGTGTCGTTGTCATAAGCATATTTTCGATATAATCATCATCTATCGTCTGCATTCCCTTTATGCCCTTACCGCCACGGTGCTGGCTCTTAAAGTTGTCTACTGACATACGCTTGATATATCCGAGTTTTGTCATTGTGATGACCGTATTTTCGTTTGGTATAAGGTCCTCCATTGATATGTCAAATTCATCATATCCGATAGATGTTCTTCTGTCATCACCGTATTTGTCACGGATTTCAATAATCTCTTTTTTGACAACACCAAGTAATACCTTGCGGTCTGCAAGGATTGCCCTGTATTCTTCAATTACTTTCTTTAATTCTGCATATTCATTTTCAAGTTTTTCTCTTTCCAGACCTGTGAGTGCACGAAGACGCATCTCGACAATGGAGTTTGCCTGCGGTTCAGACAGAGAAAATCTATCCATAAGCTTTTCTTTAGCCTCTGCTGCTGTTTTTGAGGCTCTTATAAGCTGTATTACCTCGTCTATGTTGTCGAGGGCAATAAGCAGTCCCTCTACGATATGTGCTCTTTCCTCAGCCTTGTTTAAGTCATACTGCGTCCTTCTGGTAACGACTTCCTCCTGATGTTTCAGATAATACTGAAGCATCTGCAAAAGGTTCATTACGACAGGCTCATTATTTACAAGTGCAAGCATGATAACACCAAATGTGTCCTGTAACTGGGTATGCTTATAAAGCTGGTTAAGAACTATGTTTGGATTTACATCTCGTCTAAGCTCGATACAAATACGCATACCCTCTCGGCTTGTCTCATCTCTAAGGTCTGTTATTCCGTCAACTCTCTTATCCCTGTGAAGCTCGGATATTTTTTCTATGAGTTTTGCCTTGTTTACCATGTACGGAAGTTCAGTCACAACAATTCTGTTTTTGCCGTTTTCCATAGGCTCTATGTTTGAAACAGCACGAACTCTTATCTTGCCCCTTCCTGTTCTGTAAGCCTGCTCAATGCCGCTTGTTCCAAGTATCTCTGCTCCCGTTGGGAAATCAGGTCCTTTTATTATTTTTAATAATTCTTCTATCTCAGTTTCTTTGTCTATCTCATAGTTGTCTATTATCTTTACGACACCGTCAATAACCTCACGGAGATTGTGAGGCGGAATATTTGTTGCCATACCTACTGCGATACCACTTGTTCCGTTTACAAGAAGATTCGGAAATCTTGACGGAAGTACAACAGGCTCTTTTTCAGTCTCATCGAAGTTCGGTATAAAATCAACAGTATCTTTCTTGATGTCTCTAAGCATCTCTATTGAAATCTTGCTGAGTCTTGCCTCAGTGTAACGCATGGCTGCTGCCCCATCACCGTCAACCGAGCCAAAGTTTCCATGTCCGTCAACAAGAGGGTATCTTGTAGACCAGTCCTGAGCAAGATTTACAAGTGCTCCATAAATAGAGCTGTCACCGTGTGGATGATATTTACCCATAGTATCACCGACAATACGGGCACATTTACGGTGTGGCTTGTCAGGTCCGTTATTTAATTCTATCATGGCATACATAATACGCCTTTGAACAGGCTTTAGACCGTCCCTTACATCCGGTAAAGCTCTCGCAGCTATTACCGACATTGCGTAATCTATGTATGAGGTCTCCATGGTCTTTTTAAGGTCAACTTCATTAATCTTATCAAAGATATTTTCGTCCATTTTCATCCTCATTTCTGCATTTTGCTGATTTTCATACTAATCCTGTGCTGTTTTGCACACAACAAGTTTGTGCAAAGCACAAATCCTGAATATATTGATTTTTACGCTATATATCTAAATTTCTTACATACTTAGCATTTTCCTCAATGAACTGGCGACGCGGCTCTACTTTGTCGCCCATCAATGTATTAAATACTACATTCATTTCCGCCTCAGAATCATTGTCCATGTTTACACGGAGAAGTATTCTCTTTTCAGGGTCCATTGTTGTATCCCAGAGCTGCTCTGCATCCATCTCTCCAAGACCTTTGTAACGCTGTATCTTGTTATTGCTGTCTCGTCCTATCTCTGCAAGTATCTGTGCAAGCTCATTGTCATCATAAGCATAGTGCACGACCTTGTTTCTCTCTACTTTGTAAAGAGGCGGCTGTGCAAGATATACATGTCCCTGCTTGATAAGTTCAGGCATAAATCTGTAAAGGAATGTAAGCATAAGTGTTGCAATATGAGCACCGTCTACATCGGCATCAGTCATTATGACTATTTTATCATATCTTAGCTTTGATATGTCAAAATCCTCCCCGATACCAGTACCAAATGCCGTTATCATTGCTTTTATTTCATTGTTTACAAGAATCTTGTCAAGTCTTGATTTCTCAACATTCAATATCTTACCACGAAGCGGAAGTATCGCCTGTGTTGCCCTGTTTCTTGCAGTCTTTGCACTTCCACCGGCTGAATCTCCCTCGACTATGTAAATCTCGCAATTCTTTGGGTCTTTATCACTGCAATCTGCAAGTTTTCCCGGAAGACTTGTGCTTTCAAGTGCAGTCTTTCTTCTTGTAAGATCTCTTGCCTTTCTCGCTGCATCCCTTGCTCTCTGTGCAAGTATAGCTTTGTCACAGATAATCTTTGCAATCTGAGGATTTTGCTCAAGGAAGTAGGTAAGCTGTTCACTCATTACACTCTCAACAGCACCTCTCGCCTCACTGTTTCCAAGTTTCTGTTTAGTCTGACCTTCAAACTGAGGTTCAGAAATCTTTATACTGACGATTGCTGCAAGTCCCTCTCTAATATCCTCACCGGCAAGATTAGGCTCGCTGTCTTTGAGAAGTTTGTTTGTTCTCGCATAATCGTTAAAGCACTTTGTAAGGGCATTTCTAAAGCCTGTAAGATGTGTTCCTCCCTCAGGTGTCGTGATATTATTTACAAAGCTGTATGTACTTTCTGTATATGAATCATTGTGCTGCATTGCAACTTCAACATATATGTTGTTTTTAATTCCCTCACAGTAGATAACATCATCATAGATTGGTGTCTGACTTTTATTTAAATAGTCAACATACTCCTTAATACCGCCCTCATAGTGAAAAGCTCTTATCTTAGGCTCTTCAAGTCTTTTGTCTATAAGTATTATCTTTATTCCCTTTGTAAGAAATGCCATCTCACGAAGTCTCTGCCTGAGCGTATCAAAATCAAAAACAGTTTCTTCAAAAATTTCTTTGTCAGGTAAAAATACAACCTCTGTTCCTCTCTTTGTCGTATCTCCGACCACTTTGAGCGGATACATTACTTTTCCACGCTCATATCTCTGCCTATACATTTTTCCGTCCTTGTGAATCGTAACCTCAAGCCATTCCGACAAAGCATTTACAACAGATGCTCCTACACCGTGGAGACCACCTGATACTTTGTATCCACCGCCTCCGAACTTACCTCCGGCATGAAGGATTGTAAATACAACTTCTACCGCAGGCAGTCCTGCTTTTTTGTTTATACCTACAGGAATTCCACGACCATTGTCCTTTACACAGATGGAATTATCCTCATTTATTGATACCTCTATCTCCGTACAATATCCAGCCAGCGCCTCATCAACCGAATTGTCTACTATCTCATAGACCAGATGATGAAGTCCTCTTACAGATGTACTTCCAATATACATACCAGGTCTTTTACGCACAGCCTCAAGTCCCTCTAATATCTGAATCTGGTCTGCACCGTATTCACCATTAACTTCTGTTCCCATCTTTTCCTCCATTTCCTGCTAACTGCATTACTTCTAAATACTCTCCACTTTATTTTTCTATCTTTACTGTACCATCTGTCACTTTAAAAATTCTGTCTAAAGCAAGACTTTTGTCTATAAATTCTTCAAGTCCGGTACAGGTAACTATCGTCTGTATGTCACTTATGCTTTCCATCAAAAAATTTTGTCTGTTCCTGTCAAGCTCTGACAACACATCATCAAGTAATAATACAGGTGTATCACCTATTATCTTTTTTACAAGTTCTATCTCCGCAAGTTTTAAAGACAAGGCACAAGTTCTTTGCTGTCCCTGTGAACCAAATCTGCGAATATCTATATCTCCATTCATGAAACATATATCATCTCTGTGAGGTCCAACACCTGTATTACAAAAATGCAAATCCTTTTTTCTTGTCTGCTTAAGCTTGTCTGCAAAATTTTCCCATGATACATCCGGCTCATAAAAAACTTCAACCCGCTCTTTTCCGCCGGTCAGCCTTGAATTGTATTTAGTCACAATCTCAGAAAGCATCTGTAAAAATTTTGTACGGGTTTTTATTATCCTGATACCATAATTTACAAGCTGTTCGTCCCATATATCAAGCGTATCAATAAGTGACGGCTCATAAATCATCTGTTTTAAAAGCTTGTTTCGCTGGTGAAGCACTTTATTGTATTCTCCAAGATCATAAAGATATACATTGTCAAGCTGTGACAATTCGAGATTTACAAATCTTCTCCTCTCTGACGGTCCATTCTTGACTATTTTTAAATCCTCCGGTGAAAAAAAGATGATATTTACCATGCCTAACAGCTCACTTGACCGTCTGATAGGTATTCCGTCAATCGCAATTCCCTTCGCCTTATTTTTTCTAAGATGCATATCTATACGGTGTGACACTCCACGCTTGGTTATAAACATACGGATATGAGCTTCGTCACAGCCTATTTTTATGAGTTCCTTATCATTACTTCCCTTATGAGATTTGGTAGTTCCGGCTACAAAGACAGATTCCAGTATGTTGGTTTTTCCCTGAGCATTGTCACCATACAAAATATTAGTATGCTCATGAAAATCAAGTCTGGCAGAATCATAATTTCTGAAATTTCCCACCTCTATTGAATCAATCTTCATAACATTCCACCTTACTCCCCGATAACAGTAACTTGCTTTCCGTCATACTCAAATACATCCTGAGGATAAAGTTTTCTTCCCCTTCTTGTATCAACTTCGCCATTAACTTTAACCTCACCATTTTGAACGACTATCTTTGCTTCAACACCTGATGATACAAGATTTGCAAGTTTAAGAGCCTGACCAAGTTTTATAAATTCATCACTAATCTGTATTGCTTCCATTTCAGCCTCCAATCATTTTAATTAAAATTAACAGGTAATATGAGATAAATATAGCTTTCATCCTTATCTCTGATAAAGCACGGAGCTTTTGGATTTATCATATAAAGCGTAATCTCCTCATCATCTATAACCCTTAATGCATCAATTAAGAATCGTGGATTAAAGCCGATAAGAATATCTTTACCTTCCTTAACTGCATCTATTTCTTCATCCATAGAACCAATAGACGAATTCATTGCAAGTCCCATACTATTGTCCTTTATATCAATAATAACAGGTTTCTTTTCAGATTCCTTCATGAGAAGAGTTGTTCTGTCAATACTGTCGAGCATTTCTTTTTTATTTACAGTAATCTTAGTTTCATAATCACTTGAAAGCATCTTATCTATTTTATAATACTCACCCTCTATAAGCCTTGAGAGAACTACTGTATTTTCAAATTCAAAAAGTATATGCTTGTCCGTAAAATAAATCTTAACAATATCATCAACACCTCCATTAAGAATCTTGTTAATCTCAATGAGCGTTTTACCTGGAATAATAACGCTGATATTGTCATAGGAGTTGTTTAACTCAACATTTCTTATAGATATTCTATGTCCATCAAGAGAAACAACCTTTAATTTATTATCAGTAATCTCAAATAATTCGCCTGTCATAACTTTAGTATTTTCATTATCAGAAATACTAAAGACAGTCTGTCTGATAATATCTTTAAGCGTAAATTGAGATATTTCTACATGTTTTTCTTTAACAATCTGTGGGAGGTATGGAAATTCATCTGTAGGTTTAGCTGCAATATTGAACTTTGCCTTTCCACATTTAATAAATAATTGATAGTTTTCATTAACATTAATCTCTACCTGCTCAGATGGTAATTTACGAATAATGTCTGAAAATACTTTTGCTCCTATAGCAACATTACCTTCTTCAACAATTTGACCTTCAATTACAGTTTCAATACCACTCTCAAGGTCATTGGCAATAAGCTTAATAATATTATTCTCAGCTTCAATAACAAGACATTCTAAGATTGCCATAGTTGATTTCCCCGGAATAGCTTTAAGAACAATATTTATACCGTCGAGTAATTTACTTTTATCACAAATGATGTTCATTGTGTATAACTCCCTTCAAAACTTTTTTAGAAAAAAAATAAAAAATAATAATAGTAAATTCAGCAGTAGCAGCAGTAGGGGGTGTTGATAAGTTGAAAAGTACCTCAAACCACTGTGGATACTGAATTAGTCAGTATGGATAACTATCTTAACAAAATCTGAATTGATGTTGAGAACTGTTAAATTATCCACAATTACAAAAGTGAAAATTGGGAAAATGTTAATCTGTATCAACAAAAATTGTCGATATGTCAATTTTATATCAACAAACATACACAGATTACATCCATAGTCGGATATAAACTGTAAATGTTATTACTTATATAAAGTAAAACTTAATTAAAAGATCATTGAGGGTCAATTTTCTTATTCAGGACATCAAGAGTTTTTATAAGGTCCTCATTGTTGTCCGGATCATTTAATTTCTTCTCTATTATTTCAATACCATGAAGTATAGTAGAATGATGTCTGTTGCCAAGTTTATTACCAATTTCTGCAAGCGGACTGCTTGTAAGCTGGCGGCATAAATACATACAGATATGACGAGGAAATGCAATATTTGAATTACGCTTAGTAGACATAAGGTCTTTAACTGTAATTCCAAAATGATCTGCAACAGTCTCGGTAATATAATCAATGGTTATTTGTCGTTTCATATTCGGATTTATCATATCTGACAAAGCTTCTTTGGCAAGTTCCATTGTGACTTCTTTACCGCATAGGTTTGAAAAAGAGATTACTTTATTTATGGCACCCTGTAACTCTCGTATGTTTGATATTATATTAGAAGCAATGTAATCTAATATAGAATCGTCTATAGCAATATTTTCCTCGATGACCTTTTTGCGGAGAATCGCCATTCTTGTCTCATAGGTAGGCGTTTTTATATCAACAGTAAGTCCCATCTCAAAACGGGAACGAAGACGTTCTTCTAGCGTAGTCATTGTAGAAGGATGTTTATCGCTGGATATGATAATTTGTTTTCCTAAACCATGAAGATGATTAAATGTATGGAAAAATTCAAGCTGCGTAGCTTCTTTTCCTTCAATAAACTGAATATCATCTATAAGGAGTACATCAACCGTTCTATATTTATTTCTAAAATCCTGACGTGCCGTGGAATGTTCATTTTTGCTGTCTCGAACGGCATCAACTATTTCGTTTGTAAAAGTTTCGCTTGTAACATAAACGACCTTTTTGGTCTTGTCGTGCTCCAAAATATAGTTGGCGATGGCGTGCATCAGATGGGTTTTACCGAGTCCGGCACCTCCATATATAAAAAGAGGGTTGTAAGTATCACCCGGTTCTTCGGCTACTTTCAAAGATGCAGCATGGGCATAGTCATTGTTGTCGCCGACAATAAAAGTGTCAAAGGTGTAGTTTGGGTTAATGGATGGGTTCAACCTCACTTTTTTTTCTTCTTTTTCAGGCATATTAGTGGAATTTTTGGCATCAAGCTCAGTTAAAGAAATGTAGGTAAGTTCATAATGAACATTAGTAACTTCTTCAATCGCAACAGAAAGAAAAGTGTTGTATTTCTGTTCAATAAACTGTTTGCTGTTGCTTCCAATGCTTGTATCATCTATTAATATGGTAATAGTATTGTCTTTTACGCCATACAAACTTAATTTTTTAATGAAAGTACGATAGGATACATCAGAAAGATCAAAATCCACTTTCATCCGCTCAAGGATTTCGTCCCATCTTTCATAAAGTTCATTTTCCAAGACTTTGTACCTCATTTCTTAAAAATTTCCAAAATGTTAATAACCTATCTAAATAAAGATAAAATAGGCACTAATAACACATCATATATAATCATTTTATCTCAAAAAGGCATAAAATACAAGTTATTATCAACAAAAGTGCATAGATGTTAATAAAAACTGTTGATATGTTGTTAATAATGTTGAAAATGAAGTTAAAACTGAAATTTATAACTAATTAACAGTTATCAACACTAAATTAACAAAAATTGTGCATAACTTGTTATTTATTAGAAAAGACAAAAAAACATGAAATTTCGGCAAAAAAGTGGATAATGTTAATAACTTTGTGGATAACTGTTGAAAGTATGTTGCATAGAGGGAGAGTTATCCACAAATTGTGCACATTTTGTTCATAACTCTTGACGAACATACATTTTATCAACATTCTCAAATACAGTATTTATAGGACTTTACACTATATAAACAGCTATGTTAATGATGTTGATTATTAATGTGGAATATTAATTGTGGAAATAGAAATAAAAAAGTTTCTTCCTATTATAATATGTTATTGATACAATCAACATATAAACAATTTTTTTGATTAACAGTATTAACTTGTGAATAAAACTGTTGAAAATGTGTTAAATGATG
>ENA-OVGQ01003921-OVGQ01003921.1-human-gut-metagenome-genome-assembly--contig:-NODE-3921-length-10988-cov-4.053874_pt1 | contig 10988 bp, 8 predicted proteins | sample MGYA00237774_ERZ505427 | MGnify/ENA primary metagenome ERZ505427 (study PRJEB26158, sample SAMN06016404) | human gut metagenome | biome: human gut; feature: ankylosing spondylitis patient; material... | reverse complement strand
ATCTAAAAATACGCTGCAAAATTAAGCTAAATTTCCCGTTTTTTTCTTATTTTGCGCCCAAAATATCTTACATCATGAAAAGTTTCCAGACGAATAATCAATTTTCCTATAAAGACTTGCTTTACAAATGTGCCATTTTCCTGGCGACGGTAACCATCATTGTTTATTTCCTGCCCAAGAAGGGGGCTTTCAATTATCAGTTCGATATCAACAAGCCCTGGAAGTACGGTCTGCTGCAGGCGTCTTTCGATTTTCCCATCTACAAAGACGATGCCCAGGTGCAGAAAGAGCAGGACAGCATCATGGCGGAATACCACCCTTATTTTTCACTGAACGACAGCGGCAGCAAGGCCATTGCCCGCTTCAAGTCGGACTACAACAGTGAACTCAAGAAAATCATTCCCGAAGCCAGTTATGCACATCACATCGAGCGGATACTGAAAAACATCTACGAGAAAGGCATCATCTCTCCGGAAGACCTGATGCAACTGAACATGGACAGCCTGAGAAGCATACAGATTGTTTCCAAGAATACCTCCAGCCTGCAGGAAATCGGCGAGCTCTATAGCATCAAGCGGGCCTATGAGGAACTGATCAATTCGGATACGGTCCACTACCGGAAGAACCTGATGCAGCGGTGCAACCTCGACAATTACCTGACCCCGAATCTGGTGTACGACAAGGAGCGGTCGGAAAGCGCCAGACAGGACCTGCTGTCCAGCATCTCATGGGCCAACGGTTTTGTAATGAACGGACAGAAAATCATCGACCGGGGAGAAATCATCGACCAGGAGACCTATAATATCCTGAAGTCGCTGGAAAAAGAATGGGACAAAAGAAACGAGACGGCGACTGAAAAGCGACTGACCCTGCTGGGACAGATCCTCTTCGTGTCCATCCTCATCAGCTGCTTCTTCATTTACCTGGAACTGTTCCGCCGGGATTATTACCTGAAGAAAGGAAGCCTGGGACTGTTGTTCTGCATCATCATCTTCTTCCCCATCCTTTCATTCATCATGGTAGAGCATGCCATCATGAGCGTCTATATCGTTCCTTTTGCCATGCTGCCCATCATCATCCGCATTTTCCTGGATTCGCGTACGGCCTTCATGGCGCACATCATTTCCATCTTGCTGTGTTCCATATCGCTCCGTACGCCGCACGAGTTCATCCTGCTGCAGACGGTAGCGGGCATGGCCGGTATCTACAGTCTCCGTGAGCTTTCACAGCGCTCCCAACTGCTGCGGAGTGCCTTGATTGTGGTCTGTGTATATTCCATCCTGTACCTGGCACTCGACCTGATTCACGTCAGCGAAATCGCACAGCTGAGTACTACCGTATACATCAACTTCATCATCAACGGCATCCTGCTGCTGTTTACGTATCCGCTTCTCTTTATCCTGGAGAAGACCTTCGGATTTACTTCGAACGTAACGCTGGTAGAGCTGTCGAACATCAACAACAAACTGATGCGTGAGATGTCGGAAGTGGCTCCGGGTACCTTCCAGCACTCCCTGCAGCTGGCCAACCTGACAGCCGCAGCTGCCAACCGCATCGGGGCGAACAGTCAGCTGGTCCGTACAGGTGCCATGTACCATGACATCGGCAAGATGCTGAACCCTGCATTCTTTACCGAGAACCAGTCGGGATTCAATCCGCACAGCCAGTTGAGCTACAAGCAGAGCGCACAGGTCATCATCAGTCACATTACCGACGGAATGAAACTGGCCGACAAATACGACCTGCCACAGGTCATCAAGGACTTCATCTGTACGCATCACGGTGCGGGACTGACCAAATATTTCTACATCTCGTACCAGAACGAACACCCCGATGAGGTAGTCGACAAGGAACCGTTCCAGTATCCGGGACCGAATCCGTTTACCAAGGAACAGGCCATCCTGATGATGGCCGACTCGGTGGAAGCGGCTTCCAGAAGTCTGCCGGAATATACGGAAGAAAGCATTTCCAACCTGGTGGAGAAAATCATCGACAGTCAGGTACAGGAAGGATACTTCAAGGAATGCCCGATTACCTTCAAGGACATCGCCACGGTCAAGGCCGTCTTCAAGGAAAAACTGAAAACCATGTACCATACACGCATCAGTTATCCGGAACTGAAAAAGTAACCTTCTCTTTTCCGTAGGGGCTGCAAAGAGGCAGTATCCCCCCGGTCAATTGCTCCCAGGGTTGACATTTCGCATCGTTTTGTCAAATCTGGGAGCAATTAAATTATAAAAAACATTGAAAAATAGTTAATTGAAAGATTCCTGTATTTTTTCTTATAACTTTGTATCACAAATCTAACCTAAGATTAACTATTTTAACTACAAAATATTATCTAACCATGAAAATCATTAATCAAACGCTTTGGGGTGCCTGTACACTGCTCATGCTGGCAGGATCTCCGGCAATGCACCTCTCAGCCCAAAGTCTTTCATCGTCAACTAAATGGGAATGGAACAAAGGAACCATCGTCATCCAGACACCCGAACGTGAAGCCGGACAGGAACCCGTAATCGGACTGACTGCACCGAAAATGGAAGTGGTACGGGTCGGTTTCGTAGGACTCGGTATGCGCGGTCCGGGAGCCGTAGAACGCTTTACATACATTCCGGGTACGGCAATCGTAGCGTTGTGCGACCATGAAAAGGAACGTGCAGAGGCCTGCCAGAAGTATTTAAGAAAGGCTTGTCTGCCAGAAGCAGCCGTTTATTCGGGTGCAGAAGGCTATAAGGAACTGTGTGAGCGTACCGACATCGACCTGGTGTACATTGCCGCCGACTGGGATCATCATTTCCCCATTGCCGAATATGCCATGCAGCACGGCAAGCACGTGGCCATCGAAGTACCTTCGGCCATGAACCTGGAACAGTGCTGGAAACTCATCGACTTGTCGGAGAAGAACCGCAAGCATTGCTTCATCCTCGAAAACTGCTGCTACGACTGGTTTGAAATGAATACCCTCAACATGGCACAGCAGGGAGTATTCGGTGAGGTGATCCGTGCCCAGGGAGCCTATATCCATAACCTCGACGACTTCTGGAATTATTACTGGAAGAACGGAAAAGAAGATAAATTGGGATGGCGTCTGCGCTACAACAAGGAAAACCGCGGTGACGTATACGCTACACACGGCTTGGGCCCGGTGGCACAGGCATTGGATATTCACCGTGGCGACCGCATGAAGACCCTGGTAGCCATGGATACGAAATCGGTTCACGGCAAGGCACTGGTAGAAAGAGCTACGGGAGAAAAGTGTGAAGAGTTCCGCAACGGAGACCACACCACTACACTGATCCGTACCGAAAACGGAAAGGTCATCGAAATACAGCATAACGTAATGAGTCCACAGCCGTACAACCGCCTCTACCAGCTGACAGGAACCAAAGGTTTCGCCAACAAATATCCGGTAGAAGGTTATGCCGTTGACGCTGCCCAGATGAAGGCTTCGGGCGTACAGCCTCAGGTAGATAATCTGAGTACCCATTCCTTCCTTCCTAAAAAGGAAATGGATGCACTGGTAGAAAAATACCAGCACCCTATCCTGAAGAAATACGGAGAGATGGCAAAAGAAGTAGGTGGTCACGGAGGTATGGACTTCATCATGGACAGCCGTCTGGTATACTGCCTGCAGAACGGACTGCCATTGGACATGGACGTATATGACCTGGCTGAATGGTGTGCACTCGCCGAACTGGGAGCCATCTCCATGGACAACGGTTGCGCAGCCGTAGCTTTCCCTGATTTCACACGCGGCCACTGGAACGAAGTGAAAGGATATACTCACGCATTCGCAGCTCCTGCCGATGAAGCAAAGGCAGAACTGGCAGCAGAGACAGCTACCCTGACCCTGAAGACTCAAGCCATGAAGGGATGGATGGATGCCTTGAAGAAAGCACGCACCGAAGTGCCTGCAGAGGAACTGGCAGCCCGGACCGACCAACTGAACAAGCAGTTGCAGCGTGTCATGGAAAAAGCCGGAGAAAAACCGGAAAAGAAGCAGAACGAAGCCATCAACCAGGCTAAGAAAGTGCTGAAACAGGCCGTAAAACTGAAGAAATAATGTCCGGAATGCGGGGGCCTTATCCCCATTCCTTCCGGAATATCCTGCATAACGTAAAGATGGCATGTGAAGTGATAAAACCTATCACTTGCACATGTCATCTTTTTTATGCCTCTTTATACTTCCCTATCACCGGTCTCCGGCTTTCTCACGTAGACTTTATGAGAGCCTCTCCCCTCCGAACCGATTTTACCCTCTTCCAGCCACCGGTTCAGTTCTTTCAGAGCCAGCGTACGCAAGAGACCCGTCAGTTCAGTGTAGCGGGTACGGGTAATAAAGGCATGCGAGGTCAGGTAGTCCATCAGCAGGCCGTAACGCGCCTCCTCCGTCAGCCGGCGTGAACTCGCCCTGAATTTGCGGGAAGCCCCGGCACGCTCCAGCGTTCCGTGACAGCGGAATTTTCGGGATACCGTAAAACGGACCTTCCCGAAGCATACAGACTGCGCATGGATAGCAGCCTCATCCTCCACCGGACGAAGGGCCTTGAGCCCTACCGACAATGTACCCAGGTTGCCGATACGGACCCGGCGGCCATGCTGCAGATAATGCTGCGCCCAACGCTCTATTTCCTCCACCACTCCTATCACCGTACCTTTCTGAAATCCTGAGGCACGGTCTATCTGCTCTGCCAGTTCCATAAAGGAAACCGTACCGCCCGAGACCAGTTTGGGATAAATCACCGCACGGCTCCCCTTCTTTGTAGAAGGAACCGTAAGAAAATCATACTGTGCTTTCATATATTTGAGATTTAACAGGTTAACCATCTTCCACCCCCGCAGGCAAGTCGGCCGGCTCACGTACGGAGACTATAAGACCCGCGTACGGAGGTCGTACAACCACCGTGCGCGGGTCCCCTTCCGCTTCTTCGCAAATATACAATCGCAAAAAGGCGAAGTCAAGACTTCACCTCATTCTTTTTCTGTTAAAGATTGTAACAGTCCCTCACAGGCATCTTCCAGTATATCCAGCACATTCTCAAATCCCTGCGCCCCGCCGTAATACGGGTCGGGCACATAGTCCACCACCTTCACCCGGCAGTAATCCGTCATCCGCCCGATTTTCTTCTCACACTCCACGTCCGGTGCCTTCTCGCGCAAAGCCTCAATGTTCCGGTCGTCCATGCCCAATATCAGGTCGATCTCATAAAAATCATCCGTACACACCGGGCGGGAACGGTGCGTAATGTGATATCCCCGTCTGGAGGCATGCGCCCTCATCCGTTCGTCCGCCAGTTCACCCCGGTGATAGCTGCTGATACCTGCCGAGTCGACCTCGAATTCTGCTTCCCGTCCCGCTTTCCGGATCAGGGTCCGCATGATTTCCTCTGCCGAAGAAGAACGACAGATGTTCCCCAGGCAAACAAATAATATCCGTTTCATCTTCCTTACTGAATATTCAAATATTGCTTAAATTTTTCCACACTCGTATTCATCACCCATTCTTCCGGATAGCCGGCTTCAGCCAACAGCGGCAGCACATACTCATAAGTAGCGATGTCGAAAGAGATGTGTGCATCACTGCCCAGAATCACCGGCACCTCATACTTCCGGCACAGACGGAGAATCTCCAGGTTGTTTCCGCGGGCCTCCGCTTTGTGGCGGCAAGGCTTCAACGACGAATTGTTGATTTCCAACAGCGTATGATGGGCTTTCGCAGCCTGAACAATCGGTTCGAAAAGCAGCGGAGCCGTTCCGTCGCCCGGGTGACTGATGATGTGTACATGCGGATTCGAGATTGCCCGGATCATTCCCTCCGTATTCTCCTCCACCGTACCGCCCTCATAGCACAACGAATGGATTCCCGCAATCTTCAGGTCGAGGTACTTCATCATCCACTCCTCCATATCCAGGTCGCCCTGCGTATTCAGAATATTGATTTCCGCCCCCAGCAGCAGGTCTACCCCGTACATCCGGCGGGGAACCACGTGCAAGTTGCGGAAATAAATCGGATCACACGTTCCCGGTATTCCCGGCGAATGCTCCGTAATCCCCAGCAACTTCAGTCCTTTCTCAGCCGCCGCCTGAACCATCTCCTGCAGCGTACTGAAAGCATGTCCGCTGGCAAGGGTATGCGTATGTACATCTAATTCTATTTTCATATCTTGTTCCAGTTTAATTAATTTCTCCAATCGCCGGCCCCGTCCCGTTCACCGGATTACATCGGGTCGACATCGTAATAAATCTGCAGGCTGCGGAAACGCTCCTCTTCGAGTACGGCCTGCTGCACCTGCAGCAAAAACGTACGCACCTTACCCAGGGAAACCTGCGGTTCCACCTTGATCATGATCTTACGGATGAACCAGGTCTGTATACGCGCCACCGGCGGCCGGTCGGGTCCCAGTATCCGCTCTCCCAATCCCTTCCGCAGTGCTTCGGACACCCAGTCGGCAGCCTCCGTCAGGACTTCCTCCTTACGGTGCTTCAGGTACACATAAATCAGGCGGTAAAAAGGAGGATACTTGAAAAGCGCCCGCTCTTCCAGCTGCTCCCGGTACATCCCCTCGTAGTCGTTGACCAGCACCTGATGGATTACCGGCAGTTCGGGAGACTTTGTCTGCAAGACCACCCATCCCTGCTTGTTCTTTCTGCCCGCACGTCCGGCCACCTGAGCCATCAGCTGGAAAGCCCTTTCGTACGAACGGAAATCCGGATAATTCAGCATCGAGTCGGCATTCAGGATACCCACCACACTCACATGCTCAAAGTCCAGTCCCTTCGACACCATCTGCGTACCGATCAGGATATCGGTCTTCTGCGCCTGGAAGTCGGCGATAATCCGCTCGTAGGCAGTCCGCGTACGCGTCGTATCCAAGTCCATCCGCGCCACCCGTGCCTCCGGGAAAATCTGCCGGATGTCATCTTCTATCTTTTCCGTTCCGAACCCCCGGTTTCTCAGTTCCACTCCCCCGCAGGCCGGGCACGACTTCGGCACCTGATACGTCGCCCCGCAATAATGACACGTCAGCTGGTTCAACCCCTTATGATAAGTCAGACTCACGTCACAATGCTTGCACTTGGGCACCCATCCGCACGTATGACATTCAATCATCGGAGCAAAGCCCCTCCGGTTCTGAAACAGAATCACCTGCTCCCGGTTCTCCAGCGCCTCACGTATCTTGCCCAGCAAGACCGGAGAAAACTGAGCCGTCATCCGTTTCTTGCGTGCCAGTTCCTTTGTGTCCACCAGTTCGATGTGCGGCAACTGCAGATTCCGGTGCCGCTCTTTCAGCTCCACCCAGGCATACTTGCCGTGCAGCGCCTGATAATACGTCTCAATGCTGGGAGTAGCCGTACCCAGCAACGTCTTCGCCCCATACATGGAAGCCAGGACGATGGCCGCATTCCGCGCATGATACCGGGGAGCCGGATCCTGCTGCTTGTACGTAGTCTCGTGCTCCTCGTCCACAATCACCAGTCCCAGTCGCCGGAAAGGCAGGAAGACCGACGACCGTACTCCCAGAATCACGTCATAATCGTTCTCCGAGAGCTGCTTCTTCCAGATCTCCACCCGCTCCGCATCCGGGAACTTGGAATGATATACCCCCAGACGGTTACCGAACACCCTCCTCAGGCGTTCCGTAATCTGAGTGGTAAGTGCAATTTCCGGCAACAGATACAGCACCTGTTTGCCAGCCTGTATGGCCTGAAGGATAAGATGTATATAGATTTCAGTCTTGCCGCTGGCTGTCACCCCATGAAGCAGACACACATTCTTCTGATGAAACGAATTCATGATTTGCTGAAAAGCCGTCTGCTGAGCCTCACTCAGCGGATAAGGCGGACAGGTCTCCATGCCACCTTCCTGCAGGCGGCCCACCTCCTGCCGGTAGAGTTCGAACACCCCTTTTCCGACCAGTTGCTTCACAATGGCCGACGTAGCCCCTGAAGCCTCCTGCAACTCCTTCCGGGAGACTTCCCTCAATGCTGCATCGGGTGCCCCCCACCCTGCCATCTCCAGGAACTTCATCAGCACCTGCTGCTGGCGCAGGCTCCTTTTCAACAGATCCATCTGAATATGCAGTGCCTTCTCGTTCCGGAACGCAGGAGCCAGACGTACCCTTTCCTCCGTCCGGGGCTTGTAGTTGCGCTTCAGTTCCTCGCGCACAAAGATAGCCTCCTTCTCCAGCAGCGATTTCACCACCGGAAGAATGTTCCGGATGCCACTTCCCTTCTCCAGCTGCGTAATGCACTGATCCGCATCGGCAGACAACAAGTCGAGTACCTGCTGTTCCTTGGGTGGCAAAGGTCCGTCGGCCTCAAACTCCGGATTAATAACCACCTGCGTCTCGCTCTCCAGTTTCATACCCGAAGGCACCGCAGCCTTGTAGACATCGCCCAGCGGGCACAGGTAATACTCGGACAACCATTTCCAGAACCGGTACTGCCGTGACAGCAGCATCGGCTCCCGGTCGAGCACCTCCGAGATATCCTTGATTTCGTACTCCCCCGAAGGCGTATGATGAATGGACACTACAATTGCAGTATAATACCTTCTGGGACCGAAAGACACGACCACCCGGCATCCTTCACAAACCCGGCTGACCCATTCATCGGGCAATGAATAGGTAAACAATCCCGCAACGGGCAAAGGCACTATGACATCCACATATGTTTTCATACTGCAAAGGTACAAAAAGGCAGACTTCCGGTCCATGAATTTATTTTTCTTTTAGAAAAGTAAGTCCCGTTTTTTTGAAAAAGTACCCAGACAGTCGCCTGTCACAGCCGCTGCTGAAAATAAAAACCACCCGACAGGAAGATGCAGACCGTAAACTTTTATAGCTTTGCAGAAATTATTCACACTAAACCCATACACATGAAACAGTTTAATATCGGTATTATCGGCTGCGGCCACATTGCAGAAAAAATGGCAGACACCCTGGGACAGATGGAAGACGCCTGCTGTTATGCAGTAGCCTCACGCAGTCAGGAAAAAGCAGCCGCCTTCGCCCGTAAATGGAAGGCAGAGAAAGCCTACGGGTCTTATGAGCAACTGGCCGATGACCCGGCAGTCGACCTGATATACATTGCCACTCCGCACTCACTGCATTACGAACAGGCGCGGATGTGCATCGAAAAAGGGAAACCCGTTCTCTGCGAAAAAGCCTTTACAGCCAATGCCCGGCAGGCCGAAGCCCTTCTCCGTCTGGCCAAAGACAAGCAGGTCTTCATCACAGAAGCTATCTGGACACGCTACCTGCCCCTATCTCTGAAAATGCAGGAACTCCTTGCCCAGGGAGCCATCGGTACCCCTCATACCCTGACCGCCAACCTGAGCTATCCGATTGCCGATAAGGAACGGATTATCCGCCCCGAACTGGCAGGAGGAGCCTTGCTGGATATCGGAATCTATACCCTGAATTTTGCAGCCATGGCCTTCGGTACCGAAATCGAGTCCGTACACTCGGTGTGCCAGAAAACACCGACCGGTGTGGATGCCCAGGAAAGCATCACGCTGCTGTACAAAGACGGCAGAATGGCATCGCTGCAGTCGAGCATCTATGCCAAGAGCGACCGCATGGGAATCGTTGCCGGAGACAAGGGCCACCTGATAGTAGACAACATCAACTGTCCGGAGACCCTCCGCATCGTAGACAGCCGGTACCAGACCACGGCCGTATATCAGGCCCCTCCGAAAATCACCGGCTTCGAATACCAGGTAAGAGCCTGCATGGAAGCCCTGTCTCACGGATGGCTGGAGTCGCCCTACATGCCTCATCAGGAAACTCTCCGGATCATGCGGCAGATGGATGCATTGAGAAAAGAATGGGGAGTATGTTATCCCTGCGACTGACCCCAAGCATGACTCATAAAAAAACCGCGGCAGACTGTCGGAAGTCTGTCGCGGTTTTCTTTATTCCTTATCCTGCCGGATATCAGAACATGTATGCCAGAGATACCTGCCAGGTATTCTTCTTCATATTGATTTCAGGACCTTCATAATCTTCGGATACCGTCTTGGCCATCTTGCTGATACCGAAGTTGTAGTTCAGACCCACCTGTACATGACGGAACAACTTGACACCGGCACCTACGTTGAAGGTAGTATAGCAGGTCTCCATATCGAAAGCCTCTGCAAAATGGCCGCTTCCGATGTTAAATCCGAACTGAGGTCCGGCTGCCACATAAACTCCGGCAGTACTTCCCAGTCCGAAGTTCCATTTCAGGTTCACAGGAATTTCCACCGACTTCAGTGTGTTACTGGTAGAAGCAGTCTCGCCTTCGTAAGATACACTGGCGCGCGCATCAGTCTGGCTGTACAACGCAGCGACGTCGACTCCCAGTCCCAGCAAAGGAATGGAAAATTCAGCCATCGGACCGATAAAGAAGCCGGTACGGTTATCTCCATCAAAAATATCTTCAGAGAAAGTCACGGTAGAAACATTCAAACCTCCCTTCAAGCCCACACGGACCTGAGACTGTGCCGGCAATGCCATCCATAATGCAGCCACGCACAACAAAACTGATAAAATTTTCTTCATAAACACCTTTTGTTTTAAAGCTATAATAAGCGAAAATAAGAAATTTTTACGAATTATACAAATCCGGAAGGCTACTTGCTGGAAATATCTCCTTTTATTAAGGGCTATAAAATTTAAAATCAACGTAAATTTTCTATACATACCACATTCCACTCCTGAACTTTTATTAGATTGGCTAATATTTGAGGTCCATCCAAAACCAACTTATTGCCAACTCCAGCTATTAGATAAAGCAAGCCAACTTCATTCTGGACATACTGATAATCTGGATCACATAGCGTTTGTCCTTCAAATATATCGACAACAGCTCGTATGACATCTTGCTAATAACCTAAATTAGATTCAAAAATTAGTTTCATTATTACATATAGCTTAATATTCTATATGTATTACGGACTTCCTCTTGAAATCTCTGATATGAATTTAGTAACGATAGTTTAT
>ENA-OVGQ01003919-OVGQ01003919.1-human-gut-metagenome-genome-assembly--contig:-NODE-3919-length-10997-cov-4.005027_pt1 | contig 10997 bp, 8 predicted proteins | sample MGYA00237774_ERZ505427 | MGnify/ENA primary metagenome ERZ505427 (study PRJEB26158, sample SAMN06016404) | human gut metagenome | biome: human gut; feature: ankylosing spondylitis patient; material... | reverse complement strand
AAGTGCTCGGACTTCATAAGTGAATACTCCCGCGTATTTTCCTTATAAATAGAATATACATCATTTGCGGCCGGATTCACTGTATGCAGAACCCCTGGTATCCTCCTTCTCACCGATTCCCTGCCACTGTCGACATAGATATAACGATGATAATCATCCACACTGAGTCGGAACACCCACAGATATCCACCTGCAAACCGCCTCGCAAGTGTTTCACTCCGAAGAAGGCTTCCTGCCGTATATCGTGTATGCTTGATCGTAACTTTTGTCTGCTCACTGACCGGATAAACACTCAGCCGACAGTCACATGGGCTGATAAAGTGTGTCTCATCCATGTCGATCGTGCGCGCGCCTTTCCGAAGCTTTCTCGTAAAAAAGTCATTATAAGAACGATATCTCCGCGGCTCATAATCTTTCATATTGATTCCGGCTTTTCTGATAAAAGGATCGATTGCCAGAGTAGAAATCCCGGAATCCAGAAACCTGCCGCCAAGTTTCGAAACTGACGGTGACACCAGCGGCTTCAGCAGACATCTCCCCGCTGCACTTCCATAAAGCTTCTCCAGGAATTTATCCTGACCGGTGCTTTCCTCCCATTTATGTCCCTGACGGTCTGCCGTGTATCGCATGGCTCAGGCTCCTTTCAGTTTTTGTATTCTGTAAAGATTATATTTTGCCCACCATCCTTCTTTGTAGAGAAGGATAAAAAGAACTGCCACAGCCACAACTGCTACCAGTATGACCAACTCGCGGTTTGTCGGCTTGCGGAAACGGAAATCCAGGATAAAAAGGAAGCCCACCAGAAGCATTGCAAAATGGAGGCATCCGAGAAAATAACGGAATCCCGGGAAAAACACCGAAACCATAAACAGAAGCGGCATGATCACAGACATGGATGTGATCGGAAGTCCCTGATAATATTTACGGTTCTCGCTTGTCTCGCTCTGTCTCTTTTCTTCCATTACGTTAAAATATGCCAGCCTGATCACGCCTGCCACACCATAAAAAGCAAGGATCATCAGACTGTAGATCTTGCACATTCCAAGCTGGTATCCCAGAATGATCGGAAAAATGCCAAAACAGACAATATCGCAGAGGGAATCGATCTGAATCCCAAAAGCCTTCTCATCATCTGTCCGGTTCTTTTTTGTTCGGGCGATCTTGCCGTCAAACATATCACATAATCCTGAAAATGCAAGGCAGAACACTGCCAGCGGCAATTTCCCATCTATTGCAAAAAACATGCCCATGATCGAAGAGATCAGGCTTATGTACGTTACCACTACTGTATAATCATAAAATCCAATCATTCATACTACCCCTGTTTTTCATTTGTTTTCTGACCTATCGTCAGTTGCGCTATTACTGTAAAAAACGCACTGATAAAGAGTTCTCCATAGTATCCCAGTCCCCTGCTCAGTACCATTCCAGGAAGCAGAAGGCTTCCAAAAACAGGCACAAAAATATTCAGGAACAGTGTCTCGCTGATTCCCATTCCTCCCGGAAGGGGTAGCATGTCAACAGAAACAGAAATCACCGCCTGCAGAAACAGGACCGTCCAGAATCCCGTTCCACTGAGCGAAAAAGCCCGGTACACAAACCAGGTGACCGCAAACAGAGCCATTCTTTGTGCAAATGTGATCAGGATCACATGAAAGATCACCCGCGGATGAGTTCTTAAATACGCAGCAGTTTCTCTGTAAGTATCCATAGAATCTTCCAGCTTCTTAAGTCTGCTGTGTTTTTTGCAGACAATATGCAGTTTCTCCAGGATCTTAAGACCCTTTACCAGAAAGTTTCTGGCAAGATCCGGATGAAACACCAGCACTGTCATGAACGTAACACAAAAAATATTCAACGCCAGTCCCAGATAAAAGATCGGCAGGATCCCGGTCAGATAGCGATGCAGAAAACCTCTGCCAAAGACCGCGATCCCGACTCCGATCGCCACCAGCACAAACTTGTAAGTGATCGTAACGATCATCAGGATCACTGTTGCCACTGGGATTGAAATCTTTTCTTTCTTCATATAGTAGATCTGCATCGGCTGTCCGCCGCTTGCAGACGGCGTGATACAGCTGAAGAAAAAACCTACCGATGAAAACAGAAAACAGACTCTTTTCCTGAGATGGATCCCATAGGAACGCATCATATACCAGATGATGATCGATTCACCCCATATAAAAAAAGCTACCAGTGCCACTCCCGGCAGAAGCCAGATCTTGTCTGCGCTCTGAATCGCATCCATGACTGCCCCCAAGTCCTCTCCATGAAAGACACCATAGATCGTCAGCCCAAATACTACGACCAGAAATATCGTATTAAAAATTATCTTTTTTGTTTTGTTCATACGCAGCTTACCCTTCTGTAATCTTCAGGATCTTTTTCTCGATCCTGCTGCCAAGTTTCTCATAGATCCTGTACAGTTGTGTCTTCCTTCCGATAAAGAAACACAGTTCTGCCAGAAGAATACCGCCTGCCACATCAACGATCACATGCTGCTTCGTCAGAAGTGTCGATGCAAATACAAGGACTGCGATGACCATGGATACTCTCTGATACCATACCGGAATCTCTTTTCTTCCGCGAATGCCAAGATAGCAGAACCAGCTCACAAGACAGTGGATAGACGGGAACAGGTTATCTGCCGCATCTATGGAATACAGCCAGAGTGCTGCCTGGTTCCATAAGCCGCCGTCTGTGATCAATGGTCGTGTATTTGTTGTGGGGTATGCAAGAAAAAAGCCAAGGCAGATACATCTTGATATAAAATCTCCTGTAAAAAACTGGTACACACTGCGTCGATCCTGCCTGGCAATCAGAATATAATTGACAGCCCAGAAAAGATAGCAGCCGAAATAGATCACAAGAAACTGCGGGACAAAAGGAAGGCTTCTGTCCACGCCGGTCTCGATATTGTGGTGATACCATCCGCCTGCGATCATTCTGGAGCCGGAATAAACAAGACAATTAAATACAAAAGAAAAAATAAGTGGAAAGACTCCATAAGCCGGGAGTATCCTGGTGATACCTTTCATAACTTTCTTCATTATATACTCCCTTCATCTTTCTCATGTAAACAGTATATCATCCTCGGACCGGGTAAGCAACCAAAGTCCGAAAACATTAAGAATTCTTAAGAAAAAGGTCAGATTCTCTTCAACTTTGCAAATCCTGCAAACATTTTTTTGACTCCGACCTTGTCAAAATCTACGGTTACTTCATAATCTCTGCCGCCTTCTACGATATCCCTGACGATACCAACGCCAAATTTGATATGACGGACGGTGTCTCCTACGCCGTAATCCAGTGATGCCGCCTTGGTGACTTTGAAGTTCTGTGCTTCAAACGGTTTCGCGCGGAAGGTCTGACGCATCTGCATGTAGCTGTTCTTAGGGGATGGTGTCTCCTGCATGGACGGCTTATGTTCCTGAATGGTCGTTCCAAGCTCTACCAGCTCCCTCGGAATCTCACGGACAAATCTGGATACTTTGTTGTACTGTGTCTCTCCGCGTACCAGGCGCTGGCGGGCACTGGTCAAGGTCAGTTCTTTCATTGCTCTTGTGATCCCCACATAGCAGAGCCTGCGCTCCTCCTCTATATCTGTAGGATCATCTGAGAAGATACACATGCTGCTCGGGAACATTCCATCCTCCATGCCTGCAAGGTAAACATACGGGAATTCCAGTCCCTTGGCACTGTGCAGAGTCATGAGCAGAACGTAATCCTGATCCGGATCTACTGTATCAATATCTGCGATCAATGCGATCTCCTCCAGGAATCCGGAAAGTGTTGCTTCTCTGCCCTCTGCCTTCATTGCTTCCTCATAGGAAACAGTCTTGGAGATCAGCTCGTCGATGTTCTCGATCCTTGCTCTGGATTCCTCTGTATCCTCTGCTTTGAGTTCATCCACGTATCCGGTGAGGTCGATCACTTCTTCCAGGATCTCTGTAACGCTGTATGCCTGTGCCTTGCTCTTGAGTGACTGGATAAAGGTAACAAATCCCTCAATCTTGTTCAGGCTCCTTCCGATGGATGGAACTTCCTCTGCCACTCTCAGAGCATCATAAAAGCTCACATTCATGTAATCCGCATAATCCTGCACACGTCCTACAGTCGTTGCACCGATTCCTCGTTTCGGTACATTCAGGATACGTCTGACTGCCAGATCGTCTGCGGAGTTATCGATCGTCTTGAAATAGCAGAGCAGATCCTTGATCTCTTTACGCGCGTAGAAGTTGATCCCTCCTACGATCTTGTATGGGATATTTGCCTTCAGGCACTTCTCTTCAAACAGACGGGACTGTGCATTGGTTCTGTAGAGAATCGCACACTCTCTGTAATCTGCCAGATGTTCTCTCTTTTTCTTTGCAATATCTCCGATCACGTATTCTGCTTCCTCGAATCCATTCATAAACTGGCGGAAGTGAAGTTTCTCTCCCTCTGGATTCTCTGTCCAGAGACGTTTCTCCTTACGTGCTGCATTGTTGGCGATCACCTCATTCGCCGCATTCAGGATGTTCTTAGTGGAACGGTAGTTCTGCTCCAGGCGGATCACCTTCGCATCCGGGAAAACCCGCTCGAATCCAAGGATGTTGCCAATGTTGGCTCCGCGGAATTTGTAGATGGACTGGTCATCATCACCTACTACGCATAAATTCCCGTATCTCGCCGCAAGAAGGCTCACGAACTTAAACTGTACGGTGTTGGTATCCTGATACTCATCCACCATGATATAGCGGAATTTCTCCTGATAGGACTCCAGGACATCCCCGCAGTTCTGAAAAAGCTCTACGGTCTTGACCAGCAGATCGTCAAAATCCAGGGCATTGTTGCTCTTGAGTGCAGCCTGGTATTCGCGGTAGACCTGGGCTACTTTTTTCTGGTTAAAATCTCCTCCTGCATTCATCTCCATCTCATCCGGTGTGATCATCTCGTCCTTGGCATGGGAGATCTGTGCAAGAAGAGATCTCTCCTTGTATTTCTTGGTGTCGATATTTAATTTGCGGCAGATCTCCTTCATCAGAGTCTTCTGGTCATCGCTGTCATAAATGGTGAAACGATTGTCATATCCAAGCCTGTCAATATAGCGGCGCAGGATGCGGACGCAGGTAGAGTGGAAGGTCGCAACCCAGACGCTCATTCCATCCGCTCCTGTCAGCTTATCCACACGCTCTCGCATCTCCTGTGCTGCCTTGTTGGTAAAGGTGATCGCAAGGATGTTGAATGGATTCACGCCCTTGTCAGCGATCAGGTGGGCGATCCTGTGTGTCAGCACTCTCGTCTTGCCGGAACCTGCTCCTGCAAGGATCAGAAGAGGCCCCTCTGTATGAAAAACAGCCTCCTGCTGAGGCGGATTCAGTGTGTCATATATACTCATTTAAAAATTTCTCCTGTTTCTGTTAAATGTTCATAAGTTATCTGTGTCGAACTGATGTTTTACGGTCTTTTTCTATTATACATGAAAGTCCCGGGAGGGTAAAGGAAATTCCTTCGACAAGGATAAGATTCCCACATTGCCAGCTTTTCGCCATATAATGCAAAAACAGAGAAACCAGTCTGCCCGGTCTCTCTGTCCTGTAAAACTTAATATGCAGTTCGTTTATTTCGCTGTGATGTGGTAATTCCAGCTCTGGTATTCTTTCTTTGCCTCTTCCAGAAGAATACCGCCGTGCATAAGCGCACCGCCCGGATATTCCACTCCATTTACCAGATACATCCGATTTTCTTTAAGTCCGCGGAGTCTGATCCTTACTCCCGGGTCGTTTGCACGTACTCTGGATGCCACGACACTTACAAGCGCTTCGTTTCCGTCTTCACTTACAAACTCCCATGCCGCATAAGGGCCTTCCTCCATCGCATTGGTCAGTCTGTAATAATCTCCAAAGTGGATCACATCATAATATTTCTTAAATTCCTCGATCTGACCACGGATCTGCGTTTTTTCTTCTTCTGAAAGTTTCGCCGGGTCCAGCTCATATCCGAAGGTTCCTGCCATCGCTACGGCTGCTCTTGTCTCAAACGGTACGAAACGTCCTGTCTGATGGTTCGGGCAGGCGGATACATGAGATCCCACTGTGCTGACCGGATAAGCAAATGAAGTTCCATACTGGATCTTCAGACGCTCGATCGTATCGGTGTCATCGCTGCACCAGATCTGAGAAGTATAATGGAGCATTCCGGCATCAAATCTTCCGCCGCCTCCGCTGCAGCCTTCGATCAGCATATCCGGATATCTCTTTCCGAGTCTGTCCAGAAATTCATACAGACCAAGAACATAACGGTGCGGAACCTCTCCCTGGCGGTCTGCCGGAAGTGCTGCACAGTAAATATCACTGATGCTTCTGTTAAAATCCCATTTCAGATAATCGACATTCGCTTTGTCCAGGACCTTGGTCATCTCATCAAAGATATGATTTCTGACATCTTCTCTGGAAAAATCAAGCACAAGCTGGTTACGTCCACGGTTCGGTCTTCTGCCCGGCACGGTAAACGCCCAGTCCGGATGTGCACGGTAGAGGTCACTGTCCTCTGATACACATTCCGGCTCGTACCAGATACCGAATTTCATTCCAAGACCATGGATGCGCTCTGCCAGCTCGCTTAACGTGCAGCCTAATTTCTTCTCGTTTACCTGCCAGTCTCCAAGACCGCTGTTATCATCATCTCGTTTTCCGAACCAGCCATCGTCCATGACGAACAGTTCCACACCGCAGGAAGCTGCTTCTTTCGCCATCTCGAGGAGTTTTTCACCGGTGAAATCGAAATAGGTTCCTTCCCAGTTGTTGATGAGGACCGGTCTGCGTTCCAGTTTGAACCTGCCTCTGCATACATGCTCACGGACTGCCTTGTGGTAGCAGTTTGACATTTTTTCGAAGCCCTCTGCGCTGTATACCATCATGACTTCCGGTGCATGGAAAATCTCGCCTTCTCTCAGAAGGAACTCAAAATTTTCCGGATGGATCCCCATGATCAGTCTGGTCTGGTCAAACTGGTCTTTTTCTGCTGCTGCGAGGAAGTTTCCGCTGTACAGAAACGAAAATCCATAACACTCTCCTGAAGTTTCTGTCGCATTTTTATCTGCCAGCATTACAAATGGGTTGTACTGATGGCTGGATGCACCGCGAAGACTTCCGACAGACTGCACGCCGTGGTGGATCGGAGTTCTGGAAAGCTGTCTCTCCATCTCATGTTTTCCATAAAAAGTCATCCAGTCCCAGTCTCCATACGGCTGGTCCAGGCAGAGGGACATCACACGCTCAAGCTGAACCGGTGCCTGACCGTGGTTTTCCACGCTGACACTTCTTGTGATGACATCCAGGTCTTTCACAACTCCATAGTACAGTTTTACTCTGACATCCTGCACATCATCACGAAGAGTGATCACGAGAGTCTCTGCCTCGTTTTCGTCTGCATACATTGCCGGAAGTCCCGGAATGGAATATTTTCCCTTGATGATCTCATAGCCTTCATAGCGAAGTCCCAGAGTTCTTGTTCCATTATCATAGCGGATATCGAGTGCACTCTCACGATAGTCTCCGCTTCCAAAAGAAGAATATTCCTGCGGCAGAGTATCTGTGGAGTATGTCCTGTCCCCTGCTGCCTCGTCCGGATTTCCGGAAAAACCGTGATCTCTTCTCTGGATCAGATAGGAGTAATCACAAATGTCTGTTTTTCTTCCATAGTAGGTGTGAAGCAGGATTCCTTTGTCGTCCGCTTTCATCTGGTACATGCTGTTCTTTGTGCACAGGGTGAACAGTCTGTTTTCTTTGTCAAATACGATTGCCATAGATGTCTTCTCCTTTTGATAAGTTCATGATTAAGTTTATTTTACCGCTCCATTGACAACACCGTTAAGTATCTGCTTCTGGCATACCAGATAGAAAATCACAATTGGTATCAGTGCCAGCAGGTAGGATGCAAAGGCGAGGTTATAATTTGTTCCAAACTGTGTCTGGAAATTCAACTGTGCAAGCGGAAGTGTGTTTTTACCGGTTCCGGACATCATGACGAGTGGGGTCATAACATCATTCCATGTTCCAAGTGCAGTTAAAACTGCCACTGTCGCATGCATTGGCTTCATGATCGGGAAAACAATACTCCAATAGGTCTTCCATGTACTTGCACCGTCTACTTTTGCAGCTTCTTCCAGTGCCATCGGAATATTTTTGAGATAACCGGAATACAGAAGAAGATTCATTGGCATATAGAATACCACATAAAGCACGATCACACCAACCCTGTTTCCGATTCCCATCTGAGAAGTCTGTTTTACAAGCGGCATCATCAGGATCGCGAATGGAACGAACATACCGCTCACGATATAAAGATAAGAAAATTTATAAAATTTGCTGTTTGCCATGTTTCTTCCGATCGCATATCCGGCAATAGAATGAATCAGAATGGCAAGTACCACTGTCACAATTGTGATCAGCAGAGAGTTTCCAAGAGAATTCCAGAAATCTGTGACTTTCATTGCTTCTGTAAAATTCGAAAAGCTCCAGGAGGACGGCAGGGAAAGTGCTCCTGCAATATCATTTGTCATCTCGGACGGCTTTTTGAATGCAATGATCACTGCCATATATAATGGAAAAAAGATCGTGATACATCCAAGGATCAAAAGGATTGTAACCGGCCAGTTGGTTTTGCCTGGCATCTGACTGTTCTTTTTCATTATAACTGTTCCTCCTTTTTATTCATAAATGTAAGCTGGAATACAGAAATTGCAACAATGACTACGAAGAAAAGTACTGCATTCGCACTCTGGAAACCAAACTGTCCTCCATCCATTCCGTTTCTGTAAATAAGATAGGAAATAGACTCTGTACTCTGTGCCGGACCACCCTTTGTCAAAGACATGATCTGGTCGAATACCATGAGGAAGTTTTTCATGCAGAGAACCATATTTATGGTAAAAAAAGGAATGATCAGCGGAAAAGTAAGGTTTTTGAACTTGCTCCATCCGGTTGCACCGTCGATCGCGCCTGCCTCATAAACATCCTCCGGAACGGTCTGCAGACCTGAGATATAGATGATCGTGTTCATGGCGATTGCCTGCCATGCTGCAACAATTACGATTGCAAACCATGCTGACTTTGTGCTCGCAAGCATACTGCTTTTGAGAAATCCAATTCCCAGGTTTTCTCCGATCGTCGGGAGAATATATGTGAAAATAAAACTGAAAATATAGCCTACAACAAGTCCTCCGAGAACATTCGGGATAAAATAGATTCCACGGAGTGCACTTTTTGCACGGATCTTGCTGTTCAGACCAAGTGCAAGGATCAGACTTATCACATTGACAATGATCGTTGCCACGATTGCAAATTTAAACGTAAACAGATAAGATTTTCCTACGCGTGCATCCTGAAAGAGGTCAATATAGTTTCTGAGTCCTACCCATTCGTAACTTCCATATCCCTTGAAGTTCGTAAAGCTGTAGATGAAGCCTTTGATCAGCGGCAGTGTATTAAAGGCAAAAAACAGGATGAGCACCGGAATGGTGATCAGCATAAATGTACGTTTTCTTTCATTTCCTTTCATGATTCATTTCCTCCCTCTCCATGTTCTTCCTCATACTTCTGGACTTTTCGTATCAGGTCACGGTTGTAGCGTATCCAGTCTTTATCGAATTTCGCAAGGAAGCTGTCTGCGTCACCATCCATAAGATAGGTCTGGATCATTGCATCTACGGCCATTTCTGACGGATAATGGTGATCCTGGTAGTCTGTCATTTTGTCGTTTTCGATGTATTCTTTCACGCCGTCAAGCATGGACGGAAGTTCAAAGTCACCTTCCTTGCATGGAACTGCATTCTGCTCGTCCAGGTAAATCTGAATATTTTCATCCTCAAGCATAAATCGCAGAACTTCATAAGCGGCTTCTTTATTTTTGCAGTCCTTCATAACCGAAAATTGAAGGTCTACACCAGAATTCAGCACCTGTTTGTCTGCATTGTCGTTTGCCGGAAATACGAAGGAATCAATCTGCATATCCGGATTCACAGACAGAATCTGCGGAACTGCGTAGCTTCCGATACAGTACATTGCAGATTCCCCTCTTGCAAAAGCAGTGCAGGCATCGTTGTAACTGAATGCATATGGATCATTCTGTGCATATGGAAGCAGCTGGATGATCTTTTCGGCAAGCTCTCTGTATTCTTCTGAAAAAGTTGTCGTTCCTTTGTTGACCTGCTGGCAGACATCTGCCGGTGAGAGGTCACACGCCATGGCATTCCACGGTGCAAGACAGGTCCATGTATCCTTAAAACCAAAGTACAAAGGAAGCTGTCCTGAAGCCTGGATTGTATCCAGAAGTTCTATGAATTCATCCCAGGTTGTTGGGATCTCCCAGCCATTTTCTTCGAACATTTCTTTGTTATAAAGAATTCCTGCTGCATTTGCCACATACGGGACTGCGTAAGTACCATCTTCCGGAATAAATTCCAGGTTTTTATCGATATCTAAGTAGGACTGTTTGATGTCTTTCAGACCATCAAAATCTGAAATATCCACCAGCATATCAGAATCCAGGAAATTGGAATAGTTCACATCTCCACCAATTCCAATGATATCCGGCTGATCTTCCTTGATAAATCTTGTCTTGAGGATTGTCATTGCCTCATTCGGTGATTCAATCGTCAGTTCGATGTCATCATGGGTTTCGTTAAATTTCTCTTCCATCTTTTCGAAGGCTTTGACTGCCTCCGGTTTGTACTGAACCATTTCTATCTTTGTTTTGCCGTCAGAAGTTTTTGAGGAATCTCCACATCCGGCAAGAGCAAGTCCTGCTCCCATAAGAACGGTTCCTGCAAGAATTAATTTTTTCTTCATTGCACTTCTCTCCCTTCCTGTTTTTCTTTTAATACCACGGCCATAGTATTTTGGATCCTGAACGGATTTCCATCACTCTTCATCTAAAATAATATCATCTGGACTTCTTTCCGTACATATTCCCATGACAGCACCTTTATACCTTTATTCGTTTTTTAACGAATA
>ENA-OVGQ01003912-OVGQ01003912.1-human-gut-metagenome-genome-assembly--contig:-NODE-3912-length-11018-cov-4.688406_pt1 | contig 11018 bp, 6 predicted proteins | sample MGYA00237774_ERZ505427 | MGnify/ENA primary metagenome ERZ505427 (study PRJEB26158, sample SAMN06016404) | human gut metagenome | biome: human gut; feature: ankylosing spondylitis patient; material... | reverse complement strand
ACCCTACAATTTTTGAAGCCAACTTTTAGTCGACCCTATCTAATTGCGGATTACCATTAAAATCAACCCAAAAATCACTCAAATAGAGCTCGCAAATCAATTAAACTTATCACGCTCAACTATTAAGCGCATATTAAATAGGTTGCAGCAACAAGAAATTGTAATCCGCAAAGGCTCTAATCGAAATGGGTATTGGGCAGTAAAGGAGTAGCACGAGGCTACTCCTTTTGTGTTATTAACTTTTATTAAGCTTGTTGTGCTTCTTCGTCATCATCATCGTTATCAACGTTTTTCCATTTACGTCCTACGAAGAATACTACGATTTGTACCAATCCAATAACAACCATCCAAATTGTCCATTGATCTGTCCAAGTCCATGCTAGACTCATGTCTTCAGTTACTAGGAAGAATACAACAGATACGATTGCGATTAGAACTGCAAGTACGCGAGTGAATAATCCACGTTTCTTTTCTTGTTCTTGTTCTTCGTCTTCATTTGTAGTTGCTTGTTGTTTTGTTTCATCATCCTCTTCTTCGTCATCTTCATCTTTATGACGTTTAGAAATCAACAATAATAATCCGAATAATACTGTTACGATTGCACAAATCAAGTTGATTAATGCCCAGTAGTACTGAGGTGATGCCTTAGGAGTATACTCTTCTTCAACCTTTTCTTCTTTAGGTTCAGCCTTAGGAGTTTCTTCTTTTTCAACTGTTTCTACCGGAGTGATTACCTGAGGAACACTTGGAGTACGTGGCGTTGGTGCTGGAATCACAGGAGCAGGAGCTGCTGTAATTGTTAATGTACCAACAACCTTAGTAATGTCGTAGTTAGAAGCTAATGTATTTTCATTTAATTTGTATTCAAATGAGTTTGCACTATTTCCAACCTCTGTTTGAGTTCCAGTTACATTATATGTAGCACCTTCACCCTTGACAAATCCATCACCACTTACTGTGATTGATGTACTTGTTAATGCTTGACCATCATAAGTCTTGCTTGCAGTAGCACTTGTTAATGTTACTGAACGTTTTGTGATTTCATAAGTCTTTGTGAATGATCCCGTGTAATTTCCAATACCTTCAACAGTAATTGTTACTGTTCCAGCATTTACTAAATCATCACTATAAGTTACAGAGTAATCTTTTTCAGCTACTAATTCATCATTTGTCTTAGTATCCTTAACTGTTAATACTTCTCTATGCTCTTTACCATCATACTTAGAATCACTAGGATCACTTACTGTAATGCCAGTCTTTTCTTCTTCTGGAGTATCTGGTCCATCTGGAATGATTGACTTAGCTGTTACTGTTAATGTTCCAATTGAATCTTTACCATGTTTGTAGTTCGATTCTTTTGCACTACCTGTCCAATTCAATTCATACGTGTTATCTGAAGCACCAACATTAGTTTGACTACCAGTCATTGTAAAGTCTACTGTTTCACCCTTAATGATTCCACTTACTTTACCACCAGCTGTTAATGCAGTTCTATCATATACCTTAGAAGCAGATTCAGTTGTTACTGTATAAGTCTTAGGTGTAATTGAATAAGTACGAGTTGCTTTTCCAGTGTAGTTTTTAATACCTGTAATGGTTACATCGATTGTTCCTACATCTTTGAAGTTCTTAGTTGAGTATTCTACTGTGTAATCTGTACCAACTTTTAATTTCTTATCAGCCTTATCCGTTACTGTAGGAATCCACTTGTGTTCCTTACCATCATAAACTTCATCACTTGGATTATTAACCTTAGCACCTGTATAGTCTGGGTTTGGTTTATCTGGATCTGTACCTGGATCAATTGATTGAGCTGTGATTGTCAATGTTCCAGCTACATAAGTTACTTTGTAGTTTCCTTGGATTTCTTCTCCTGTCGGAATGACTGAATAGTGACCTACATCTTCTCCAGATTCTCTTGCTACAGTGTATTTAACTTTGTCTTTTCCTAGAGTTCCAGCTACTGTTGCTGTTAATTCTGGATCCGCTTCACCGTATACTTTGTTTCCGTTGTTTCCTGTTACTGTGACACTCTTAGGAGTGATTGTTAATGTTCCATTTTTCTTATTTACGATTACTTTATCCGTTACATCAACACCATCTTTAGTAACTATTGCTGTACCAGTAATCTTAGTTTCATAAGTTCCGCAGTTTATACCTTTAGCTACTGCAGTTAAACCAGTTACTTCATACCCAGAAGTAACACTAAATCCTTCAACCTTTCGTTCTTCACCATTATATGGAAGTGTATTACTATTTGCAGTAACTTCAATCACAGTTTTCTTAACCCAAGTTGCATATAAATCATTACTTGAATCCTCATTCACTCTGACTCTTTCACCAGCTGCATAAGCAGCATTGCCTTTTTGTGCATCTTCCACTGATGTTGCCCAACCAGCAAAGTAGTAATCTTCACCCGGAGCTGTATAGCTTAAACTTGGATCAGATGTATTCTTTAAAGTAACTTCAACGTTATTCAAAATCGCATCACTATGATCTTCACCATTACCATTACCACGATGATAAGTTAAGATTGCTGAAGTTTCTGAATCACCAAATACAGCTTTTAAAGTAATCACATTCTTGTCATCTGCCAAATCTTTATTGACTTCAAAGCTTTGACCAGGCTGATATACATTACGATCTAATTTATCTAATTGCCAACCTAAGAATTTCTTACCTTCTTTTGTTACACCACTTGCAACTGTAGCTTTAGCACCACCCGCATAAACATTGTTATCTTTTGGCGCTTCTACACCATCTGCCACATACTTAACTGTAAGCTTACCATTGTATAACCATTTACCAATAACACTTGTATCCTTTGTGATCGCATCATTCGCATTGAATGCGACAGTCGTCATATGACCATTTTCGTCTGCCACGTACCATCCGGCAAATGAATAACCTTCAATTGAAGAAGCACTTGGCAATACTGTACTTGCGATTGTACCAGCCGCAACTTTTTTAGTATCCTTATCCACAGTACCTTTAGGATTATTCAAGTTATAAGTTAAGCTGATCTTCTTAGCTGTCCATTTTGCATATAATGTAACATTTTGTGCTGGCATTGTCTTTCCATCAAAGACATATTTTTCACCTTCACAAAGTTCATTATCATACCAACCATCAAATTCATAATAAGTTGCTAGTGAATTAGGTTTATCTGGAGTATAGTTTTCATTTGAAATACTTTGTTCATATTTCTTCTCTACTGATTTATCTTCTTTACCATTGTTGATAAATTTGATTTTGTAAGAATTACGAGTGTAGTAGAACTTCGCATTATTGTAGTCTTCTTCTATCTTCGTGCTCGATTTTTCATTGAATGTAAAACCTTTTAATGGATACTGATCTTCTTTAGTAACAAAATATCCTGTTCCCGGAGACGTATCTTTATGATCTAATTTATATTGAATACCTCCTACGGTTACATCACTTGTTTCACCTGGTAGTACTTCTACATAGTAGGATGCAGTTTCATATTTTTTACCTGTTTTAGGACCATAAAATTTTGCACCGCCTAATGGCATTGTTCCGATGTTTACTTGGTATGCACCACTACCATCCTTCGTTCGCCATGTTGAACTTCCATTCATTGTCGGCCATTGTTTACTAATATCTTGACCATATTTAGCTGTAATTTTTAGATCTGTATATTCTTTACTAGGTTTATACCACAGACCAAATCCTTCACTAAATGAATAGAATGTAACTTCATAAACATTTCTCTTATAGTAAACACTAACGATTGTTGATCCATCACCCTTAATTGTCTTTTTAGTTACTGGTTGTGCTGTAAATCCTTCATAAGATTTTGCCTTTGCGTTTACTTCTGAACCAGTAAGACCTATCTTAGTTTCAGATTCATGGAATGAATATTCATTATCATCGGCATTTTCCCACCAGTGAATGACTGTATAGCTAACTTGCGTTGCACTCCAATGAGCCTTTAACGTCATTGGAGAAGTCACTGTTGTACCCTTCTCTACTTTAGTTGGACCATTGTACCATCCATCAAATGTATAGCCTGGCTTTGTAGGATTTGTATTTTCATTTAGATCAAGTTGGCCACCATTTAATACGAATTGAGAATCAACAATAGATCCACCATCTGAATCAAATGAAATCCAATAACCTTCTTTAATAATTGCGTATACATTTACAGAAGTTTGATCTGCTGGAACTGAAATCTTATCTGCGATATTTTCAGTTCCATTCTTTTTAGCTGCCCAACCAACTAATTTATGAGTTGAATCTACTTCATAAGATACAGTTGTAAAATCATGTGCTTCATGATTTCCAACTTTTTCTGTACGCATGATTTGTGTACCATCTGGATTTAAGAAGTATACATATAATGCTGCTTCATATCTAGCTGTAATTGTACGTGTTGTAGTTTCAGTAATTTCTGCTTGTTTACCAAAACCAGTAAATGAATTACCAGCTTCATCAACCCAACCTACAAATGCTTGTCCAATCATATCTGGAGCTGTAGGAGCAATTAATGTATCCCCAGACTTAACAATCTGTGTACTTACTGTTGTACCATTCGCAACAAACTCGAATGTTGTTAGTGGGACTTGATTTTCATTTGTAATAACATAAATTGAGAAGTGATCTGCATCAAAGCTTTGAGTATTTGTAGCTACCTCAGTTACTGCACTCGCATCATCTGATACGTGGTAAACATTAATTTCACCACCACTTACAGATACATTTTCAAAACTAATATTTACTGAACCATTTGGTTGAATTTCAACACCATCTTTATTTTGGATTGTGATATCCAAAGCCACTGCTGAATCCATTTCTTTATTCTTTTCAGAAACAGCATCTTCAACCGCATTTAAGATAGCCTTTCTTGTGATACGTTTTACAACAAGCTTAGAATCTCTTGGTAAAACACCCTCAGCTGCTGTCGCATGAACAACTACATCACCAGCCATCTCACTTTGATCAAACGCCGGATACTCAACTAATTCCTCCTTGACTTCCGGGTCTGCCTCAGCATCGTCTTCATTCTTTTCTTCAGTCTTACAAGGTTCAGTTGTTTGATTCTCTGTTTCAATAACTATTTTCTTATAAACAAATTGAACACTTACAAGATCTGAAGTCACACTTAGGCTTGCTTGATCTGCACTTACTGCTTGCGAATTATTGACGATTACATCTTTTAATGTATAACCATCAAAATTCAACATAACACTACTATCTGTATTTAAGCCGTAATTTAAATCAAAATCACGATATGTAGCTGCCTGTAAAATTGTTCCATCTTCAGCCACATAGCTTAACTCTACAGATTTCGTTTCTGGCATGACAACCTCATTTGCATCCTCTTCTTGTACTTCACTATTATTTTCTACAGTTGTAGTTTGTTCCTGTTGTGGTTCAACAGGCTCTTCTTCTGCATTTACATAGTAAGAGTTTGCTAGTCCAAACTGGATTGCCATCGCAAATGATAATACAATTGCTGCCGCTCTCTTCAAGTTTTTCAACATACAAAGCCCTCCTTCTTGATATGGTTGTAATCCCTTTCATTATCTGATTTTAGTATAGGCTTTGTATGGTTATAGACCGGTTATATAATTTAAAAATCATCTTTTTTTTAAAAAAGATCTATTGCCCTTATGACAATAGATCCATTTCACTATTTTCCTGAACTTCCAAGTTTTCCAGCCATTCTTTCAGATTCCATAGACTGAAGTTTTTCAAAAGAAATTTCTTCACTTTCTAATTGAGGCATACGCAATAATACACCTTGACAAATTGCTTTTTCATAAGGATAAATAATCGCATCTTCCTTATACTCTACATCTTGCTTTTTAATAACTACACGCTTTGTATTCAAATTTGTAACTGGAGCCATATATTCTCCACGATAACCCGAATCAATCACACCACTTCTTTGTGCAATCCCCTTTGTTCCTGTTGAACCACGCTCTTTTAGAATCATCACAAACTCTGGATCAAATGCACTCGCAACACCTAATGGAACTAACTTTGTTTCATGAGGCTCAATTACCATGTAATCCTCTTCAAAACATGGGTATAAATCATACCCTGCATCTTCATAACGTTTTTGCGGAATCTTAGCATCCGGTTTAACCTTTGCCCAATATAATTTATTCATAAATCTCCTTCTTATATATTTCAATCAATTGTTCTAATGAAAACTGTGCATTGGCACTGGAAGTCGAAGGACAATATACCGTTTGAATATTCGGAAAATATTTCTGCATTGTATTCTGACTTGTCCTTCCATTACAAATGACCTTTTCAATATTCTTATATCTATTCAACAATTCCTGTATATCATTTGGCTCTATATCTTTGATTTCACTATCCGCACTCGTCTTTCTTATACACGAATGACAAATATCCCAAAGCGCAATATGCGATATTTTTAATAATTCTATCTTATCATTTTCTTGATACAGACTTTCTAGTATCTTCCAAAACCTATTTGTCTTATTCGCATAATACATCTGTTCTTTTAAACTAATGACACTTGGCATTGAACCCAAAATCAATACTCTAGAATCTTTAAATACAATGGGATCCAATCCAACTATTCGTTTACACATGTTCCGTAAACATCATAAGATTTGGCATCTGTAATCTTTACCTTCACAAAAGTACCCAACTCTAAAGGTTCTTCACTTGTAAAGATGACCTGACCATCCACTTCATCCGGTGCATCCGCAGCACTTCTTCCACGATAACGATCTACCAAGCCTTCTTTTTCCTCAACTAGAACTTCTATGACCTTACCAATCTTTTCTTGATTCTTTTCTTTTGAAATTTCTTCCTGCACAGCCATCAATCTAGCCAAACGCTCATTTTGGATTTTTTCATCAATCTGACCATCCATATCATAAGCAGGTGTATCTTCTTCCTTCGAATATGTGAAAGCACCCATACGATCCCATTTTATTTCCTTGATGAAATCTACAAGTTCCTCAAATTCTTCTTCCGTTTCTGTAGGGAAACCAACAATCATAGTTGTACGCAAAGTCGCATTTGGAAACATCGTATGAATCTTATCCACAATCTTTAATACATCCTCTTTTGGACCTCTACGATTCATTAATTTCAATAAACGATTGTTCGCATGCTGCATTGGAATATCGAAATAAGGAACGATTTTTTCACTTTCGCTCATAGCCTGCAATACATCATCCACAATTTCATCGGGATACATATATAGAACACGAATCCAATGTAAACCTTCTACCTTTGATACTTGTCTCAACAATTCAGGAAGCATCAATTCACCATAATTATCCAAACCATATTTTGTCGTATCTTGCGCAATCAATGTTAATTCCTTAACACCAATACTTGCCAAATGATTGACTTCTTCCATAATATCCTCAATTGTACGAGATTTTTGATCTCCACGAATCAAAGGAATCGCACAATAGGCACAACGATTGGAACAACCATCACTAATCTTCACATACGCCTGCCAAGGATTCCCCGAAATCACTCGTTCAGCCTTATCCAATAATGTATCTGAACCCAAAATTTTTTGTAGTTGACTTGCCAAAGTATCATATTCACGAATTGGGATAACCGCATCAATTTCAGGAATTTCTTCCCTTAATGTATCTGTATATCTTTGTGCTAAACAACCACACACAATCAACTTCTCTAAGTTACGCTCTTTATATTGCGCCATCTTAAAAATTGTATTAATACTTTCTTCTTTGGCACTTTCAATAAAACCACAAGTATTCACAATAATAGCCTGTGCATCTTTTGGATTTGCCACAATCTCATGGCCACCCCTTTTGATCATACCCATGATTTGTTCTGAATCCACCAAGTTTTTACAACATCCCAATGATACAAAACCTATTTTCATTCTTCAGCTTCTCCTTTTCGATGATAAATCATACGACCTTCTAACGCAAAAACACGAGGCCCAAAATGACCTGGCTGCGTTGTATCTAAACTTTGCTTCATCATATACATACGAGCATCTAGATTATCTAACAAAGTCAATACTTCTGCTTCTGGAATCATAGGAAGAACAGGAGATCCAAACTCCATCTTTCCATGATGTGCCAAAACCATATGCTTCAACAATAAAACACACTCTTTATCGTTTACACCCAGCTTTTCAGCCACACGATCCAAACGATTATTCATAATACTAATGTGCCCCAACAAATTCCCCTCATTTGTATATTCAGGAAGAACCGGGCCACTCAACTCATCAATCTTTCCAACATCATGCATCAAGATACCCGCAATCAATAATCCCTTATCCAAGAATGTATATTGTCTACAAATGTCTAAAGCAACACGCGCCATACTAATAGAATGATAGGCAAGTCCTCCCACAAAATTATGGTGGTTTCTTGTAGCTGCTGGATATGTATAAAATAAATCTTTTGTTTCTTCTAACACTTCTTCAACCACACAATACAAATTTGTATTTGTGATTTCATTCATCAAAATCTTTACTTCCTCTTCCATTTCCGTACGAGTCATAGGAGCAAGACGTACATAATTAGAAATATCCTCATCTTCTAAGACTGTCATCTTTCTTACACGCAACTGAACTGCATTTCTATGAATGATAGAATCTCCAATCACTTCTACAACTTGTCCAGCTTTATATTGTTCAATCTGCTCATTCGTTAAATTCCAAAATTTTGCATCCAATACACCCGTTGCATCCTCTAAAATCAAAGACAAATAAGGCGTATCCTTCACGGTTTTTCCCTTGTCACATTTTGAAATCAAACACTTAACATTTACTTTTTGTTCCTGTGTAATCTCATTAATTCTCATTCATTTTCCCCTTCCAAAACTTCTTTTATAGCCGATATATTAAACCCTTTGCGAACGCAATACGTTTGAATTTTTTGATTTCTCTTTGGCTGATCAAACGTTGCATATAAACGCTTTGCTTTCGCAATTGTTCTTTGTAGTGCCTCATCATCATTTTCATCCAATTCAATCGACTCTGAGACTTGTTTGGCAATCTCAAACGAATATCCTTTCGTAACCAATTTATTGACTAAAGTCTGTCTTTGCATACGACTCGACTGTTCCTTGATAGAATGCGTTAAACGACGAGCTAACTTGGTTGCATTGCTACGCTCTGTTTCTTCATCAAGACAAGCTAGTGCTGCATCAATCATATCATCCTGAACCCCTGCTTTTTTTAATTTTGAATAAATCTGCATTTTGGGCTGTCCATACGAATGCCAAGCTTGTGCCTTATCAAACGCATAATCTTTATCATCAATCCAATGCCGTTCCATAAATTCATTCACAATCTCTTTAGCTTGATCTTCATCCAAACTTAAATATTGCTTACCATACTGTACCATCTGATACGATGTATAATCATTTGAAAGCACACGCTTCTTCATCAGTTCAAACGCTTTATAGAATAACTGCATATCCAAATAATTGTCAACCAAATAGGCATCTAACATTGTATCCTTAGTGATTTTTAAATCAAAGAAATCCTCTGTAGGAATCATTACTTTGACTGGTTCATTATCGCAATCTCGAATCACAGTTAAACGCACAAAATCATCCACCATACGTATGCGTTCCACATGATATGCACGCTTATAATCATCAATTGCCTGATTATAAACACTCAAAGCCTTATGTGCAAACATACTCTCTGTATAAGGAGCTGTTTTTGATACACAGTATTCTCTTAATGCATCTCTTTCCGCTTTGGATTTACTAAAGAAAACATCCCACTTTTGACTTAGTTCATTGGCATCATCAAAATAATATCCAGATTTACCTTCATCCACCAAATCTTTCAACACTTCATCACGACGACCAAAAACTAAAAGTCCACTAGCCAATGCCTCAATATATGTCATCCCCTGTGTTTCTGATAAACTAGCTGACACAAAACAATCAAAAGCTGCATAATAATAGGCAATATCTTCCTTAGGTATTTTGCCAGTAAAATGCACACGATTCTCTACATTATATTTCTTAGCGAGATCCTGATAATACTCCATATCCGTACCTCCACCTACAATAACCAAATGTAAGTGCGGATCCTTATTTTTACAAATCGCTTCGATGGGAATTTCAATCGCCTTTTCCTTAGCAATACGTCCTACAAAGACAACAATATGATCTTCTTGACTAAAACCTAACTCCTCACGAATCCTTTTAACTCTTGTTTCATCCAAATTTTTACGATCATATTCCGATAAATCTAAACCCGTTGGAACAATATAGATAGGTGCCATCACACCATATTGAATCAATGCTTGTTTCGTTTTTTCACTAGGTGCAATAACAGCTTGAGAGCCATTGGCCATGACACGTGAAAATGCACGAATAAAACTTTTGCCTAATTTTTCTACAGAATCAAATTCAAGCGGATTAAAATAATGCGTATAATCCTCATACATTGTATGATACGTATATACAATTGGAATATGTAATACCTTAGCCATTTGACGACCAAACATACCCACACCCGCCTCAGTTTGAATATGAATCACATCTAGATCCATCTTTTCTATATAGGCATCTGCCGTAAATTGTACTGGGCTTGACATTTTATATCCATAAAATTTTTTTATTTCAAGACCCGGCAAACGAAGAATATGTCCATCTTCATCTTCTGCAATTTTTACTCCCTTATGATTTGTGATAATAAACACAGTGTGTCCTAACTCTTCTAAAGCGTGTTTAAGGGTTGCCACACTTGAAACAACCCCATTAATATCTGGTAAATATGCATCTGTAAACAATCCAATTCGCATACGCTACATCCCTTCTAAATTGATTTTACTTTCTTTTCTTTCATAATAATTCTTAACAAACACAAATAATATTCCACCAATAATCAGCACTATGTGATACGTAGAAAAACGCCATAATACAAGTACAGCACCCGTTAGATCTTTCATTAAGCTATTAAATAATAATGAAAAGACAACTTCCGTACCCCCACTTGCTCCAGGAATTGGAATAAAGCTATTGGCCATTGTCACAAAACTTGATAAGGC